>FWPU01003267.1_pt1 | contig 41504 bp, 37 predicted proteins | sample 2228361 | NCBI WGS metagenome assembly FWPU01 (sample SAMEA103939777, study PRJEB20133) | metagenome | reverse complement strand
GTGTCTGGGCGCCGGGACTCGCGTATGCAAGGGATAGGAAAACAAGGAATCCAGATAAGGCGCCACGAGGCATCTGCACACCTCCATTCGCTATCATCTAATACTAAAGATTATTAAATTGTCAACTATCATCGGAACGAAATAAACCTAACGGAAGGCGGGGGGCCGCCGCGCGGCGGGCAGGGGCACTGGCCCGGCTAGCAGGGCGCGGATTTTCGGCAGGGCGGCGCGGGCGGCCTGCTCGCCCACGGCGAGCAGTTCCGGGCTTTTCTTGAAATCGTCCCAGGCGTAGGGCGTCACGTCCGGCTCGATGACCACGTCGGCCTTGTGCCGCCAGCCCTGGTGGGCGTGCTGCTGCATGATGGAAAAGGACCGCCCGATGATGTCAGCCACGCTCCTGGGCTGGCCATTGGGCGCCGCCGAGGCCAGATAGACGGCGATGGTATGGTTCGCCCCCATCGCCTCGAGCGCATCCACCGGCACCGGAGCAGTCACGAACCCGTCCACCAGCAGCTTTCCCTCATGCTGTACCGGCAGGAATAATCCCGGATAAGCGCAGGAGGCACGCAGCGCCGGGCCCAGCTCACCCGAGGTGAAATAGACGGGCGTTCCATTCTGCAGGTCAGTGGCGGCAATTGCCAGGGGGACTCTCAGCTCTTCAAACTTGCTCACAGCGCAGAAGCGCGCTAGAAAGGTTTCGAGCCGGAAGTTGCTGGCCAGCCCGAGCCAGGAAAGCGTCCATTGGCCGAAGTCTTTGAAGCGGGTGGCACCGGCCAGGCGTTCGAGTTCGGCCAGCGGCGTGCCGCAGGCGTAGGCGGCGCCAATCAGCGCGCCAACGCTGGTGCCTGCAACGCAGTGCACCGGGATGCCTTCCTGCTCGAGGACCTTCAGCACGCCAATATGCGCGATACCACGCGCAAAGCCTCCGCCGAGCGCCACACCGATTTTCGCTTGCCACGGCTGTGCGCGGGCCGGCGACGGGTTATAGGCGAATTCCCGCACGCGCTCGACGGCGCTCGAAATCCACCTGCCTAACGAACCCATTTTTTAGCCTCCACCTGATAGAAGGCTGAGCTACTTAATTAGATGCAAATCCTTTGCCATTGACCGCACCGGCAGGCTTTTGTACCCTCAACTCCCCTTGTCGCTTGTACCAGCAAGGTTTAGCGTTAGTTTAACGGAAGCGGCCCCGGAGGTAAGGGAAAATCTTTCGCTCTTTTGGCTAGAGAAAGGCGACTTGTATGAATCGCAGGATTGAAAAAGTGACAGTCTTGGGAGCCGGCACCATGGGCGCTCGCATCGCCGCTCATCTGGCCAACGCCGGCCTGCCCTGCTACTTGCTGGACATCATTCCCCACGAGTTGACCGCTGAAGAAAAGGCCCGCGGGCTGAAGCTTGAACATCCCGCGGTTCGCAACCGCATCGTCAACGCCGGCCTTGAAGCGGCGAAGAAATCCCGGCCGGCAGCGTTCTTCACCCCTGAGCACGCGCGGCTGATCACCACTGGCAATTTTGAAGACCATCTCGGCTGGTGCGGCGAATCGGACTGGATTATTGAAGCCGTCGCCGAAGATCTCGAAATCAAGCGTACGCTGCTGGAACGCGTCGAGCAGCACCGCAGGCCCGGTACCCTGGTCACCACCAATACCTCCGGCCTGCCCATTCGCCAGATTGCCGAAGGTCGCTCCGATGATTTTCGGCGGCACTTCGCCGGCACGCATTTTTTCAATCCGCCGCGCTATCTCAAGCTGGTGGAACTCATTCCCGGACCGAACACCGACCCGGACGTCATCGCCGCGCTCAGCCGGTTCTGCGACCAGCGACTGGGCAAAGGCGTCGTCATTGCGAAAGACACGCCGAACTTCATTGCCAATCGCATCGGAACCTACTCGATGCTGAACGTGCTGCGGCTGATGCAGGAACTGGATATGACCGTCGAAGAAGTGGACGCCTGCACCGGTCCGGCCGTGGGCTGGCCCAAATCGGCGACCTTTCGCACCGCGGACATCGTCGGGCTCGACGTGCTGGTGCACGTGGTGCGCAATATCTATGAAAGCGTTCCTGACGATGAGTCCCGCGAAATCTACCGCGTGCCGCCGCTGGTGAAAGAAATGGTCAAGCGCGGCTGGCTGGGGGAGAAGACCGGCCGCGGCTTTTACCAGCGCGTCAAGAAAGATGGTGAGAGCGAAATTCTTTCACTGGACTGGAAGACGATGGACTATCGCCCGCGGCAGAAGGCCCGGCTCGGCTCGATCGAAGCCGGCAAGACGATTGACGACACCAGCGAACGGCTGCGCATGCTGCTCGCGGCAGGCGACAAGGCTTCGAAGTTTCTGTGGGGATCGGTGTCGCGCATGTGCCTTTACGCGGCGCGGCGCGTGCCTGAAATTGCAGACACCATCGTGGACGTGGACCGCGCTATGCGGTGGGGCTTCGCCTGGGAGCTCGGCCCCTTTGAGCTTTGGGACGCCGCTGGCGCTGAATCCATGGCCCGCCGGCTCGAGCAGGAAGGCGAATCGCTGCCGCCGCTGGTAACCAAGCTTCTCTCCTCAGGCAAAAAATCGTTCTACGAATCCCTGCAGGGTTTGACGAAATACTTCGACCTCGCTTCTGCCGATTTCAAGCCGGTGCCAGAGCCGGAAGGAGTTATCTTCCTGAAATCGCTGAAGGAGCGCTCGAAGGAGATCGAGCGCAACGCCGGCGCCAGCTTGATTGACCTCGGGGACGGCGTGCTCTGCTGTGAGTTCCACTCGAAGATGAACGCTATTGGCGCAGACACGGTGGCCATGCTGCACAAGGGCCTCGCGCGGCTGAGTTCCGATTTTGAAGCCATGGTCGTGGGCAATCAGGCGCAGCACTTCTGCGTGGGGGCCAACTTGATGCTGCTGCTGATGTCCGCACAGGAAGGCGAATGGGACGATATCCATTACGCCGTCCGCCAGTTTCAGAACGTCAACCTGGCCATGAAATATTCTTCGCGGCCAGTCGTGATTGCGCCGCAGGGCATGGCGCTCGGAGGCGGCTGCGAAATCACGCTGCACGGCGCGCGTGCGCACGCCGCTGCCGAAGCCTACATCGGGCTGGTCGAAACCGGCGTGGGACTGATTCCTGCCGGTGGCGGCACGAAAGAGATGGTTGTACGCGCGAATCAGAAGGTGCGGCGCGGCGACGCAGGCATCTCACTCAGCGGCCCGCCGGGGCCGCCGGAATCCGACCTCGACCTGTATCACGCGCTGAAGCCGGTGTTTGAAAATATTGCCATGGCCAAGGTTTCCACCAGCGCGGAGGAAGCGCGCACGCTGGGGTATCTGCGCGATTCGGATTTCATCTCCATGAACAGCGACCGGCTGATTGCAGACGCGAAACAAACCGCACTGGCGCTGCTGCGCACCGGTTACCGGCCTCCGGCTCCCGGACCGGCTGAGCCGACCGTGCGTGTGCTCGGCGAGCAGTTCGTGGCTGCGGCGAAGCTGGCCATTCATATGATGGTCCGCGGGGAGTACATCAGCGAATACGACGCGCACGTGGCCCGTAAGCTGGCCTATGTGCTGGCCGGCGGGGCACTGAGTGCACCGCAATATGTGAGCGAACAGTACATTCTGGATTTGGAGCGCGAAGCCTTCGTCTCGCTGTGCGGCGAACGCAAGACCCAGCAGCGCATCGCCCACACGCTGAAATCCGGCAAACCTCTTCGCAATTAACGGACCGTGTTCGCCAATCCGTTCCCCAGGGCATGTTCGAATGTTTATTCGGGCAGCCCTCCTTGCCCCTGGAGAACTGGCCCTCGACCTCGAAAGCTTTCCAGCTCAGCGATCCATTGTTGGATTCTTTGCTCCGGGTGCGGGCGTAATTTCCCATTTTCGTCCAGCAGATACCTCTGCAAGGCCACCGCCAGGCCCTTGCTGCCGGGTTCGTGTGCAATCTCCTGGTTGGCGATAAAGCTCTCTAAGCGTTCCGTTCCGAGTTTGTAGCAGGCTTCCAGGGCCATTCTTAAGGTCTCGACTTGTCGAGCCAGGCGCAGCCGGTAGGCCGATAGAACACTTTCGCCCTGGGATCCACAGATTCCGCCGTCGCCATAAACGACGCCTACTACCCTGACAGATACCGCTACGATCTGTTCGCCGGGCCGGGCGACGTTTTCAGGGAACAGGGAAACCGTTCTTTCATTTCCGGCTTGCAACCATGTCTCCGTCTGTCGGTCCATGCGGATAAAGTTCAGGTTTGCCGGGTTGGATATCGTCCTCCGACTGGAGGTCTCATAATCGATGCTTACTCGCAGGGAGGCGATGTCTTTGCGTCCCACGTTCTGCAGACGAATGTACCCCTCGCCCACGGTGGTCGCACCCAGTTGAACCATGCCGCTAACCTGGAGCCCACAGGCTGTTACCGGCGTGAGATAGTACGCGCTACGTGCTTCGTCGCGGGGCCCAGGAGGACCTGGAGAAGTCGTCTGGGCCGGCGACGACGGGCAAGCAAGAACGAAGAATGCCAAAGTGTTCGCTGCTAAGCGTCGGTTTTTGCTCATCGCAGCACCTCCTCGCTTCGCCTTGAGTATCTCACTGGAGAATCAGGCAGTCCCAAGTCGTGTATGGGCTCAAGGGAACCCATCCCTCGTGGACATTCCAAACGTAGCATCGCCAGCACTCGCAAATCGCGTTTGGGTATACAAACACTGACGTTGGACACGCTACTTGAGCCATCGCAGGGGGAGCCAAGACGAAGGCGCAGATTAACCATGCCGAGAGCACGACCGCCGCGATCAGTGTTCTCCTCTTCGGTTCCGCGAACAAATGTACATCTGTGCGCTCCGATTCCAGCAATACTCGCCTGAAGAGCCCTTCTGTTTGGAAACACTGGCTGGGCATGGTCCACTTTCCTGAAGTTCCTGATACCGATGAATACACTATGAGATTATTATTGTCACGTAATAATCTGCGGAGTGGTAGCTACTCCTATTGGCAGGCACGTGCTGTCGAAGAAAACCTACGCTGCCGATTGTGCCAGTGGGGTGACTTCTGGCTGGCCATAGAACCGAAATCGCGAAGTGATTGGAAAGGCAACTACAAGGGCGTGGGGCTGGTCATCTTGCCAAAATAAAATACGGGCAGGACCCGCTACCCAGTTCCTGCCCCACAGCTCATATTTTAGGGAGTTACCTGGGCCCTGTCAATAAGCGCCGTGCCCAAGCGGCTTGACGCTGTGGAAAGTTCCCGGTAAGGTCGCGCGTTTTCTTACGCTGGAAGCTGGGCGTTGTGGGTGCGTCTCATCCCGGAATCAGAAGAAAATCGGCAGCTTGTTGCCGCGAAATCTTGCCTGTAGAGGCGGGTTTATCCCGCCACAGAACACAAGCTGAGGTGAGGTAAAGTCGCCGCTACTCCTCTGCGAGCGACAAGCTTCGAAAAAGGAGCAGGAGATGCGAAGTTTTCGCCGAATCCTGTGTGTGGCGGCGCTGGGCGTGGCGCTGCTGGTGGCAACGACGGCGGAGCCGCAGAACCCGCCGCCGTCCTAGGCTATCATCGGCGCGCGGATTGTGCTGGTGGCAGGTCCGCCGATAGAAAACGGCACGGTCGTCGTGGCCAACGGCTTGATTGCCGCGGGCGGCGCTGCGCAGAATCCACAGAATGCCCTCCTGCACCTTGCGGTCGGCAGCGCGAGGTCTTCCCCCGCGAGGCGGCCGAGGCCGTTTGGGCAGCAGGGGCCGAATCGCTTCCCATGGCGCGTCGGTCAGCAGCCCACCGTATCGCGGCATCGGCCCTCCCCTCGGCGCTGCACCCCCTGTTTACTGCGCTTCGCAGAGGCCAACTATGGTAACAACAAGGCTTGGTACCCAGTTTTGTAACTGGTTCTATCACTTCACTTCGCGCAGGCGGCCGGTGCGCACGTCGTAGATGAGGCCGCGCGTTTCAATCTCGCGGGGCAGAAAAGGATTCTCGCGGATCCGCCGGAGCTGTCCGGCCACGTTTTCTTCCAGGTTGCGGAAGGTATGGAAGCGGAGCACACCGGTGTCCTGCCCGGTGGCCTTCCGGACGCGCTCGCGCAATTCACTTTCGGTGAAACTGAGCAGGCCGCAATCGGTATGCTCGATGACGACAATCGTGCGCGTACCCAACAGGTGGACGGATAGAATCAAGGAACGCAGCGCGTCGTCGGTGGCCAGCCCGCCGGCATTGCGGATGATGTGCGCGTCGCCAGCCTGCAAACCGAGGATAGCTTCTACGTTCAGCCGCGCATCCATGCAGGCCACTACCGCTAGTTTCTTCGCCGGAGCAATCGCGAGTTCTTTATGGCGAAATCTCTCGCTGTAGCGCTGGTTGTTCTCGAGCAGCTCCTCGAAAAGCCCCATCATGTCCCCTCATTTGCAATCGTCGCAGGATTTAACTTTTGACCTCGAAACGCAGAGCGGGCTTCCGCTGCAACCCATCCGAAAAAAATGGCCGCCGAAATTGCATGCCGGCGGGCCGTCGGACCGGGCTGTGCAGCACTCCGTCAGGTGATGGCCCGCTTTGCATGCGCCAACAGAAAATTCGGATTTGGCGAGGAGTGTTCGAGAGATTCGCTGGCCGCATCGTTTGCGCCTCAATACTTTGGCACCGCCGGATCCACTTCATCCGACCACGCCAGGATGCCACCCTTCAGGTTCCACACCTTGCGGAAACCGGCCTTACGGAGGAACTCCACAGCTTCGGCCGAACGCTTCCCGCTGCGGCAATGGGCAATGATTTCACGCGAGCTGTCGAGCTCATGCACGCGCCGCGGAAGGTCGCCGAGCGGCAGCAGGTAGCCGTTCAGATTGCAGATTTGAAACTCGTGCGGCTCGCGCACATCGAGAATGAAAACTTCTTCGCCACGGTCGAGCCGGGCTTTCAGCTCGCGGGGGGTGATCTCCGGCACCTGCGCGGCCGGAGCAGGAGCTTCCTCGCCGCGGATGCCGCAGAACTCCTCGTAGTCAATCAGTTTCGTGACGGTGCGATGCTTGCCGCAGACCGGGCAATCGGGATTCTTGCGGAGCTTCAGCTCGCGGAAGCGCATGGCCAGTGCGTCAAACAGCAGCAGTCGTCCGACGAGCGGCTTGCCGCGGCCGAGAATCAGCTTAATGGTCTCCATGGCCTGAATTGAGCCGATGATACCCGGCAGCACGCCGAGCACGCCGCCTTCGGCGCAGGACGGCACCAGCCCCGGCGGAGGCGGCTCCGGGTACAGGCAACGGTAGCAGGGGCCTTCGGGCATGCCGAACACGCTGACCTGCCCCTCAAAACGGAAAATGGAGCCGTACACGTTCGGCTTGCCCAGCAGCACGCAGGCGTCGTTCACCAGGTAGCGCGTGGGGAAATTGTCGGTGCCATCCACCACGATGTCGTATTCGCGCAGGATGTCGAGCGCGTTCTCGCTCGTCAGGCGCCTCTCGTAAGTGTCGAATTGAATCTCCGGGTTCAGGCCAGCGAGGCGCTGTTTTGCTGCTTCGAGTTTTGGGCGGCCGACGTCCGTTGTGCTGAACGTCACCTGCCGCTGCAGGTTGGTGAGGTCCACGGTGTCGAAATCCACCAGCCCGATGCGGCCCACGCCCGCTGCGGCCAGGTACAGCCCCAGCGGAGCGCCCAGTCCTCCCGTGCCGATGAGCAGCACTTTCGCACATTTCAGCTTCAACTGCCCTTCCATGCCCACCTCGGGCATGATCAGGTGGCGGCTGTAGCGGAGGATTTCCTCGTTCGAAAGCGTGGCCGCAGCTACGGCCGGCTGTGCGGATGTGGCGGCGCCGTCAGCGCCGCCGGCAATCGAGGGCACGATGGTGATCTGATCGCCTTCTTTGACCGGCGTGTTTTCTCTCTCCAAATAACGGATATCTTCGTCGTTCACATACACGTTGACGAAGCTGCGCAGTCTGCCGTCGTCAGCGAACAGGTGCCGCCGCAGGTCGGCGTACTGCGAAGTGAGCGCGTCGAGCGCGTCGCGTACGGTTCTGGCTTCGAACTCCACGCTTTCACGCTTGCCGGCGTAAGGCCGCAGCGGCGTGGGGATAATGATTTTGACAGGCATTGGATTCTTCTCCAGCGATACTTCAAGAAATCATTGTTGCACCGCGGCTGTGATCACAACCTCTTCGGGCTCGAAGGCCCTGCGGTCGGCTGCCAGCCGCCACGAGGTCAGCTCCCGCGGCTGCCGAGCCCCGGAGCTCACAATCACGTAGCTGTACCACGGCCAGGCGTGTTCCCGGTCATATTCGCTCGGCCGCGCCGGATGGTCTGGGTGCGAGTGGTACCAGCCGAGCAGTTCGAGCCCGCGTTGTTGCGCGGCCCGTTCGGCCTCCCGCACGTCTTCCGCAAACAGCACGAACCGGTTGCGCGGTGAATCTTCCCGGCGGTTCGGCAGCGGAAGCAGCGCGGCGACTTCGCGCGCGCCTTCGCCGTCACGGCCGAGCAGCGCGCCGCAGCATTCGTGCGGATAGGCTGCCGCCGCGTGGCGGTAAACCTGCTCAGCCAATTCTGCGCTCAATCGCAGCGCGCGCACGTTTCAGCCTTCCTCCCAGAACCGCTCGCTCAGGTATTTGTCACCCGAGTCGGGGAAAACAGTCACAATGACGGCCCGCTGCTCGCGCGGCAGCCGCCGGGCGATTTGCACGCACCCTTCGAGTGCGGCTCCGGAACTGACGCCCACCAGTAAGCCTTCCTCGCGGGCCAGCCGCCGCACCCACGCGTAGGCCTGCTCAGTACGCACGGCTAGGTCTTCATCGGCAAGCCTCGCGTCATAGATGGCCGGCACGATGGCGGTGGCCATGTGCTTTAGGCCCTCGAGGCCATGAAACGCGGAATCCGGCTGCACGCTGATGCAACGGATGGCCGGGTTCAGTTCTTTCAGCCGGCGCGTGACGCCGACAAAGGTGCCGCTTGTGCCCAGTCCGGCAACAAAATGGGTGGCGCGGCCGCCGGTCTGCTCCCAGATTTCCAGGCCGGTCGTTTCATAGTGCGCGCGCCAGTTGGCCGGATTACTGTACTGGTCCGGGTAGAAGTACCTTTCCGGGTCCTGCTCGTAGATTTCCCGCGCCTTGCGGATGGCGCCATCGGAGCCTTCCTCGGCCGGCGTGACGACCAGCTCGACGCCATAGGCACGCAGGATGCGCTTCCGTTCGTCCGATGCGCTGCCCGGCAGGCACAGCTTGACTTGATAGCCTTTCGCTGCTGCGACCATGGCATAGGCGATGCCGGTGTTCCCACTGGTCGAATCCAGAATTACTTTGCCGGGCCTCAGCGCTCCGCTGCGCTCCCCTTCGATTATCATGTTCAGCGCCGGGCGGTCTTTCACCGAGCCGCCTGGATTGAACCATTCAGCCTTAGCATACAATTCAACGTGCGGGAATTCTTGCGCTATGCGCCGCAGGCGCAGCAGGGGTGTGCCCCCAACAAGGTCCAGAACGCTCTGGCGCGCAGGGGATTTTGATTTTGAAAGCGGCTCAGTTAAAAGCGATTGAGTCATGCCCTAATTACCTGATTCGAAAGGGATTCGCCCAACAGTTCCGCAGACTCCTGGCGGCCGGCGACGCGCTGGCCCTCCCTGAAGTAGATGCAAAAACGCAGCCCTCTGCTCAGCACTACCAATACCACAGATTAACAGAAACACCCTATAAATGGTAGGGAATGGCCGCCCAAGCGAGCCCAACGGGTCAAATCGAGGTTTGAGCCGTTTGACAGGTTCGGCAGCAGCTACCTATCCTGTCTCGCTATGTGGTACGTCGAGGAGCGGTTCGACCCGGCCAGAATTGAGGCCTTGCCGGCGAAGGGCTTCACGGTGCGCAGCACCGGCGGCGTCGTGCGCGTGGAAAAATACGGCTGCGGCGCCGAGTTTCGCAAGAGTCCGGATGGAAAATTTCAGCTCACCCATCTGCCCGCGATTATGGCCAATGGTCAGTTCACACGGCTCTGGGACGCCGGCTATCAAAAGTTTCTGCTGACGGACGACGGTCGCAAGCTGCCCGCGCTGGCGGGGCAACTGGTCAATCTGCGGCGATTCAACGAAGAGCTGCGCGCTGCGCTGGGCGTGCCTACTTATTACAACGAAGCCATCGGCTCCACCTGTCACATCAGCTCCTACGACCGCGTGCGCGGCCGCCGTGGCGACCGGCCGGAGGAGTCGGTGGGCGCAAGAACCCGCCCGGAGCACTGAGGGGATTTCTGCCGGTTGCAGGCCTCTGCAAACCTTCGGGGCTTCCCGTACTTCGTAAGAAGTGGGGGGTGTCGTCCAGCGAATGGTTTTCGGGCGAGTGATTCGGGCGACCCCTCGCCACTCTTCTTACTCAGCGCGAGGAAACAGAGCGCCGCAGTGCTTGGCGCAGGCGTTCCAAATCAGCCTTGTGCCGGCTGATTTCTTGCCCGCCCGCGAAAATTACCGGCACGTCATTCGCATAACGCTCATGCAGCACTGCCTCCGTATCAATATCCATTTCGCGGAGTGCGGCGCCAAACTCGGCAAGCACCGGCTGAATGTCACGCTTTGCTGTTTCGCACAGGTGGCAATCCTTGCGCGTGAGCAGGATGACTTCCCGCGAATCGGCCGCCACCAGCCGGCCCAGTTCCGTGCGGACGAAAAAGTCGCTTTGGGCGGCGCGCAACCAGCCGTTTTCGACCATGCGGTCTACTTCCTCCAGCACGAGGCGCTGGTCCTCAGGGCGATTGCCGCCGGCCAGATCGAACATGGCGTGCAGGTCGAGGCGGTCGCGTCCCAGTTCGTCGAACAGTTTGAGGATGCGCCGCGCCGTATCGTGCGCCCCGGTCATGGCTTCACCGTGTAGTATTTCTGAAAGCCGCCCATGCGCGGATAGAACGCCCGCGAGCGGTAGAGCTCCGAGACCTGGCGAATGTGGCCCAGGTCGTGGAAGGCCCATTCGTGCAGCAACTCATCCAGCGTGAATTCGCCGATTTCGGAGTGGTTGCCCTTGCGCGCACGTGCCGCGGCGGGCAGATAGCGCAGCCAGGACAGGGTCGTGTCGCGCTCATGGCAGAACCGCCTCAGGTGCTGCTCAGCGCGGCCGGAGGAGTAGTCGCCTCGCTTGTAGGCCGCTTCCTGGTCGTAGCTTTCAATCGGTGGGAGATCCTGCTCGACAATAGCTTTCGCGCGCCCGCGAAACACCTGTTCCACTTCCGCCAGGTGCGAAAGCACCTCGCTGATGGACCAGCGCTCCGGCGCCGGCTTCCACTGAAGCTGCTCCGGCGTCGCGCCCAGCAAGATTTTTTCCAGGATAATAGGCGTCTGCTCGAGCACGGCCAGCGTCGGCGAAGATTGAGCGTCTTTTTTCATGGCCCCTCCGGCCCGGTGCAAAGCACTCTTATATCCCAGCCGCCGCGAATGGGGAAGCGCCTTGAACTGGCGCTGCGTGAACTCAGTCCGGAAGCTGCAGCGGTTGGAAAAATGCGCGGAGAAAAGGGAGAATAGCATCAAAACGATGGAGGAGGCTTTCTTGGCGGGGGTCGTTGCACTCGTGGATGACCTGTTCTTTCAGGCGAAGCTGCGGGAAACGGCCCGGCAGGCAGGCGTCGAGCTGCATCTGGTCACTTCGGCGGAAGCGCTACTCGACCGCGCCCGGCAGGGGCCAGCGGCGCTTTACCTGGTGGACCTGAATGCGCGCGGCAATCCTCTCGGCGCCATCAAGCAGCTTCGCGCGCAGAACGATAACACCCGGCTTGTTGCGTACCTCTCGCACGTGCAGACGGAACTCGCCGAACGCGCCCGCGCCGCCGGCTGCAACGAAGTCCTGCCACGGTCGAAATTCACCCGCGAGCTGGCAAGCATCCTTCAGCGGGCGCGGAACGAGGCAGGGCGATGAGCCGTGGCCTTGCCGGTCTGATGGCCGGAATCGCGCTGGCTGGCGCATGCGTGTCGTCTCCTCTCGCACAACAGTTGCCGCCGCAGCGTGGCCAGCCGGGCACGGAGGCGAATCCGATTGCGGCGCTCACCTCAGCGCTGGTCGCGGCCTGCCGACAGACCGAATCGGCGTTTGTGAACTACCTGACCGACGAAAATCAGACCGCCTTTCGCAAGCTTCCTCCGCAGCAGCGCCTGAACCTGATGCGCCGGCTCGTGCTGCTGGAAGTGCCCGGCCGGCCGCAGGTGGACTACGCCCCGGCGGGCCGGACAATTCTTACCTGTAAAGCCGAAGGGGCATCGGTTGTGCTTCGGCTCGGCCCGGAACGCACCGGCGAAAATCTGGCTTACATTCCGGTGGAAACCAGCGAAGGGCAAAACACCGTCATCGGGATGGTTCGTGAAGGCGGCGGGTGGAGAATCCTTTCACTCGGGGTGCTGCTGCTCGACATCGCGCAGCTTCGCGAGCGATGGGCGCAAATCGAGCTGGAAGAAAAGGAACGCGGCGCCATCCTGCTGCTGCGGCGGCTGCGCGACGCCATCGCCACGTATCGGGAAGCTTTCGGCCGGCTGCCGGAATCGTTGGCACAGTTGGGCCCTTCCGAAGATGGTCTGATTGCGCCCGAGGCCGCACAACTGATTGACGCGGAGCTGGCCGCGGGTGAAAAGGCCGGCTACCGCTTCCGCTATCGCATCCTGCCTGTCGCGGAAGCAGGCGGCGACCCGTCCTATGAACTGGCCTGTGCGCCAGTCAAATATGGAGTCACCGGACGACAGTCGTTTTACCTCGACGCGAGCGGCGTCCTGCGCGGCGGCGACAAGCAGGGCGCCATCGCCACCGCCGCTGACCCGCGCATCGAGCCGCGCGACCGCCCCTGACGGCCCGCCTCAACCTGTTCCGCTTGACCGGTAGCCCCGCTGCCGCTAAGTTCACCCTTGCCCGGAACTTCCATGCCCGGACCCGCCAAGCCGCAGCCGGAACTGACCCGCGAGGAGCTGAGCAAGTCGCTGCGCACACTGAGGCGCACCATGAACGTGCTGCGCAAATCCTTCGCCCAGCTTCTGCTGGTTGACGACGACCGCAAGCCGGAAATTTATAAAGAAGTCTTCCACAACGCCGAAATCGTTGACCTCAACTACTGGCTGGAGATCTTTTTCTCGATCGGCATCGCCACGCTGGGTCTGATTATGAACAGCCCGGCGATTGTCATCGGGGCGATGCTCATCTCTCCGCTGATGGGCCCGATTATCGCCAGCGGGCTGGCTGTAGCCCTGGGCGACTTTTATCTGGGCATCCGCGCGCTGCTCAACGTCATGCTCAGCAGTGTGGGTTCGATTCTGGTGGCGGCTCTGATCACCTGGCTCCTTCCTTTTCGCAGCCCGACGAATGAAATCCTGAGCCGCATACAGCCCACGCTGCTGGACATGGCGGTGGCGGTGATGTCGGGGATGATCGGCGCCATCGTCGTCTGCCGCGGGGGGCGCGGCGGCGGCGTAACGGCGATTCCCGGCGTGGCAGTAGCCGTGGCGCTGATGCCACCGTTGGGCGTAATCGGCTTCGGCGTCGGCGCGGGCGGGGACTGGCACATTGTGAGGGGCGGTGGACTGCTCTACCTGACCAACCTGGTGGCAATCATCTTCAGCTCCTTTCTGGTGTTCTTCAGCGTACGGCTCGATACGCTGGCTGTGCGCCGTCGGATCAACGAATGGCTGGAGGAAACCAAAAAAGGCGAGCGGCTTTACGAAGCAATTCAGTACACCCCGCTGCGGCGGCTGCTCGGCCGTGTGGGCACGCTGCCGCGGCGCATCGCGACCCTGCTGATTTTCCTGATCATGGTCGCGGTGCCGCTGGGGCGCACGCTCGAGCAACTGCGCGAGGAAGCTTATGTCCGGCGCACCGTGCTGGATGAGCTGGACCGCACTTTCCGCGGCGAATACGCCGGCACCGAAATCGTGCACCAGGAAATTGAAGTGCAGCCAGAGCAGGTCAGTGTGGGCATTACGGCAGTGTTACCGCAGGGCTTCACCGATGAATCCCGCATGCGCCTGCGAGAACGCATCAGTTCGCGCATCGGCCGCCCGGTGCAGCTTTCCGTCTATGAAGTGGCCACACGAGAAGAGTTAAGCACCGTGGCCGGCGCCGCGGCAGCGCGTGCTTCGCCGCGGATCGAAACATTCGACGAGATCCGCGAAAAGCTGTGGAACCGCGTGCGGCCGGCCATTGCTGCGGCGTGGCCTTCCGAACGCGCGCCACTGGCCGGCTATTCACTGGAGCTCGAGCCGGACGTCGAATGCGTGACGGTGCGGATCGCCTATCTGGCCGAGGAGGAGCTGGGCGCGCTCGGCGAAGAAGCTGTGCGGCGCTCGGTGCGCGAACGAGTGGGCGCGAGCACCGTCACCATGCAATTCGAACGCATTGCACCCGCGCAGCAACTGGTGTTCGCGCGGGGCAGCGCCACCCTTTCTGAATCCGCGCTGCAGGCCCTTGATGCGCTGGCACGGATTCTGCGGCGCTTCCCCCGGGCGCGCTGCGCAATCATCGCCGCGCGAGCAGACGCCTCGCAGGAAGACAACCTGGCACAGCGGCGCGCCGAAGCCGTTCGCACCTATCTTCTCGAGCAAGCGAAAATCTCTACCGACCGCGTCGAGGTGCGCCACGCAGAAGTCCCCGCCAGCCAAGTGCGTCTGCAAATCCTTCCCCCGCCGCAACCGTGAGGCATGGGCTGCAGCGCCTGGTTGCGGACTGTGCGAGCGAGGGAATCCGGTATAATCTCTCCTCGCAATTCTAGGACGCGACCCTGCACGCCTGCCTGGCGCGCACAACGAGGAGACTCATGGCGCAGAACCGAGTGCTTGCCGAACGACTGATTCCCGGCGAAAGCCTGCTGAGCGAACTGGTCCGCATCGTGGCCGCAAACATCCTGATGGTGCTGTGCGCCTGGATTGTGATTCCGCTAGGCTGGACGCCGGTGCCGGTAACCGGGCAGACCTTCGGCGTGCTGCTGGTGGCAGCACTTTTCGGCGCACGTCGCTCGGCACTGGTCATGGTGCTCTATCTGCTCGAAGGCGCTGCCGGGTTGCCAGTGTTCCAGCCGCTCGGGCTGCCTGGCCCAGCGCGCTTCCTGGGGCCGACCGCGGGCTACCTGCTGGCGTATCCGGTGGCCGCGTTTGTTACGGGCTGGCTGGCCGAACGTGAGACGGCTCCGCAGCAGGATGCAAGCCCGAGTGAGCAGACAGCCGGCACGACGACGTGGAGTGCGAATGCGAGGCTGCTCCTCGCCTTGCTCGCTGGTGAGGCTGTGATTTTCACCGGCGGCTGCGCCTGGCTGGCCGTGGGCATGGGACAGGGCTGGAGGCTGGCTCTGGTCGAAGGCCTTCTGCCTTTCATTCCCGCCGAACTCATCAAGGTGGCGCTGGTCGTGGCCGCGGTGCGTGGCACCCGCCGCTTGCATCGTTTCCGCTGAGGGCAAGCAGGATTCCGAACCATTGGCGACCGAAAGCCGCCGCTACATGGCGCTTCGTAAAACAAGGCAGGTGTAGCGGCGATTCTGCGTCGCCACAGGTTTTACAGCACCCTCCCAAGCTTGCACGCTGAAACGGTCGGGACGCGAGGCGCCCCGCTTCCTGTGACATCCTGATAGAATCAAATCATTATGGAGATTGGATGGGCGAAGCTACCTATGCTCTCCGCGCTGACCGTGGTTTGCTTCACGGTGACTGGCGAAGCCGCCCGGGCGCAGGTACCGGTCCCGCAGAGTGGGACGAGTCGCCCGCCGTCTCAGCGCAGCGAGTTGAGCACGCTCGGCACGAAACTACCCGTCTTCGAATTCCACAGCAGCTTCTGGATGAACCTGCATCACTTTCTTTATCAGCAGGCCCGCATTCAGGAAGAGCTGCCCACCCGTCGCGCGGGCCAGCAGCATTATTCCGAGAAGGATCCCGCCCACGCCTCCCCTGCCGGAGGTGTTTCCGCCGTGCCGGCGCTAACGCCGGCAGAAGCCGCCGACTGGCAGGCCTCGCTTGACCATTACCGCGCTGAATTCGCCGGGCGGGATCTGCTTTTTTCCACCGACATGGTGCTCATCAAGAACCGGCTGGCGGAATTGCAGAACGCGCCGGATTTGCAGCTTTCCGGTTTCCGGCCGGAGCTGATTGCCGCGCTCGAACGTGCCGCAGTGGTCTATCGGAGGCACTGGTGGCCGGCGCACGACCGTCAAAACCGCCACTGGGTCACGCAGGCCACCCCGCTCATCGATAAATTCGGTCCGGTGCTGGCCCGAAAACTGGCGGCCGTGTACCAGACGCCGTGGCCCGCCGGACGCATCTGGGTGGACGTGACCGTCTACGCCGGGCGGGTCGGCGGCTACACCTCCGTGGATCCGCTCCATGTGACAATCTCCAGTGCCGAACCACGCAACCAGGGAACCGCTGCGCTCGAGGTGCTGTTTCACGAGGCCTCCCACGGCGTCGCCGGGCACGTCCGCGAGACGATTGAAGAGCACTGCCGTGCGCTCGGCAAGCCCATCCCGCGCGATTTGTGGCACGCCATCCTGTTCTACACCACCGGTGAAATGGTCCGGCGCAGCCTGGTGGAAGCCGGGGAAGAGGAATACCTGCCTTACGCGTTCCGCCACGGTCTGTTTGCGCGCGGCTGGCAAGGCTATTTGCAGCTGATCGAGCGACACTGGAAGCCCTACCTTGATGGCAGCACGGATTTCGACCGCGCCCTGGCCCGCCTGGTCAATGCCCTGTAAGCTTTCGCTGCATCACAAGTCCCGGCGCGCCCAGCTTTGCAAACCTCGCTTTCCATGAGAAAATCCGGCGGGCGAAGGGAAGTCCTCAGTTCAGCCTTCCCGCAGAATTGGCGTTTCAATGACACGCACCTCTCCAGGAAAGTCCGCTACCGACGCCGGAGCGCCTGCCTCGGCCGGGCCTGCTGCCGGCCTGCGCCAGATTCAAGTGGCGCATTCGCCCGATGCCGACGACGCCTTTATGTTCTATGCGCTGGCCACGGGCAAGGTCACCACGCCCGGCCTGAAATTTACACACGTGCTTGCTGATATTGAGACGCTGAATAATGCCGCCAAGAACGAGGTATACGACGTCACTGCGCTCAGCTTCTACGCCTATGGATTTCTGCACGAAAAATACGTCTTGCTCGATTGCGGCGCAAGCTTCGGTGAAGGCTATGGGCCGGTGCTGGTGGCCTCGCACCTGCTGAAGCGCAAAGATTTGGCTCGCCGCCGCATCGCGGTGCCCGGCCTGTGGACCACCGCGTACCTGGCGCTGAAGCTGTGGGAGCCGGCCGTGGAAGCTGTGCCGATGGCGTTCGACAAAATCCTCGACGCGGTGCGCAACGAAACCGTAGATGCCGGCCTGCTGATTCACGAAGGGCAACTGCTGTTCTCACAGTACGGACTCCACCGCGTGGTGGACCTGGGACAGTGGTGGCTTTCGGAAACCGGACTGCCGCTGCCTCTGGGAGGCAATGCGGTGCGCCGCGCGCTGGGACCGGAGCTGGGCCGGTTGGTGGCCACGGCAATTCGGCGCAGCGTGGCCTACGGGCTTGAACACCGCGAAGCCGCGCTCAGCTACGCCATGCAGTTCGCGCGCGACATGGATGAGCACATCGCCGACCGCTTCGTGGGCATGTACGTCAATCGCTGGACGCTCGGCTACGGCGAGACCGGCCGGCAGGCAGTGCGCGAGCTGCTCCGCCGTGCGCACGGTGCCGGACTGCTTCCGGGGTCCGTCGAACCGGAATTTCTTGCGGAGGAAGCATCGTGAAACTGATTCTGGCCAACACGGGCAGCTACCCGCGCATCGGCGACACGCCGGAGTTACAGCTCCTGCGCCGCACCATCGCGGCAGTGGATCGCGGCGACCGTACCGCAGCTGACCTGGCCGAAGCGGAGAATGACATGACGCGCCGCGCCATCGCCGAGCAGGTGGATGCCGGAATCGAGCTGCTGACCGACGGGCAGGTTCGCTGGTACGACCCGGTCTCTCACCTGGCCGGAAAACTCGAAGGCGTAAACATCAACGGCCTGCTGCGTTTCTTCGATACCAACTTCTATTTCCGTCAGCCGGTGCTCACTGCCCGGCCACTGCGGGCGCGTCCGTTGCTGACCGATGAGTACAAATTCGCGCGCAATGTGCTGGGCGCGCTGCCCGCTTCCTGCGACAGAGCCGGCAAGCTGGCCATGAAGGCGGTGCTCACCGGGCCGTACACACTGGCGAAATTTTCGCTGGTCGAGAGCGGGGCGATGGGTTCACTCGACGCCCGCGCGCAGGCCTACGCCGAAGCTCTGGCCGCAGAAATTCGCGCACTGATCGAAGCGGGCGCCGAATTCATTCAGATTGACGAGCCGGCCATCGTCAAATACCCCAACGACTGGGAAGTGTTTACCCGCGCACTTCTAAAAGTTATCGAACCGCGGCAGGAAGCAACGCAGCTCGGAAATAAACTCACGCTGGCGCTCTACGTTTATTTCAACGACCCGACACCGTTGTATGAGAAGCTCGTACAGCTGCCGGTGGACGTCGTTGGGCTGGACTTCACCTACAACCCGCGCCTGGTGGAAGTCGTTGCCAAGGAAGGCTCGCCGATTGCTCTCGGTCTGGGCCTCGTGGATGCGCGCAACACGAAGCTCGAGAACCCCGACGAGCTGGGCCGGCAGGTGGAGCGGATGCTGCCGGGGATTCGCGGCAGCACCTGTTACCTGGGTCCATCGAGCGGACTCGAGTACCTGCCGCGCGACCGCGCTTTCGCCAAACTGACGCTGCTTGAAAAAGTGCGCGAGGCGGTGGGCGCGTGAGCCTGGGAGGAGCCTGATCGATGAGCCGTGAGAAACTCGAAAAGATCGGCGTGAACTTGCCGCTGTTCCCCACCACCTCGGTGGGCAGCTTTCCCAAGCCCGACTACCTGGCCCGCGCGCGCACCGAGTTCACCAAGGGCAAGATCACGCAGCAGCAGCTCGACGAGCTCGAACGCAAAGCCACGCGCTTCTGGATCGAAAAACAGGAAGAATTGGGTGTGGACGTGCTCGTGGACGGGGAACAGTACCGCGGCGACATGGTGGCCTACTTCGCTGAGCGCATGCCGGGCTTCACCCGCGGCGGCCTGGTGCGCAGCTACGGTAACCGTTACTACCACAAACCCATCATCACCGGTGAGGTGAAGTGGCCCGGGCCGATGACCGTCGAGTGGTGGAAGTTCGCGCAATCGCTGACCAAGAAACCCGTAAAAGGCATGCTCACCGGTCCCTACACCGTCATGGACTGGAGCTTCAACGAACACTACCCTGACCGCAAAGCCACCTGCATGGCCTTGGCCGGTGTTATCCGCGAAGAAGTGGAAGCCCTGATGGAAGCCGGGTGCAGAATCATTCAGATTGACGAGCCGGCGCTTTCGGTCCGGCCCGAAGAGCTGCCCATCGCCATCGAAGCAATGCAGCGCGTCACCGACGGCCTCGAGGCGTACTTCATCACCCACGCCTGTTACGGCGCGTTCGAATACATCTACCCGGATATGCTGCGCCTGCCGGTGGACAACTTCGACCTGGAGATGTCCAACAGCGGCCTGGACCTGCTCGAACTGTTCCGCCGCCACCCGTTTTCAAAGGACATCAGCTTCGGCGTCGTGGACGTCCACTCGCATGTGCTGGAGGATCCGGCCACAGTGCGCCGGCGCCTCGAGCAGGCCCTCACCATCCTGCCGAAAGAGCGCATCTGGGTGGACCCGGACTGCGGTCTGAAAACGCGCACGGTGGAAGAAGCCATCGGCAAGCTGAAGCTCTGCGTCGAAGCTGCCCGCGCAGTTCGGAGTTCGCTCGCCACCACGGCGTAAGGCGCCAGCAAGTTCGCGCGCTCCAGGACACAGCCTGCCTTGACGCTCCCCACCGATTCGCTTAGATTCAGGCTCTCCTATGCCGAAACCGTTGTGGCCGCCTTCGAAGGGTTTCTTCGCCAGTTTGGCGATTTGTCTGCTGGCAGCCACTTTCGGCTCCGCGCAGCAGCCAGTGCGGCAGGATGCTGAAGCCGGCGAGCTTGCGAATCCGAGCTGGCCGACTGCCCCGGTACGCGCGCGGCAGGTGATGGTTGTAAGCGATGAAGAATTGGCCTCGCAAGCCGGGGTTGCAATCCTCCGCAAAGGTGGCAATGCGGTGGACGCGGCAGTGGCAGTGGGCTTTGCCCTGGCGGTGGTTCAGCCGGCGGCGGGAAATCTTGGCGGTGGCGGGTTCATGCTGGTGCGCATGGCCGACGGCCGCACCGGATTTGTGGACTACCGCGAAACCGCTCCCGGCCGTGCCACGCGGGACATGTACATCGGCCCGGACGGCAAACTGAATTCGGAAGCTGCCACGCTGGGCTATCGCGCCGTCTCCATCCCCGGCACCGTCGCCGGCATGGAGCTGGCGCTGCGCACCTACGGCACGATGCAGTGGGCTGAAGTCATGGCGCCGGCGATTCGTCTGGCCGAGCAGGGCTTTCCCGTTGGTGAAAAACTGGCCCGGTCGCTCCGCGCTGCGCGCAGCAGGCTGCAGAGGTTCTCCGCGAGCCGCCGCATTTTCCTGAACGACGGCGCGCTCTACCGACCAGGTGACATTCTCCGCCAGCCGGAGCTGGCCGCCACGCTGCGCCGCATTGCACGGGACGGTGCGAAGGAGTTCTACCAGGGCCAGACGGCGCATGAGCTGGCCGATGAAATGGCACGTATGGGCGGGCTGATTTCGCTCGCAGACCTGGCCAGGTATCGCGCCAAGATTCGCGAGCCGCTCCGCGCACAATACCGCTTCAACGACACACACTGGGAAATCATTACGACAGTTCCGCCGAGTTCAGGCGGCGTGGCCATCATTGAGGTGCTGAATATTCTCGAGCCGTTCCAGTTGAAATCCTGGAACGATGCCCAGTCGGTCCACTTTGTGGCCGAAGCCATGCGCCGCGCCTTTGCCGACCGCGCCGAGTTTCTTGCCGACGCGGACTTCACGCCGGTTCCAGTTCGCGGACTGACCGATCCGGGCTACGCCGCACAGCGCCGCGCTTCGATCTACCCGGATCGCGCATCCACCAGCCAGCAGATTGGCGCCGGCAATCCGGCTCCATTTGAACCCGCGGGCGCAGCCGCGCGCCTGACAGGCCTGGCGGACCCGGCGTGGTGGGAACGCGAAGCCGCCCGCGCCGGCCACACAACACACTTCTCGGTTGTTGACGCCGCGGGCAACGCCGTCGCCAACACCTACACCATTAACGACAGCTACGGCGCGGCGGTTACTGTTTCCAGCGGCTACCTGCTCAACAACACGCAGGACGATTTCACCACGCAACCCGGCGCGCCCAACATGTTCGGTCTGCTCCAGTCTGAAGGGAACACCATCGCGCCCCGCAAGCGAGCGCTCAGTTCGATGACGCCCACCATCGTGCTCCGCAACGGGCAACTGAGCTTCGTCACCGGTTCACCTGGCGGCCCGCGGATTATCTCCGCCACACTGTTGAGCATCCTGAACTGGATGCGGCTGGGCATGGGCGCGCAGGCCGCCATCAACGCGCCGCGCTTTCATCATCAGTGGATGCCTGACGAGCTGTTTGTGGAAGAGACTTTTCCCGCCGAAGTGCGAGCGGCGCTTGAGCGGATGGGACACACGGTACGCGTTCGCTCCTGGATCGGACAGGTGGAGGCCATCGCCATTGATCCCGCGTCTGGCGAACGGCTGGGCGCGGCCGATCCCCGCCGCGGGGGAGTCGCGCTTGGCTACTGAACCTGGGTCGTGCACCGGCGCCGGCATCATGTTCGTTCCGAGGAATTGACCTTCATGCGTCTTGGTCTTTCAACATACCTGTTCGTCGGCCACCGGCTGACTCCGGCGCTGCTCGATGAGATTGCACAGGCGGGCTTCAGCGACATTGAAATCTTTTGCGTGCGATCGCATTTCGACTACCGCTCCGCAGAAGAACTGCGCGCCCTCGCCGACTGGTTTGCGGATCACAATCTGCGGTTGCACGCGCTCCATGCGCCGACGAGCCGTGAATTTTCCGCCGGACGCGAGGGGGCCGCGCCACTTTCCCTGAGCGATCCAGAGCGCGTCCGCCGCATCGACGCCGTGGACGAAATCAAGCGCGCGCTGGAAGTGGCCGAGCGGATACCGTTCCGTTATCTGGTGCAGCACGCGGGTTCGGGCCGCGAACCCGCCGATGAGCGGAAATTCGATGCGCTGTTCAATTCGCTGGAGCATCTGGTGATTTTCGCCAAGCAGCGCGGCGTAACCATCGCGCTTGAAAACACGCCCGGCGAATTTGCTTCTCCCTCCAGCCTGCGGCATTTTATTGAGGACACGCGCCTGCGCGAGCTGCGCATGTGCTTCGATACCGGCCACGCGCACATGGAAGGCGGCGTAGCGCTCAGCTTTGAGGCGATGCGAGACTGGGTGGTGACCGCGCACGTCCACGATAACCGCGGCGAAAAAGACGAGCACCTGCTTCCCTTCGAAGGCACGATTGACTGGCCCGCGGCGCTGAAACTGCTGGCCGCGGCGCCCGCCGCCGAAGGCGCTCTGCCGCTGATTCTGGAACTCAAGGAAGCGGCCGTGCCGCAGCCAACGCTGGAACACGCAAGTCGCGCACGGGAAAAGCTCGAGCAGATTCGCGCCGCGAGCACATCCGGCTGAATCAGACAAACACGAGTTTGCAAGGAATCTTTTCAGCCATGGTGACGACAACCATTGAGCAGGTGGGACGCCACGAAGGACAGCAGGTAACCATCTGCGGATGGCTCTACAACCTGCGCGAGTCCGGCAGGCTGCTGTTCCCGATTTTTCGCGATGGTACCGGGCTGATTCAGGGCGTCGTATCGCAAAAAGAGCACGCCGCCGTGTTCGACACGGTGAAGGAACTGACGCAGGAATCGAGCGTCATCGTCACCGGCACGGTGCGAGCCGATAAGCGCGCTCCGGGTGGCTACGAGCTTTCCCTGACCGGCATCGAAGTGGTGCAACGCGTCCCGGAAAGCGAACCCTTCCCGATCCAGCTCAAAGAGCACGGCGTGGATTTTTTGCTCAGCCACCGCCATCTGTGGCTGCGCACGCCGCGGCAGGCCGCGATCCTGCGCATCCGTGCCGAAGCAATTCGCGCCGCGCGGAACTACATGGACAGCCAGGGTTACATCCTTACCGATTCGCCCGTGTTTACTCCGGCGGCTTGCGAAGGCACCACCACGCTGTTTGAGGTGGACTATTTCGAAAACGAAAAGGCCTATCTGACCCAGTCTGGCCAGCTTTACGTCGAAGCCACAGCTGCTGCGCTCGGGAAAGTGTACTGTTTCGGTCCCACGTTCCGTGCGGAAAAATCGAAAACTCGCCGCCACCTGACCGAATTCTGGATGCTTGAGCCAGAAGCCGCCTTCGCGCACCTGGAAGACATGATGCAGCTCAGCGAAGGCCTGGTGAGCCACATCGTGCAGACGGTGCTGGCCAATCGCGGCCGCGAACTGCAAACACTGAAGCGCGACACGGCCAAGCTCGAAACGGTAAAGCCGCCCTTCCCGCGCATCAGCTATGACGAAGCCATCGCCATCTTGCAGAAGCACGGCAACCCCACGCGATGGGGCGACGATTTCGGCGGCGACGAGGAAACTATCCTCTCCAGCCAGTTCGACCGCCCGGTGATGATTCATCGCTATCCGGCCTCGATCAAGGCGTTTTACATGGAGCCGGACCCACAGCGGCCGGAACTGGCTCTGGGCTTCGACATGCTCGCTTCGGAAGGCTACGGCGAAATCATCGGCGGAGGCGAACGCATCTCCAGCTACCACCTGCTCCTCCAGCGCCTGCGTGAGCACGGTTTGCCGGCTGAATCGTTTCAGTGGTATCTCGACTTGCGGAAGTACGGCAGCGTGCCGCATGCCGGCTTTGGCCTGGGCCTGGAACGCACCGTGGCCTGGATTTGTGGAACAGAGCACATCCGGGAAGTCATTCCCTTCCCCCGCATGCTCTACCGCATCTATCCTTAAAAGCTTCCTCTCTGCACCCGGGTGCAGGCAGAATCTGAACGATGCCGCAGAAAGTGCGCATTATCGGTGTGCCGATGGACCTCGGCCAGAGCCGCCGCGGCGTGGACATGGGGCCTTCAGCGCTGCGCGTAGCCGGCCTGCAGAGCCGCATCCGGCAGCTCAACTACCAGGTCGAAGATCTGGGCAACGTGCCCGTCAAACAGCCGGAAGAACAGCCCTACGGCGAAAAGCGCGCCAAGTACGTTAACGAAATTTCCGTCACTTGCCGCGGCCTGGCCGAGGTGGTCGAACGCACCCTGGGCGAAGGCGTCCTGCCGCTGGTGCTGGGAGGCGACCACTCGCTGGCCATCGGCTCGATTGCTGGCGTGGCCGCGCACTACCGCAAGCAGGGGAAGCGCATCGGCATCCTGTGGCTCGACGCGCACGGCGACCTGAACACGCCGGAGACTTCGCCTTCGGGCAACGTCCACGGCATGCCGCTCGCGGCCCTGATTGGCCACGGGCCGGCCGAGCTGACCGAAATTATGGGCTTCAAGCCGAAGGCCGAGCCGCGCAACGTCGCTTTGGTGGGCGTGCGCGATCTGGACTCGAAAGAGCGGCGGCTGGTGAAGGAATCCGGCATCCACGCCTTCACCATGCGCGATATTGACGAGCGCGGCATGCGGGAGGTGATGACTGAAGCGCTGCGCTTCGTGACCGACGACACCGAAGGCGTTGCCGTCAGCCTGGACATGGACTTCGTGGATCCCAGCGATGCTCCCGGCGTGGGCACGCCGGTGCGCGGCGGAGTCACCTATCGCGAGGCCCACCTGGCTATGGAGATGATCGCCGACAGCGAAGCCATGGCCTCGCTCGAAGTGGTGGAGATCAATCCGGTGATTGACCTGCACAACAAGACGGCACTGCTGGGCGTCGAGCTGGTGCTTTCCGGCCTGGGCAAGAAGATTTTGTGAAACAGAGTGCACGGGCGAAGCCAGCTACGCCCCTGTGCCAAACCTCGCAGATGATTTGAGGTAGTACTGGGAAAATGACAACAGAAAAAAAACGTGTGCGGGTTGGGGTGCTATTCGGCGGGCGCTCCGGCGAGCATGAAGTCTCGCTGGCTTCGGCGGCGTCGGTGATTCGCGCGCTGGACCCGGAAAAATACGAAGTCGTGCCCATCGGCATCACCAAAGACGGCCGCTGGCTGGTCGGCTCCGGCGCGCAGAAGAGGCTAACGGAAGTGCTGAAATCCGGGCAGCGGGTTGTGCTGGCCGCCGACCCCAACACCACCGCGTTGGTCCCGCTGGGCGACAGCCCCGGCCGCCCGGGCCTCCACCTGGACGTCATCTTTCCAGTGCTCCACGGCACGTTCGGGGAAGACGGCACCGTGCAGGGCCTGCTCGAACTGGCCGGGCTGCCTTACGTCGGCGCCGGCGTGCTCGGTTCGGCGCTGGGCATGGACAAAGATGTTCAGAAGCGGCTGTTGCTTCAGGCTCGCCTGCCGGTGGCGCCATTTCTGGCAGTGCCGCGGCATGAGTGGGAAGCGGCACGTCAGGCCACACTGCGCGCAATCACAAGAACATTCCGCTTCCCTGTGTTTGTGAAACCGGCCACGCTGGGCTCCTCGGTGGGCATGACAAAAGTTCACAACCGGCAGGAGCTGCCCGCGGCGCTCAACTTGGCCGCCGGATTCGCGCAGAAGGTTCTGGTCGAGCGCGCGATTGCCGGCCGCGAAATCGAAGTTTCCGTGCTGGGCAATGAACAGCCGCAGGCTTCGCTGCCCGGAGAAATCGTGCCCCACCGTGAATTCTACGATTACACTGCCAAGTACCTGGAGGAAGGCACCAAGCTGCTGATTCCCGCAAAACTCACCGAAAAACAGGTGGGTGCATTTCAGGACTATGCTGTGCGTGCCTTCCGCGTGCTCGAATGCCGCGGCATGGCCCGCGTGGACTTCTTTCTGGAACACCGTACCGGAAAAATCTACCTGAATGAGATCAACACGATTCCCGGTTTTACTTCCATCAGCATGTATCCCAAGCTTTGGGAAGCGAGCGGAATTCCCTATCGCGAGCTGATTGACCGCCTGATTGCGCTGGCCTTTGAAGAACACCGCAAAAAGGCACGCACGAAGTATTCCATCGAACTGCCATCGGGAGCCGGGGGCGCCCTGGAAGGCTGACCCGCCGCCACACCACGAGTCCTTACCGGATTTGCTTCGGCTGTGCCGGTCTGTTAGCGTTCCAGGCGAAGGGGAACCGGCGTCGGCAGGTTTGACCTGCAGACGAACGAGAGGAGGAACGCGTGGGGGTCTTGGATTCCACCGCCGAAGAGCCACAATCAAAGCTAATGCGCTATGTGATTACCGGCCTAATCTTCGTAATACTGCTGGCCGGTGGGTTGTGGTATCTGTTTCGTTTCGACACGGAGAAAAGAACCGTCGAGACGTTCCTGGAAGCCATCGTCGCGGAGAACTACGAGGCAGCCTACCAGCTTTGGAAACCCACAGCGGCCTACAGCTTCAACGAGTTCATGGAAGACTGGGGCCCGGAGGGTTATTACGGTCCGGTGCGCAGCTACAAAATCACCAATGCCAGCCGGCCGGACGGTGCTTCAGGGGTGATTGTTACCGTCGAGGTCAGCCCCGACGCGCCCTTCCCGACCAGCCGGGAAACGGAAAAACTCCCCCGCATCCGCGAAGTCAGCCTGTGGGTCGAACGCAAAGATCAGTCGCTCGGCTTTGCGCCCACATTCGAGTTACGATAATTCACGCACCAGCGACAGCAGCTCTTCCCCGGTGACCGTCGCGGTGCCCAGTTTCCCTACCACGATTCCTGCAGCCAGATTGGCCAGGAGCGCCGCTTCGCGCACGCCTGCACCGGCGGCAGAGGCAAGCGCAAGCGTGGCCAGCACGGTGTCTCCGGCGCCGGTTACGTCGAACACCTGCCGACCCGTGGGTTCGGCCGCGAGCGGAGATTCGCCTACGCGACGATAGCTCAGCAGTTCGCGACTGATCGCGGGAATGTGATAGCTGCCGCGGTGATCCTGCTCGAACACATCCATGCCATGCTCTCCGCGGGTGATGACTACAGCCGGGCAGGCAAAATGTGCCAGCAGGGCGCGGCCGGCTTGTTGCAAGGCTGCTTCGTCTTCCAGAGCGCGCGCCACCAGAAAGCTCGCCTCAGCGCGGTTACACACAACGACCGTAGCGCCGCGGTAGGCAAATTGCCGCTTCCATTTCGGCTTCACAAACACCGGCACTCCCTGACGGTGCGCGGCTTCGAGCACGCGGTCGGCCACATTTTCCGTCACGGCACCTTTGTCATAATCGGAGATGACTACGGCGTCGAGCTGCCGCAGGGCAGACTTGGCGCGGCGAATCAGGCTGTCTTCAAGATGCTGCGTGAGCGGATCGCGCACTTCGTGATCCACGCGTACAATTTGCTGGTGGCGCGCGATGATGCGCGACTTCAGCGTGGTCGGCCGGCCGCGGTCAGTGAGCAGCCCGTTCGTCTGAAGCCCCAGCGCCCGCGCACAGCCGACCAAGGCCCGGCCCGCCTCATCGTCGCCCACCACCCCGAACAGCTCCACCCGCGCCCCCAGCGAAACCAGATTTGCCGCCACGTTGCCAGCGCCGCCCAGGCATTCGCTCTGCTGCACTAATTCCACAACCGGCACAGCGGCTTCGGGAGAGAGCCGCGACGCCGTGCCCCACACGAAGCGGTCCAGCATCACGTCACCGAGCACACCCATGCGGTGCCCGCGCAGGGCTTTCACCAAGCGTGTCAACTTTTGGCGGGCAGGTTTCACCGGTTCATCCGAGCCAGAAAACGGCCGGCGGCGTCGCGGGATTCATCTTCCGTCGCTATTCAGATTCGATTTTCGCTTCGTCTTTCAACATCACCGGGATGTCGTCGCGGATGGGATAGACGCGGCGGCAGGTAGCACATTTCAGTCCCTGCCCGTCCGGCGTCAGCTTCACCGGCGTGCGGCATTCCGGACAGACCAGAATGTCCAGCAGTTCTTTGCTCACGGCCATGTTTGCGGCTCCGTCGCAGGCATTCGCTCTGGCCGGCCAATCTAGCAGAGGCTTACGCGCCAGGCAACGCGCCCGGATCAGAATCCCTTGCGGCTGCGGAACTCGCGCACGACTTCGGCGGCGTCGCGATGCTCGCCATCAACGGCGTAGTTGAGCCGACGCACCTCCTCGGCCGAGAGTTTTCCCGCCAAGGCCGCCAGCAAGCGGCGCAGCTTCGGATGGCGCCCCAGCGCCGCGGGATTCACCACCGGCACGGCTTCGTATGGCGGGAAATAGCTGCGGTCGTCCTCGAGCACCACGAGGTCGAGCGCGGCAATTACGCCGTCGGTTGAATTTCCCGCCACCATATCCACCTGCTTATCAATCAGCGCGCGATACAGCAGCCCCAGGTCCATGACCCGAGGCGGAGCGCCGAATTCAAGCCCATAGGTTTCCGCCAGCCCCGGGAAACCGTCGGGGCGCTCTATGAATTCGTAGCCGAAACCCGCGCGCCATCCGCTGGCGTGCGGGACCGCGTCGGAAATGGTTTTCAGCCCGAGCCGCCGCGCGTCTTCGCCGCGGACGACAATCGCAAACGTGTTGTTGAATCCGAGTGGCTCGAGCACTTCCAGTCCGAAGCGCTCGCCATACGCCTCGCGCACGCGGTTCAAGACTTCCCCGGCATCGCTGGAAGGCTCGAGGTTCAGGATGGCAGTAAGCGCGGTGCCGGTGTATTCCACATACAGGTCAATCTGCCCGGCAAGGACGGCTTCGTGGCAGATGAGGGTGCCGCCCAGGTTGACCCGGCGTTCGGCTGGCACGCCCAGCTTCGCTTCGATTTCCTGCGCCAGCAGCTCGGCCAGCAGAACCTGTTCGGTGAAATTCTTCGAGCCGACCACGACGCGGCTGCTCCGGTCTCCGCAACCGGCGGTCAGCAGCAGCAGAAGCAGAAGCGAGCCGCAGCGCCACACGTCAGCGCACCATCAGGCGCTGTTCGGCCCAGCCCAGCCCAAAATCCGCGAGCAGCGCCAGTATCGCCGCGGGAATGGCTCCTGCCAGAATCACCTGATGATTCACCATAGCCAGCCCGCGAAAGATAAACGTGCCCAGTCCCGGGGCTCCGATGGCCGCAGCAATCGTTGCCAGGCCGATGCAAATTACCGTGGCCACGCGCACGCCGGCCAGAATCACGCTCATGGCCAGCGGAATCTGCACCTGCCAGAGCAGTTGCCGGGTCGTCATGCCCATGGCCCGCGCCGCTTCCACCACCGCTGGGTCCACGCCGGCGATGCCGGTGAACGTGTTACGCAAAATCGGCAGTAGCGCGTACAACACCAGCGCGACGATTGCCGTCCGCGCCCCCACGCCGCCAATCAGCGGCACCGGAATCAGAAATCCAAACAGCGCCAGGCTCGGAATCGTCTGAATCACGTTGGCCGCGGCCAGCGACCAGCGGCGCAGACTCGCGTTGCGCGTCAGTGCGATTCCGAGCGGGACGCCAATCGCCACTGCCAGCAGCATCGCCACGGCCACCAGCGCCAGATGCTCGATGGTAACCCGCAGGACTTCTTCCCGGTTCCGCAGCATGAATTGAAAAACGCTCATCGCCCACCTCGTTAACAGGATTGCGGGCGCAGCGCGCTGCGCCCCTGCGGCCCCGCACCAGCCGGCGGCCTGTCAACCGACAGCTCTTAGCTCGGTTCAGCCGCTTCGAGCGAGGCCACAAAAGCGCGCGCTTCCGGCTCGTCCGCGTGCAGAAAATCCTGTTTGGTGTAAACGCCCACCAGCCGCCCTTCGACCATCACCCCGATGCGCGTGCCGAGCAGCAGGGCTTCGCGCACGTCGTGCGTGACGAACACCACTGTCTTGCTCAGCTTGTCGCGCAGCGCGCGGAACTCCCGCTGCAATTCCGTGCGGGTGACCGGGTCGAGCGCCCCGAACGGCTCGTCCATCAGCAGCATCGGCGGATCGGCCGCCAGCGCGCGCGCCACGCCCACGCGCTGGCGTTGACCGCCGGAAAGCTCCTGCGGCCGGCGCCCAGCAAATTCCTGCGGGGCCAGCCCGACGAGTTCAAGCATCTCCTTCACGCGCGCACGTACCCGCTCCGGCTCCCAGCCCTCCAGGCGCGGCACCAGCGCGACGTTCTGCTCCACGGTGAAGTGCGGGAACAGGCCGACTTCCTGAATCACATAGCCGATGCGCCGGCGCAAGCGGATGGGGTCCCACTGTCGCGTTGCGCGGCCCTCGATGACAATTTCCCCGGAGGAAGGTTCCAGCAACCGATTGATGAGCTTCAGTGTAGTCGTCTTTCCAGAGCCGCTGCGACCGAGCAGCACCAGCGTCTCGCCCCGCGCGACTTCCAGATTCAGGTCAGAAATCAGTGGACGTCCGCCGCCGAGCCGGTAAAATATGTGGCGAAACTCAATCACGCTGCTCACATTTGATTCTCGCATCGGCCGCGCGGCTGCTGTTCGGCCAGCAGTTGCTGCGCTTCCGAACCTTTTATGCGAATCCAGGCAAAGCTGCAACTTTTTCGCCAGTCGCGCTTCCAATTCTTGAAGCAGGCGCCGGCCTGCGCCGCGAGGTGACTTTTGAGCTCCACCCCGGCACTGCGCCATGAGCATCATCATCTGCTGAACCGGCTTCGCGCCGCGCGTGCCCGCACCGACCAGCTTTTCGAAATCGTCCGCCCAGACGCTATCACCGACCGGCCCATCCCCGCGCGGCATCGCATCATTTTTTATCTCGGCCATCTGGAAGCCTTCGACTGGAACATGATTGCCAAGCACGTGCTCGGGCTGGGCTCCATGGATGCAGTGTTCGACAAGCTGTTCGCCTTCGGCATTGACCCGGTGGATGGTGGCTTGCCCACCGACCGGCCCTCTGACTGGCCGGCGCGGAAAAACATCGAGGCTTACAACCGCAAAATCCGCGAGACGCTCGACCGCGAACTCACCCGCGCGCTAGCCTCGCCCGACGCGCCGGAATATATCCGCGACGGCACCGTACTGCACGCGGCCATTGAGCATCGCCTGATGCACGCCGAAACACTGGCTTACATGCTTCACCAACTACCGCTGAATCGGAAAATCTGTCAGCCATCGGCTCCCGTGCCGCGTGGCAGAGCCGGCCCGCCACGCACTTCTGGAATGGTGCGCATCCCGGCAGGCACGGCGACACTCGGGCGCAAACGCGCGCCGGAAGCTGGCTTCGGCTGGGACAACGAATTCGAGCAGCACACCGTGGAAGTCCCTGCGTTTGAAATTGACCTTCAAAACGTCACCAACGGCGACTACTTGGAATTCGTGCGCCAGGGCGGTTATCAGGATCTGTCGTTGTGGTCCGAAGCTGACTGGAACTGGATTCAGCAGTGCCAGACTTCACACCCGGCCTTCTGGGTGCGGCGCAACGGCGCATGGCACCTGCGGACAATGTTTGACGAAATCCCACTGCCGCTCGACTGGCCCGTGTATGTGAGCCACGCGGAAGCTTCCGCCTACTGCCGCTGGGCGGGTAAAGCGCTGCCCAGCGAAGTGCAGTTCCACCGCGCCGCCTACGCCACACCCGATGGCGCCGAACGTGAATACCCGTGGGGCAATTCGCCGCCGGACCCTTCCCGTGGCAATTTCGATTTTCAGAGCTGGGATCCTGCACCCGTGGGAGCTTTTCCGGCCGGTGACAGCGCCTTCGGCGTGGCCGACCTGGTTGGCAACGGCTGGGAGTGGACCGCTACGCTCTTCGAACCCTTTCCCGGTTTTCAGAGCTATTCGTTCTACCCGGGCTATTCGGCCAATTTTTTCGACGGAAAGCACTACGTCATGAAGGGAGGCTCGGCGCGGACGGCGGCGTGCATGTTGCGGCGCAGTTTCCGCAACTGGTTCCAGCCGCGCTATCCCTACGTTTACGCCACGTTTCGCGGCGTGAAGAGTGAAGCCTAGGTGCAGGTGCGGGTATGCGCACGCATGGCATCAGCGGAAAGACCCTGACCGATTTCGCCGCCGACGTCCGCTGCGGCCTTTGTCGCGACGGACAAAAGGAGCTGCCCAGCCGCTACTTGTACGACGACGTGGGCTCGGCACTGTTTGAAGTCATCTGCCTGCTGCCGGAATACGGCCTGACGCGCGCAGGCGAACGCCTATTGCGACGCCACGCTGGCGATATCATTGACCGCATCGCGCGGCCGGCCATCGTCGCTGAGCTCGGCAGCGGCAGCGGCAAGAAGACGCGCTGGCTGCTCGAAGTGCTCTCGGCGCGCCAGCCGACCACTTACTACCCGATTGAAATCTCTACAGCGGCGCTTCAGCAGTGCGAACGCGAGCTCGGCGAAATTGAAGCAGTCAGCATCGTAGGATTCGAAAAGGAATACCTGGACGGGTTGCTTGAAGTGGCCGCGCGCCGCCAACCCTCCGAGCATTTGCTGGTTTTGTTTCTCGGCAGTACCATCGGCAACTTCGACCGGCCCGCGGGCGTAAAATTCCTCCGCGAAGTGCGTCGGCTGATGCTGCCCGGCGATTCGCTGTTGCTGGCCACCGACCTGGAGAAATCACCTTCCCAACTTATGCTAGCCTATGACGACCCCATCGGCGTCACTGCCGCCTTCAATTTGAATCTGCTGGCGCGCATTAATCGCGAGCTGGGCGCCGATTTCAACCTGCATCGCTTCCGGCACTGCGCGCGGTATAACAAAGCCGAGCGGCGCGTCGAAATGCACCTGGTTTCGGAAGTCGCGCAGACCGTGAGCATCCCCGCGGCCGGCGTCCGTGTGGAATTTCGCGCCGGAGAAACCATCTGGACGGAAAGCTCACATAAGTACAGCCTGGATGAAGTTGCCGAGATGGCGCAGCAGACAGGTTTCGAATGTGTCGAACAGTGGGTAGATCGCGAATGGCCGTTCGCGCAGAACCTGCTGCGCGTGGTTTAGCGAAGGGTTGGCACTGGTCTGATCCCCAGGGCGCAGCACGCTGCGCACCTGCTGGGCGAAGCCTTCCTGTCACTCAGCGGGCTTTGCTGACGCTCAGCATCAGCCGGGCCTGCCACGTCTTTTCTGCCACCAGCTCCAGTGGCCACACGGCCAGTATTTGCGAACCTTGATAGATCCGCTCGAAGCCTTCCTCGGATTCGGAAACCGTCTCAATCGGCGCGAGCCAGAACTCGTCAGCGTCATCGGCGTGCAAGGATACGGCCACATCCTGCCATTCGTCCACGGCACGCAGTTCCGGCGCCGGAGCGGCCCCGCTCCAGCGCAGCGGGCGCCTCTCACTGCCAACCTCGAAGAAACGGTCTTCAGCATCCGGCGCGAGCAGGTTCAGGACCAGTTCCACTCCTGCGCGTGCGCGCAGCGCGGCACCTTCGCGCAGGCGGAGCGTCACCGTGCAGATGGCGCGGAACCCGCTCTTCGTTCGCTCGAAGGTGAACGCTTTCCGGGCTTCCACATCCTGGCCAGCCGCGGCGCTGAAGGCGGCCCCGTCGAGCGTCAGCACAACTTCGTCGCCTTCGGCTTTGGCGATGGCAAACGCACCGCCGGCGAGCGCGGCGCCTTCTTCCAGGGTCAGTGCCTCGTAATCCAGCTGAGTCTTCTCCGGGGCGAACACCAGCAGCCGGAAGCAGTTTCTTGCCCAGCGGTCGTAGCGCAGATAATTCTCCAGCCCCGCTTCTTTCACGCGTACCTGCTCGTGGATAGAAACCGGCGCGGAGCTAGGCCCGGCCGCAGCTTCGGCCAGCCGGCTGTGGTAGGCCTCGGGACGGCGCCGAATCGAATTCACCAGCGTGGTCGCTGCAGGACGAAAGTCCAGCAAGGGCACCGTGCCGCCGTCGGAAGGCTTCACCAGCACTGCACCGGCTTCAGACACCCAGTAGACTTCGTCCTGCCCGTCGGCGTCGAAATCGAGCCTTGCCAATTCTGAATAGCGCGCGCGGCCGTGTTCGGCAGCGTCGGCCAGGCTTTCGGCGCGGACCAGTTCGCGCCACAAAGCCGTACGCAGGTGCGGAGCGTACAACCCGCCGAAGATGCCGTGCCAGTAGGCATCGTTGCACTGGCTGCGCAGCAGGTGCGTGGCCGCCTGCTCCAGCGCTTTGCGGAATGGCAGCCCGCGCCGCGTGCTGGCCGCCAGCTGCCGCACCCGGCCCGAGACGTGCAGCATTTTCTTGTGCAGCAGGTTCGCTTCGCTGTACTTGGTGAAAAAATTGCGCCAGAAGCCGCCCCTCAGGAAGGCCTTGGCATCCGGCATCGCATCGAGCTGCTTTTGCAACTGATGAAATTTCTCCCGTGCCGGTGTGGGCAGCGACCATTCCAACATCTCCACATAGGAACCGGTCGGTAAATCGGCCCGGCCAGCGGGAGGATTCGCGGCGATGAACTCCGACGGCGTGACCATCTCCAGCCAGCGGGACTCGGCCTCGACAGCCTGGAAAAAGTTATCCAGCCAGCCGCGCCGGTAACACAGGTCGTGCGTGCCGGGCCAGACGCCGAACTTTTCGCAGTCGTCGCCCATGACGGCGCAGCCCCCGGGGCGGCGGCTGGCGGCGGCGCGGAGAAACTCGACGGTTTCATGCACATCGCGGAACGGAATCGTATAGCGCAGGCGCTGCAGGCCGGGAAAGACTTTCACCTTCGCGCCCAGTTCTTCGCAGAGGAAATAGCCGTGCAGAGCGTCCTGCGGAAAGCCGGTGGCGATGAAGTGGCTGTCGTCCACCAGCGTGTAGTCCACGCCGGCAGCGGCAAACGTGGCGGGAAGCTGCGGCTCCCACACCCGCTCAGCCAGCCAGGCACCCGTCGGCCGCTGGCCGAATTTCTGTTCGAGGTAGTCGGCCAGCCGCTGGAGCTGCTCGGCACGGTCCTCAGGTGGAATCGAAATCAGAATCGGTTCGTAGAAGCCTCCGCCGACCAGCTCGACTTGCTTGCGGCTGACCAGTTCCCGGAGCGAGTCGAACAGTTCCGGATGCTGCTGTTCGATCCATTCCAGCAGCACGCCGGAGAAATGCAGCCCGATCCGCGCCGACGGCCGCTGCAACAGCACGTCTACGAACGGCCGGTAACAGTTCTCGTAGGCCCACTCCAGGACATGGTCGAAATTGCCGATGGGCTGGTGCGCGTGAATCAGCAGGATGAGGTGAAACTTCGGCACGACGGGCTCCGTGCTCGGAATTTTTGGGCACCTGACCGCAAGCGCCGACGGGCAGGAGGTACGTTGTCGCCTCAGCGAAGCCGATCATTGTAAACAATCCCAGCGCCGCCGGCTACCCTGTGCGCGCTGGCATGCACAAGCCGCGTGAGGTTTGGGCTCGTTCAGTGGCTTTCGGACAAGGCCGGCTGCGCAATCCCGGGCCGCGATTATTTACTGGACAAAAACTGGCTTACAGTCTCGGTTAATATTCGGCCCTTAGAAATGCTGAGCTTCGGGAGGTGCGCAATGAAACGGGAATTGAGTCTTCTTACCTTGGGTTTGGCCTTTCTTCTGGCACCACAAGCGACTTAGGTACAGCAATGTGTTCAACTTAAGGATGAGCCGATAACCCACTGCTGCGGACGCCGCGTTGTGACCAGCCGGTGCACCACAATTCCTTATTCACGGCACTGCTACGACGTCTGCCGCCGAGTTGTCGGAGACTGCTGTGGTCAGGAAGTCTGGGAGGCATGTCACCAGACGAATTGCTCATTTGGGTTGGAGGCGGGGGTGAAATCACAGCAAGATTTCCCTGTGCAGTCCAGAAGAGTGTACGCACCGCAATGCGGGCTCGCCAGTGGTCTCAGGGTCGTTGTAGTCCCCGCTTCGGATTTATAAGCTCAGAGCAGCCATGAACTTCAAGCCTCATGTTTTCGGCTCACGGCTCGCGGTGCTTCTGCTGTGCCTAAGCCTCGCCGGGTTCCCACAGAACGAAGGGGTTCCGCGGCTCAAACTTGTTGTTCAGAAGGAAGTGCGCGTGAAAGGGGACTTCAAGGGTCCAATTCAGGACCCAATCGGGTGCGACCAGCAAGGAAGGATTTATGTCCGCCCGTACCGGCCGATACCCGAAGGTGCGCCTGTCCTGCGCTTCAGTTCCGATGGCGAGCACGAGGCCACGTTTTCGCTACAGAACGCCCCCGGGTTCGAGAAGGGCCGCGCATCGCTATTTGCCATCACTCCCCGCGGAGAAGTGTACTTTGTTGCTGCCAAGGCGCTCTCGCCCCGCAAGTTTGAAATCGCGCTGGTGGGATTCGACGAAGACGCGAGACATGCCTCCACCGTGCGTCTGGGTGAAAATTTCGTGGCATCGCAGATCGCTTCGTTCCCCACCGGAGAATTTCTGGTCTCCGGCTGGACATCCACTTCAGAGGCAGGAAAAGAACCGGCCGCGGTGCCGTTCACGGCATCGTTCGATATCCGGGGGAGGCCGTTGAACCGGCTGGGGCTTCCGGACGATGTCCGCGACGAATCTGAAAATACCGAAGGCCAGGAGCCGAAAGCGCTCGTGTCTGCAGTTGACCTGGGTGATGCCGCCGTGGGTCTGGACGGTAATATTTATCTGATGAGAAGAACGGCTAAACCTCTGGTCTATGTCGTTTCCCCACTCGGCGAACTCGTCCGGAGATTCGAAGTCACACCACCCGAGGAAAAGGCCCAGCCTGCGGGCCTGATTTACGGCCCTGACGGGCTTTTGGTCTTCCAGTTCGACGTAATACCCGAAGAAAAAGAGGCGGAGCACAAACAGATCTTCTCGCTGGTGAACCCGGAAACCGGCGAGCGAATTCGGGATTATGAATCCCCGATTCCAGGTTTCCATCCGCTTGCCTGCTACGCCCCAGGAGATTTCACAATCTTCACCTGGGACCAACCTGACTTTCACCACAGGTTTGCCAACGCCGTCCCGCACTGACGCCTCGGCACGACTCCGTACCACTCCCATACGCCGCCATGTCCACAACGGACCTCTGGCAATGTTGCATTTATGCAACATAAGGATGCCGAACTCGCTCGTATGCTCTGTCTAAGGCACTGAATCTTAAGACTATAGTATAACCAACGACTTTGGACAATGAGGTGCTAGAATTGTGTACGTCTTCGTATGACCTGTCAGACCACGATTGCCCGGCCGGTCGAAACCTCCGGCATCGGCCTGCACACAGCCGTGCCGGGCAGGCTTCGGCTGCTACCCGCCCCGGCGGGGACAGGCATCGTATTTCGCCGCACCGACCTCGACGACTTCCTTATCGAAGCGCGCGCGGCAAACGTGGCCAAGGTCAGCTACGCCACCAGCCTGATGAAGAAGGGCGTGCTGATTTCCACCACCGAACACCTGCTGGCAGCGCTTTACGCCAGCGGGATTGATAACGTTTTCGTCGAGCTTGACGCGCTCGAGGTGCCCATCCTCGACGGCTCGAGCCAGCCGTTCATGGAACTGGTCGCCGAAGCCGGCGTGCGGCGGCTCCGTCGGCTGCGGCGTTATATCCGGCTGTTGCGTCCTGTGGAAGTGGCCGAAGACGGCCGGCGCATTGGCATCTACCCGGCCGATGATTTCTCCGTGAGCTGTTTTGTGGAATTTCCGCATCCGCGCATCGGGGCTCAGCAAGTGGAGCTGCGCGTGGACGGCGACACCTTCGCGCGCGAACTGGCCCCGGCGCGGACCTTCGGCTTCATGGAAGATGTCGAACGGCTGCGCGCCGTGGGACTGATTCGCGGCGGCTCGCTCGAAAACGCCATCGTGCTGACGCGCGAAGGCATCTTGAACGACGGCCTGCGTTTCCCGGACGAATTTGTCCGTCACAAGGCGCTCGACCTGATCGGCGACCTAGCGCTGGTGGGGCGGCCGTTGCTCGGGCGCGTTGAGGCGCACAAAGCCGGCCACGCCCTGCACGTCGCGCTGGTCAGCCGCTTGCTGGCCGATCCGTCGGCCTGGGAACTGACTACGAAGCCTGCCCAAACCACCCGCGGCGTGCGCCGACGTGCTTCCCGTGCCAGCATCCGGGCCCTTTCTGCAGCACACTGACTGCCAGCTAAACCGGCAACCTGCCGAGGCGACTCTGCATCGGAAAAAGCGGCAGGAGGGGGATGAACTTCGTTTATTTCGCCTCGGTCGGCGACCTGGACTTCAACTACGCGGAGATGCTTCAGCTCACCATCAAGCTGGACGAACTGGGGGTGCCGAACCGGGTGCGAGTATTTGAAGGACCGCACAAGTGGCCCCCGGCCGAAGGGTGGATGGAAGGTGTCGAATGCCTCGAGCTGATGGCCATGCGGCGCGGCCTGCGCGACGCCGCATTTTTGCGCAGCAATGCGGCTCTGGCTCCGCTGCGTGAGGACAGCGGCTGACAAGCACGCCTCGCGCGCCTGGAAGAAGAAGGGTAGTTCCCCGCGGATTCCCGGTCTCCGCGGTGCTTCATTTTCCCCGAGCCTTACAGATTCTGCTGGCAATCCCGCAGGAAATGGTGTAGTAGAGGGTCACTGTTCCGGGCATATACCCATTGGTGAACAGCCTCCGGCCAGGACAGCCCGCGCCGGTGGTGAGGCGTGCCGTGACCATTGATCCGGAAAATCAGGTCCCCGGCTCCGGCACAGAACCGGTGCGTGAAAATGAGTTTGACTCCGTCGTTCTGGCCGCCGAACTCGATTGCATCCGGCAGCGCCGCAAAGCGCTGCGGCAGCCGAATGCCGGCGAAAACATTCTGCCCGGCGATTGGACGCAGCACCCCGAGCCCGCAAATCTCGCCGAGGGCAAATCGCGCGGCAATCTGGTCGGGCTGGCATTCTCTGGAGGAGGCATTCGCAGCGCCACCTTCAACCTGGGCGTGTTGCAGCGCCTGGGCGAACTGAAGCTGCTCCCGCTGGTGGATTACCTTTCCACTGTCTCCGGTGGCGGCTACATCGGCGGCTGGTGGAGCTCGTGGATGACCTACCGCGCGGAGATTGATGCCGCCGAAGAAGACTTCTTCCGCGACAGAATCTCACAGACGCAGGCCTCTCCGCAGCAGACGGAGCACGATCTGAGCACGCTTTGCTGCGACCGCAGCGGCTGGTTCCCCAAGCCTCCTCCGGGAAATCCGCACCAGGAGCCGCGCGAGGTGGAATGGCTGCGGCTCTACGGCAACTATCTGATTCCGCGCAAAGGCGCACTCTCGGCCGACCTGTGGCGCGCCGTGACGGTGGTAGCGCGGAATCTGCTGTTCAACCAGGTGCTGCTGATTGCCGTGGTCGCGGTGGTGCTGCTGCTAACCGATGCGTTCTACATCGGTTTTCTCCCGGATGCGCTCGGCGCCCCGCTGCTCGACCCGGCGAAGGTGTTCCATTCGCTGTGGCGCTGGCCGGTGATTCTGGCCGGGAGCCTGTGGCTGCTCTTAGCCGTCTGGTTTCTGGTCATTGCCACCGGCAACCACCGGCAGGTGCGGCGCACGAGAGTCACCGCATGGCATGCGGGCTACACGCGGTGGTCGTGCCTGGTGGCAAGTGTGTTCGCGTTGGCGGGTTTTTCAGAATGGACGGCGGCGTCGGCCAAGCGCTTGATTGAATCGAACCTGAACGCCATTCTCGGCTGGCTCGGCGCCCAGCCGACCGACGCGGGCGGCCTGCTGGCGGCACTGCCCGGTCTGGCAGCGGGTGTTTACGCGGCGCTGAGGCGCAGCCCCACCGGCGGCGGCGACTCCGAATCGGCGCCAGAAAAAAGCGTGCTGGCGCGACTGGTGGTGAAGATTGCTCCTTATCTGTTCTTGCTCACGCTCGCCGTGCTGTTGAGCAACGGCCTGTGGCGCTTGCTGCGCGCCACCTTTGCCGCACTTCAGGCCGGCGCTGCCTGGCCGGTACACGGTTTCGCCGGGATTGCTGCGCTGACCTTTGTAGTGCTGGCCGGCGCACTGGTAGCCAGCCGGGTGCTGGACACAAACCCTGGAAGCAACAAGGACCCTCAGGAAGCATTACTGACCGTCGTTCTGCTGCTGACGATTGCGCTCGCCGGACTGTCCATCTTCGGCACGGACGCCGAGCTGCGGATGGCGGGGAAATGGGGCGCGCTGCTGCTGTGCCTGCTTGGCGCGGCACTGCTCGGCGCAGGCCTAGGGCTCGGCACCGACCCGAATGCGCTTTCGCTGCACGGCTTCTACCGGGCGCGTCTGGTCCGGGCCTACCTGGGAGCCACGAACCCGGAGCGCATCCGCGACCTGCTGCGGAACCGCGAAGAAGTCACCGAAGCAAAGCGCGCAGATGACCAGCGCCTGCAGGAAAACCAGTCGTGGAGAAACGGCGGTCCGGTTCATCTGATCAGTGCCACGCTGAATCTGGTCGGCGGCAGCGGCATCGTGCCTGAACAGCGCGTCGCCGAGGTGTTCACGCTTGCGCCGCAGTACTGCGGCTCGGCCCGCACCGGTTACCGGCCCACCCCGCTTTACGCGGGCGGCGCCCTCACGGTCGGAACAGCGGTAGCGATTTCCGGCGCGGCGGCCAGCCCCAGCATGGGCCGGCTGACTTCCACCCCGCTGGCCATGCTGATGACTTTTTTCAATGTCCGCCTGGGCTACTGGATTGCTAACCCGGAAAAATCTGCATGGCGGATGCCCTGGACGCGTCTGTGGCTGTGGCACCAGCTCCAGGAGTTCTTTTCGCAAACGACGGCGCTGCGCAGGTTCTGCTTCCTCTCCGATGGCGGCCACCTGGAGAACCTCGGCCTCTATCCGCTGATCCGGCGGCGCTGCCGCTTCATCATCGTCTGCGATGCCAGCGCCGACCCGCAACGCAAGCTCGACGACCTGGCCAACGCGGTGCGCATGGTGCGCGCCGATTTTGCCTGCGAAATCGAATTCGCGCCGGGCAGCCTGGAGGCCATCCGCGAGTCCGTGGCAGGATCACAGACGAGCCGCTGCCATTCAGCCCGTGCGACCATTCGCTATGCCGACGGCTCAGTCGGCACGCTCATCTACCTGAAAAGCTCGCTCACGGGCGACGAACCGGCGGATGTGCTCGCCTACGCCCGCGAAAATCTTGCCTTTCCCCACCAGACCACCGCCGACCAGTTTTTCGACGAAGCGCAGTTCGAATCCTACCGCCGGCTCGGCTACCACATCGCCGGGGAAGTCTTTGCCGCGCTCGATCCGGCCGCGGCCCGGCAGCGCAACCTCACGCCCTGGCAGCCGCCCGCGGACCCGAACGCGGACCTGCGCCAGTCGGTATTCAACTCGGTGCGCGAGCCGTCCGGTTCATCCCCCTCGCACTCTTCGCCCGCAGCGAGCAATTGAGTGTGGTGCAGCCGGGTGCGCGCAGCTCGCCTTTGCACAACGGGGCCCGCTCCCGCAATCCTGCACCGCGCCGCAGGAAGCGCCGCTTCGCGCGAAACACGCTCACTTTATGCGTTTTGCAAAGCTCCGCCCGGCAGGACGCGAACTACAAGACTCGCCCGTGAAAATGTAGCCCCGGGTCTTCAGACCCGGGGTGCCTCGCTGGTGGCGCAGCCTTCAGGCTGTGCGAAGGCAGTGGCCGGGCCCGGCTTCGGAAGAGGCGGGGCTGCGAGCGCCTCACGGCCTCCGTGATCTCGCTGCCTCCGCGGTCTTCTGTCGAGTGACTCCGGCTGCGTGGCGCGCTAACGCAGGCGGTAATCTCCGCCGCCGAGGAACTCGACAATTCCCATGTCCCGCAGGATTTGTAACTGCTGGCGAATCTTCGGCCGGATATGCCGGTTCCGGGGATGCAG
>FWPU01003264.1_pt1 | contig 41533 bp, 38 predicted proteins | sample 2228361 | NCBI WGS metagenome assembly FWPU01 (sample SAMEA103939777, study PRJEB20133) | metagenome | reverse complement strand
TGCTTTGTGGGCGCCTTCGACGACGATCAAGTCAGCCGCGTTCTCAATTTGCCAGAGACTGTGCGGCCGATTGGGATCTTGCCCATCGGCTGCCCGGCTGAACCGGCGGAGAAGTATCGCCGCCTGCCTCTTGAGCGCATCGTCCACAAGGATCGCTGGGGACAACGTTAGTTTCCGTGGAAGGCTGCATGTTGGGTGTAAAGCATCTTTTAGGAAAGAAGCCAAGCTCAGCTAGGCCGCCACCACCATACACTCTTCACCTATTCATCGCGCATCACTTGGCGCACCTTCTCCATCACCTCTTCTGACACCGTCTCCAGATTGTGGACAGCTTTGGCATGGGCTGCAACCTGCCTCAATGCCTCCTCCTCTGTCTCGGCTCGCACCACGCCATCGCAGTCAAAGCCAACGTCTCGACAATGAACTACCTTGGCCATCTTGAACCTCCTCCTTGATGGATCATCTGTGGACCTCTACAAGCTCGTTTCTTATGCCCTCCTTGTTCACCTCTTCCGGTCCGGCTGACGGCACTGCGCCCAACTGCTGGGGCGGCTATCGCGGAGATATCTTCAGGCGCTCGGCCAGCCCCTCCCTGATTTTCCCGTAGGTTGCTGCGGCGGCAGCGGCCAGCAGCCGGGCGTCACTGCCCGCGGCTACGAAGAGGATGCCCTGCTCGATGCGCCGCAGGACCTCCTCGGCGCTTCCGGCCATGTAGCCGGCGGCGATGCCGCATTGACGCGCCGCCGCCAGGATGCGGTCCACTCCCGCCACGAACGCCGGGTGATCGAACTGGCGGAAGCACCCCAGGTTGGCCGAGAGGTCGTTGGGCCCGATGAACAGGACGTCCACGCCCGGGACCGCGGCGATCTCATCCACGTGATCCAGCGCCAGGGCGGTCTCCACCTGACAGACCACCAAGACCTCGCTGTTCCACCGGGCGAAGTACTCGGGCAGGTCCATGCCGTAGCGGCTGATCCGTGTGCCGGCCACACCCCGGATCCCCTCGGGCGGGTACTTGGCCGCTGCCACCGCCGCCCGCGCCTCCTGCGCCGTGTTCACCAGCGGGACGATCACCCCGTAGGCGCCCCGGTCCAGGGCCTGCTTGATAAGCGCCGCGTCGTTGGCAGCCACGCGGACCAGGGGGACCACCTCCGTCCCCTTCATCGCCCGAAGCAGGTCCTCCAGGCGTTCCCACCCGGCGGGGCCGTGCTCGGTGTCTACCAGCAGCCAGTCGGGCCCTATGGTGGCCAGCAGCTCCACGACGGCAGGGGAGGGGAAGCTGACCCACAGGCCCACCGTCGGCTGCCCCTGCTTCAGGCGGTGCTTGACGGGGTTGACGATCATGCGCAGCGGCACCTCCGTGGAGAAAGAGTGGAGTCATGCAACGGGTCCAGGTGAAGAGTACGACGGCAGGGACGGTCCACCTGCGGGCGGCCGCGGCAAAGCGGCCGGTGCGTCCCGTGCGCGCTTCGCGCGCTAGCCTTCTGCCTGTCGCAGGGCGGCCCGGCCTTCCCGCACCCGCTGGAAGAAGGCGGGGTCTTCCTTCAGGGCGAGGGAGCGGGGGCGGGGGAGGTCGACCTGTACCTCGGCGACGATGCTGGAGTCTGCCCCCGAGGAGAGTCCGCGGCGCATGACCACCACGCGGTCCGATAGGAAGACCGCCTCCTCGATGGAATGGGTGACGAAGACCACGGTCAGTTGGCGCTGCGCGCACAGGCGCAGCAGCTCCAGGTTCATCCGGTCGCGGGTAATCTCGTCCAGCGCGCCGAAGGGCTCGTCCATCAGGAGGACCCGGGGGTCCAGGGTCAGGGCCCGGGCGATGGCCAGGCGCTGCTGCATGCCGCCGGAGAGCTTGTCCGGGTAGTAGTGGGCGAACGGCTCCAGGTCCACCGTGCGCAGCAGCTGCCGGGCCGTGGGCAGGTAGCGTCTGCGCCGCCGCGGCCACAGCCACCACTGGGGGTCCCGCAGGCGCAGCGGCAGGAGCACGTTTGCTTCCGCTGTCAGCCATTCGAACAGGACCGGCTGCTGGAAGATTACGCCGGACAGTCCCGCGCGCACCGCCTCCTGCGGAGCGCGGCCGCAGACCTCGATGGTCCCGCTGGTGGGCTGGCGTAGCCCAGCCAGGAGGAAGAGCACCGTGGTCTTGCCGCACCCCGAGGGGCCGATGATGGAGACGAACTCCCCCGGGCGGACCGCCAGGGAGAAGTTGGCCACCACCTGCAGCTCCTGCTCAGCTCTGCGAGGCCGCCACAAGCCCGGCGGGTGCGCCGGGGCATACGTCTTGGAGACGCGCTCCATGCGGATGACCGGCGCAGCGGCCGTGGCGGGTGGCACGGTCACGGGCCGCGGCGCGGCTGCAGCGGCCAGGGGGCGGGGTGGGTGCGGGTGTTCTCGCCCGCTCCCGAGCCCGCCGCCCCCCACCCCAGGCCTCAGGGCTTCACCCCGCTGGGAAAGCGGGTGGTGTATGCCGCCTGGACGTTGGCGCCCTTCAGCAGTCCCGCGCCGGCCAGGTCGCGGGCCAACCGGGTCCAGGCCGCCGGGTCCACGTAGCCCAGGCCCTTCTGTCTCGATGCGGCCGTGACCATGATCGAGTAGAGGAAGTCCATCCCTTCGATCTCGTGGGCCCGGTCCAGGTTCTTGTTGTACTTGAGTAGGATGGTGGCCGCCTCCTGGCGGTTGTTGAAGGCATAGAGGAAGCCGCGGTAGTGCCCGGTGACGAACTGCTGCACCACCTGAGGGTACTTCCGGATGATCTCCTCGGTGGTGAAGACCACGTTTTCCGGCCAGCGCATCCCGAAGTCGTCGGCGTAGGAGTAGATGTAGAACTTATCCTTGATCTTCCCCTCCCTGGCCAGCCGCTTGGCCACCAGCACCTCGTTGTAGCCCATGGCGTGCGCGAACTGGTACTGCTTCTGCATCCAGGCCCCGATGGTCGCCGGGTCGCCTTGCTGGTTGACGATCTTGATGGCCTTCTCCCAGCCCGGGCCGTACATGGCCTTGATCTGCTTGTCGTAGCCGATCCAGGTGGCCACGGTGCCCCGCACGTCCCTGGGAGACTTCAGCGGGACCCATGAGAGCAGGTGTATGGCCGACTTCTGGAAGTCGTGCGCCACCACCACCAGGGGCAGCTTCTGCTTTTCCCGCGCTTCCAGGATGTTGTAGGGGTAGTCGACCCCCAGGACGATCCTGCCCTTGCGCGCCTCGGCCATCACCCGGTCGATGGGGGACAGCCCCGGTCCCCCGCCGACGACCGTGACCTGGAGGTCGCCGAAGAAGCCCTTTTCCACCGCCACCGGGTCGCCCATGGACTCGTTGTGGATGAACCAGGCCTCGATGATCGAGACCTGCGGGCCCGCTGCCGCAGCCCCTCCTCCCGCCAGCAGCAGCACCAGGGCGGCCAGCAGCCAGGCCCGATATCGTCTCATCATCGCTCCTCACCCCCTCGTCTGACTTGGCCTTACGTGCGCTCACGGGCCATGCTCACATGCCAGGGTAACAGCAGCCGCTCGGCCAGGGTCACGACGCCCAGCAGCACCCAGCCGATCAGCGTGCAGAAGATCGCCGCCAGGAAGACGCGCACCGTGTTGCCCACGTAACGCGAGTCCAGGATCATGTAGCCCAGGCCTTCGAAGGCCCCGAAGAGTTCGCCAACGATGGCACCGTTGACCGCGGCCATGACCCCGCCCTTGAGGCTGACGAAGATGATGGGCAGCGCCGAGGGCAGCTTGAGCAGGAGGATGCGCTGCAGCCAGGAGGCGGCGTAGATATCCATCAGGTGCTCCCGCATGGGATCGACGGAGACGAACTCCTTGTGGGTATGGTAGAGGACGGCGAAGAAGGTGTACATGCCTGCGATGATGATCTTGCTGGTGATCCCCAGGCCGAACCAGACCACCGCCAGGGAGGCCAGGGCCACGAAGGGGGTGCTGTTCAGCGTCACCACCACGCGGTAGAGGAACTCCTCCAGCCACCGCGGTAGCCAGATGAACAGCATGGCGGCCAGCAGCGCCGACACCGCCCCCAGGAGGAAGCCCAGCACCGTCTCTCCCGTGGTGACCCACGCGTACTCAAGGACCAGCCGCCGGTCCTCCAGCAGGGCGCGGAGGATCTGCGAGGGGGCTGGCAGCAGATAGGGCTGCCCGTAGAGGCGAGAGGCCAGCTCCCAGACCGCCCCCGCCGTCAGGGCGAAGGCGGCCCAGGAGCCCAGGCCCGCGAAGGGCAACCCGCGCCACAGGGCGCCGCGCTGCCGGGGCGTGGGGTGGGCGCCGCTGTCCCGGACCATTCACGCGGGGGCGGCCGGGGTCACCCCGGGGCCGGGGGCGAAGCGGATCTCCTCCTCCCGGCCGTTCCAGCGCACGGTGGTCCGCGCCGGCTGGGTCCTCGCCACCACCCGGCCGCGGGAGATGACCACGCGGCGGGCGGCCAGCGTCCGGATGGCCTCGGGGCCGGTGGGCGCGTCGAACAGGACCATGTCGGCGCGCCGTCCTACCTCCAGGCCATAGTCCTCCACCCCGCAGCACCTGGCGGCGCGAGTGGTCACCAGCTCCAGCATCATCTCCAGCTCCTCGCGGCCGGACATGTGGCCGTAGTGCACCATGACGAAGCAGGCCTGGAGGGGGTCGCCCACCCCCAGGGGGTACCAGGGATCCATGATGGAGTCGTGGCCGATGGCCACGTTGATCCCGTTGGCCAGCAACTCCTTCACGCGGGTGTAGCCCCGGCGGATGGGGTAGGTGTCGAAGCGGCCCTGCAGCACGGCGTTGTCCAGCGGGTTGGTGACGAAGTGCACACCGGCGTGGCGGATCCAGCGGATCAGGCGGTGGGCGTAGGCGTTGTTGTAGGAGTGCATGGCCGTGGTGTGGCTGGCGGTGACGCGTCCCTGCAGGCCCAGGCGCACAGTCTCCGCGCAGAGGACCTCGAGGAAGCGGCTCTGCTCGTCGTCGGTCTCGTCGCAGTGCAGGTCCGCCTGCCGCTGGTATTCCGCCGCCAGGCGCAGGGCCGTCTTCACGTCCCGCTCCCCGTACTCCCGAGTCCACTCGTAGTGGGGGATACCCCCCACCACATCCGCGCCCATCTCCAGCGCCCGCACCAGCAACCGCTCGCCGTCGGGAAAGGAGTAGATCCCCTGCTGAGGGAAGGCCACGATCTGCAGGTCGATGGTGCCGGCGACCTCCTGCCGCACCTGCAGCAGCGCCTGCAGCGCGGTGAGCGAGGGGTCGCAGATGTCCACGTGGGTGCGCACCACGGTCACGCCGTGGGCCAGCATCCACCTCAGGGCGGTGGAGGCCCTCTCCCTGACGTCCTCGTGGGTGAGCGACCTGACCCGCTCTCCCCAGATCTCGATGCCCTCGAACAGGGAGCCACTGCGGTTGTACCGCGGCTGGCCAGCGGTGAGGACGGCGTCCAGGTGGATGTGCGGCTCCACCAGGGCCGGCGTGACCAGGTCACCAGCGGCGTCGATCTCCTGCGCCGCCCGCTCTGCGATGTGCGGGGCGATGGCGGCGATGCGCTCCCCGGAGATGCCCAGGTCATGGAGGCCTTCGCGCCCCAGCAGGCGGGCGCGCCTTAGGATGAGATCCATGGCCATACCAGACGGTGCCGCAGCGGATTTGCCCCCGGAGGCCCGGGCGGGGGCCTCCGCAGGGCGGGGCATCGTCGTTAGTCGGGGGGATTCGCGGCCGGAGGGATGGCGCCCTGCTGCGGCCAACTTCACTAGCGTGCCTGATGCCGCTCCGCTGCAGGAGCTCCTGGTGGTGGACCTGACGCGCGCCCTGGCCGGCCCCTACTGCACCCTGATGCTGGCGGACATGGGCGCGCGTGTGATCAAGGTCGAGGCGCCCGGGGGCGGCGACGACACGCGGGGATGGGGGCCCCCGTTCCTGGGGGGGGAGTCGGCCTACTTCCTCAGCGTCAACCGGAACAAGGAGAGCCTCACCCTGAACCTGAAGGACCCCCGCGGGCAGGAGGTGCTGCACCGGCTGCTGGCCCGCGCCGACGTGCTGGTGGAGAACTTCCGCCCCGGGATCATGGACCGGTTCGGCTTCGGCTACCCGGCCGTGCACGAGCGGTATCCCCGCCTGGTCTACTGCTCCATCTCCGGATTCGGCCAGGACGGGCCCTACCGGGAGCGCACCGCCTACGACCTGATCCTCCAGGGGATGGGCGGGCTGATGGGCATGACCGGGGAGGAAGGCGGGCCGCCGGTGAAGGTTGGGGTGGCCATCGCCGACATCTGCGCGGGGATGTTCGCCGCCTTCGCCATCGTGGTCGCCCTGCGCGTGCGCGATCGCACGGGGCGGGGGCAGTGGATCGATGCGGCCATGCTGGACGGCCAGATCGCCTGGCTGACCTATCAGGCGGGGAACTACTTCGCCACAGGGGAGAACCCGCGGCGGCTGGGCAGCGCGCATCCCTCCATCGTCCCCTACCAGGCGTTTCGCACCGCGGACGGGCACGTCAACGTGGCCGTGGGCAGCGAGGCCATCTGGGAGCGTTTCTGCGCGGCGCTGGGTCGTGAGGACCTGGCCTCCGACCCCCGATTCCGCACCAACCCCGACCGCGTCGCGCACCGGGAGGTGTTGCTGCCTCTGCTGGAGGCCACCTTCGCGGCTCAGCCCACAGCCTACTGGCGCAGCGTCCTGGACGCCGCGGGGGTGCCCAACGGGCCCATCTACCTGTTAAGCGAGCTTTTTGCCGACCCGCAGGTGCTCCACCGGGGCCTGGTGGTGGAGATGGAGCACCCCACGGCCGGCCGCATCCGCCAGACGGGCCTGCCCGTGCGACTCTCGGAGACGCCCGGGGCACTACGCACGCCGCCCCCGCGGCTGGGGGAGCACACCGACGCCATCCTGCGGGAACTGGGTTATGATCCGGGGGCGATCGAGACGCTCAAGGGCGCCGGTGTCGTCTGAAGGTCCGCGGAGGTCCACCACGGGCGTGAGCGATTCCGGTATCACCTGCTTCCACTGCCAGGCCGTCGTCCCCGAAGCCGAGCTGCGCGCGCGTCTGTTCGTCTGCCCGCGGTGCACAGCGCATCTGACCATGCCCGCGCGGGAACGGATCGCCCTGCTGGCCGATCCGGGGTCATTCCGCGAGCTGGCCCGGGGGCTGGTTTCCGTCGACCCCCTCTCCTTCACCGACCAGCGGGCCTACCGGGACCGGCTGATGGAGGCGCGCCAGCGCACCGGGCTGCGCGAGGCGGTGGTGATCGGGGAGGCGCGCCTGGACACGCAGCCGGTGATGCTGATCGTCTTCGACTTCGACTTCATGGGCGGCACCATGGGCTCGGTGGTGGGTGAGAAGGTGGCGGACGCCTTCGACCTGGCCGTGGGGCGGCGCCTGCCGGTGGTCAGCGTCACCGCCAGCGGCGGCGCGCGGATGCAGGAGGGGATGCTCTCCTTGATGCAGATGGCCAAGACGGCCGCGGCCCGGGCGCGGCACGACCGCGCCGGGCTGCCCTACATCTCGGTCCTGGGGCATCCCACCTTCGGTGGAGTGGCCGCGTCCTTCGCTGCGCTGGGCGACATCCTGATCGCCGAGCCGGGGGCGCTGATCGGATTCGTCGGCCCGCGGGTGATCGAGCAGACGCTGGGAGAGCGTCTCCCCGAGGACTCCCACCGCGCCGAGACCCTGCTGGCCGCCGGCCTGGTGGACCTCCTGGTGGATCGGACGCACCTGCGCGAGACGCTGGCCTACCTCCTGGCCCACCTCGGCCGGCCACAGGGGCGGCTGGCGCCCGTGCCGCGGCCGCCGAGGCTTGGGCGGCGGCCGTCCCGGCGTGTGACCACCGCATGGGAACAGGTACAGCTGGCACGACACCCGCAGCGCCCCACCACCCTGGACTACATCGAGCGGCTCTTCACGCGCTTCGTGGAGCTGCATGGAGACCGCGAGGCCGGCGACGACCCGGCCATCGTCGGCGGCCTGGGGGAACTGGCCGGGCAGGCGGTGGTGGTCGTCGGGCAGGAGCGGGGGCGGACTCCTGAGGAACGCGCCCGCCGCCGGGGCGGAATGGCATACCCGCAGGGCTACCGCAAGGCGCTGCGCCTGATGCACCTGGCGGCGAAGTTCGGGCTGCCGCTCGTTACCTTCGTGGACACGCCCGGGGCCTATCCCGGATACGAGGCGGAGCGTCACGGCATCTGGCAGGCGCTGGCGCGCAACCTGCAGGCGCTGGCGGTCCTGCCCACACCGCTCGTCGCCGTGGTGATCGGCGAGGGAGGCAGCGGCGGCGCGCTGGCCCTTGGGGTGGCCGACCGGGTGCTCATGCTGGAGAACGCCATCTACTCCGTGATCGCTCCAGAGGGCGCCGCCGCCATCCTCTACCGCGACGCGGCGCGCGCGCCGGAGGTGGCCGCAGCCCTCAAGCTCACCGCCGCGGACATGCGGCGGCTGGGCGTGATCGACCAGGTGATCCCTGAGCCGCCTGGAGGTGCGCACACCGATCCGCAGGCTGCCGCGGCTTTCGTCCGCTTACACCTGGTGGGCGCGCTGTCGTCCCTGCGCAAGGTGCCGCCCCGCCGCCTGGTGCGGCTGCGGCAGCGCCGCTACCGGCACATAGGCCGCGTGGGCGCCTACTGGCGCGAGGTGGTGCGCACGGAGATGCAGGAGCTGCTGGGCGCCCTGGAGGGCCGCCTGCTGCGGCGGGGGGAGTAGGCTTCAGGCGTCAGAGGCTCCAGGCCAGCATGAACCCGGCCAGCATGTCGGCGCCCGACGTCTCCCCCGTCTGCAGGATGCGCGCCGCAGCGGCGGCCGCCCCCGCGGGGTCAACGGGAAGCGCCCGGACCAGGTCGTGCCAGGCCTGGGCGGCGTATCCCCGCCGCGCCGCCCATAGGTAGGCCCGGCTGATCCGCCCCGTCCGCGGTGCGACCGCGCCGACGATCAGTGCGGCGACGGCCCGGAAGCCCAGCGGCCCGGCTGCCGCGGGCCACAGGCGCATCCCCAGCAGGAGGCCCGCCAGCACGTCGTCGCCCGAAGGCGTCAGGCCTGGGCCAAGCCCCGCCAGGCTGGCGGCGGACGCGCTGACAGCGGCGGCGTCGCCGGCGGCGAGCCCCGCCCGCAGGCGGGCCAGGGCACGGCGACCGCGCTGCAGCAGCGGGGAGTCCGGCACCGCGGCGGGATCGTCTAGCATGCGCGCCAGCCCCTCCGCCGGTGCCTCCCTCCGCAACAGCGCCCCCACCGCGCGCATCCCCTCGTCGGCGGGGCCCTGCAGCGGCGGGAGGGCGGGATCCCACGGGACGGCGTTCCGCAGGTCGACCTGCAGCGGCCCCAGGCGGAGCTCCTGCCCCTGCACCGTTACCGGATCGCCTGCCCGCAGGGAGGCGAAGGGCGGTGTTCCCGCCACGGTGAGGGCGAAGGGGCCGCGGCCCAGAGGCTCGGAGAGGACGGCGATCAGCTGTCCCCGCGCGCTCTCGATGTAGCAGCTTCGGGCGTAGGCTGCGAGCACGCCGCCGCTCTCCCCCGGCACCTCGAAGAACGGCCGGACCGGGAGGGCGACGGCGAGGGCGGGTGAGGAGGACGCTATCGCTGCCAGCTGCGGGCCGCGGCGCGCACCGCGTCGATGATTCCCTGGTAACCAGTGCAGCGGCAGAGGTGGCCGCCCAGCATCTCCACGATCTGCTGGTCGCTGGGGAGCGGCTGCGCCCGCAGCAGGGCCAGGGCGCTCATCAGGATCCCCGGCGTGCAGAAGCCGCACTGCAGCCCGTGGTGCTCCCGGAAGGCCGCCTGCAGGGTGTGCAGCGTCTCTCCCGGTGCCAGCCCCTCCACGGTTTCTATCGCAGCCCCTGCGGCCTGCACCGCGAACAGCAGGCAGGAGCGCACGGGCTCACCGTCCAGCAGGACGGTACAGGCCCCGCACACCCCGTGCTCGCAGCCCAGGTGGGTTCCCGTCAGGCCCAGGTCCTCCCGCAGGAAGTCGGCGAGGGTCCTGCGCACCTCCACCTCCCGCTCCACGGGCTGTCCGTTCACGGTGAGCCGCACGGTCATGGTGCGCTGCGGGGCGCGCGGCTTCCGCTGCCGGCGGACGGCCGCGCGGGAAGGTGTGAGGGGGGCTGCCTCGCCGCTCATCGCCTCCGCCCTCCGCTTCGCTGCCAGGCGGCCTCCAACGCCCGCCGCGCCAGCACCTCAGCCAGCTCGCGCCGGTACTGCGCAGTGGCGTGGATGTCCTCGGGGGGATCGAGCCGGGCGCTGGCCTCGCGGGCCGCCTCGGCGAAGAGTCGGGACGTGGCCGGCTCGCCCACCAGCAGTCGCTCGGCCTCCCGCGCACGGACCGGCCCGGGCCCCACGCCGGTGAACGCCAGGCGGGCCTGGCCGATGGCGCCGTCCCGCCGCTGCAGGACCGCTGCGACGCCCACCAGGGCAAAGTCGCCATGCCGCCGCGCCACCTCCACGAAGGCGCTGCCGGTGCCGTCTGCGGGAGGCGGGAAGCGAACCCCCACCAGCAGTTCGGTGGGCCGAAGCGCCGTGGTCAGGTAGCCGGTGAAGAACTCCTCCGGCGAAAGCACCCGCTCGCCCTGCGGCCCCGCCACGACCAGTTCGGCGTCCAGCGCCGCGACCACCGCGGGAAGCTCGGCGGCCGGATCGGCGTGGGCCAGGCTGCCGCCCACCGTCCCGCGGTTCCGGATCTGCGGGTGGCCCACAAAGCGGATGGCCTCCCACAGCAGTGGCAGGTGGCGGCGCACGACTGCCGACGCCTCCACCGCGCGCTGTCGCGTCAGCGCCCCCACGTGCAGGCGGTCGCCGCGGCGGCGGATGTACGCCAGCGCCCCGATGCGGTTGATGTCCACGAGGACCTCCGGACGGGCGAGGCGCATGTTCAGCAGGGGGACCAGGCTCTGCCCGCCGGCCAGGACCTTGGCCTCGGGCCCGTACTCCTGGAGGAGGGCCAGGGCTTCCCCCACCGACCGGGGAGCGGCATAGCGGAAGGGAGCGGGCTTCACGCCGGCTCCGGCGCGGTCTGCGCCGCCCTGATGATCTCCCGCAGACGGGATGGCGAAAGCGGCATCTCCGTGATCCGCACCCCCTCCTCGCTCAACGCGTCGTCGATGGCGCTGGCCACCAGGGCCGGCACCGGGATGGTTCCCGCCTCCCCCGCACCTTTGACACCCAGCGGGTTGAGAGGCGAGGGGGTCTCCACGTGGTCGATCTGGATTGCCGGCACCTCCGCCGCGGTGGGCAGGAGGTAGTCCAGGAACGTCTGCGTCAGCAGCTGTCCCTGCTCGTCGTACACCAGCTTCTCGTAGAAGGCATTCCCGATGCCCTGGGCGACGCCCCCGCGGATCTGCCCCTCCAGGATCAGCGGGTTGATGATCGTGCCGCAGTCGTGGACCACCACGTAGCGGAGGAAGCGGATGAATCCGGTAGCCACGTCCACCTCTACCAGGGCGGCGTGGCAGCCGGCGGCGAAGGCGCCGCTTGGCGGAGCGAAGAAGCGGGTGGCCTCCAGGCCCGGTCCCTCCCACTCCGGGGGGATCACCCCGCGCAGGGGATTGGCCGCCGCGGCCACCTGCCCCAGCGTCACCGCGCGATCGGGCACGCCGCGGACGAAGATCTTCCCCTCCGCCAGCTCCAGGTCGTTGGGGCTCGCCTCCAGCAGGGCGGATGCGACCTGCAACGCCTTCTCCCGCACCGCCCGCGCGGCCAGGGCGGCGGCGCTGCCGGCGACCACGGCCGCGCGGCTGGCAAAGGTCCCTGTCCCCCAGCCGAAGGCGCCGCTGTCTCCCGTCGTGACCAGCACGTCTGCCACATCCGTCCCCAGAGCGTCGGCCACGATCTGGGCCAGCACGGTGTAGTGGCCCTGCCCCTGGGTGCCGACACTGGTGGCGACGTGGACCTTGCCGGAGGGCTCCACGGTGATGCGGCAGCCCTCGTAGGGGCCGATGCCGCTTCCCTCCACGTAGAGGGCCAGCCCCAGGCCGACACGCCTCCCCTGGTGGTGGAGGCGGGCCTTCTCGGCGGGCCAGTGGTCGTAGCCGATATGCTGCAGCGCTTTGCGCAGCACCTCGGGGTAGTTGCCGCTGTCGTAGACCAGCCGCACGCCGTCCTGGTAGATCAGCCCGCCCAGGTCATAGGGGAACTCATGGGGCTGGATGAGGTTGCGCCGGCGCACCTCCGCCCGGTCGATACCCAGCTCCCGCGCCACCCGGTCCATCAGCCGTTCCATGACGAAGACGCCGTGCGGCCTCCCCGCGCCGCGGTATGGGCTGGTCTGGGTCTTGTTGGTGAAGACGGCGCGGTACTCTGCGTGGTAGTTGGGGATCTTGTAGGGTCCGGGCAGCGTGGTGCTGGCGATGATGGGCAGCTGCAGCCCGTAGGCGCAGTAAGCCCCGCAGTCGTGCAGGAAGACGGTGCGCACGCCCAGGATGCGCCCCTGGTCGTCCACGGCGATCTCAGCGTCGTGAATCTGCTGGCGTTCCTGGTTGGTGGCGACGAAGTGCTCCCGCCGGTCCTCGATCCACTTCACCGGCCGGCCCAGGTGCATGGCCGCCCACGGGATGCACACCTCCTCCGGGTAGCACATCATGATCTTCGGGCCGAACCCGCCCCCGATGTCGGGAGCGATGACGCGCACGCTGGCCTGGGGGAGCTCCAGCAGCTCGCTGAGGTAGTTGCGGATGCGGATGGGGGCCTGCGTGGAGTCCCACACGGTGAGCTGGCGCGCCCGGGGGTCCCATTCGGCGACCACGCCGCGGGTCTCCAGGGGGGAGGAGCAGCCGCGGTCCATGACCAGGCGCTCGCGGAAGACGTGAGCAGCCCGGGCGAAGGCGGCCTCCACATCGCCCACGCGCTGGATGTGGTGCGCCGCAATGTTGTCCGGCATGTCCTCGTGCACGCGCGGGGCGCCGGGCCGCGCCGCCTCCTCCAGGTCCACCGCCGCGGCCAGCACCTCGAAGTCCACGACGACCATCTCCAGGGCATCCTCGGCGATGTAGCGGCTCTCTGCCACCACCAGGACGATGGGTTCGCCCACGTGGCGGACCACGCTGTCGGCCAGTGCCACCTGCGTCTTGTGGTACCGGAGCGCCGGGTGGGGGATGAGCTTGGGCAGCGGGCCGCGGATGCGTGCGGGCAGGTCCTGGGCGGTGTAGACGGCCACCACCCCCGGCAGCGCCCTGGCTGCGGCGGTGTCGATGCGCAGGATTCGGGCGTGGGCGTGGGGGCTGCGGTAGAAGGCGGCGTGCAGCATCCCCGGGCGGCGGACGTCGTCCACGTACATGCCGCGCCCCCGCAGCAGCCGGGGGTCTTCCATTCCGGGGAATGCGCCCGCCAAACCAGCGCGTGGCCATGGACTAAATTGTCTTCGACTCGTACCCGCGCGCTCCTGCCCGTGGCGCGGGCCGTCCCGCCCCCACGTGCTGCGGATGCCCCAAAGACGCCCCGCCCGCCTGAATGCACGGCTGGGGTGCCAAGGGGGAGGGGGCACCCGGGCGTGGGGACGAATAGTTGTGGGTTGTGAGAACCGCGATCGTGCTCGTCGCGATCCTCCTGGCGGGTGCAGGATGCCGGGGGGAGCAGGCAGGGGGGATGGAGCGGGTGCGCCTGCAGCTCAGGGGGGCCGCGCAGGCGCAGTTCGCCGGGTACTACGCGGCCAAGGAGAAGGGCTTCTACCGCGAGGAGCGGCTTGACGTAATCCTCATCGCCGGAAGCCCCGACGCTGGCCCGGAGGAGGTTGTGGCGGGGGCCGGGGCGGAGTTCGGCCTGGGCTGGCTGCCCGACCTGCTTGTCGCCCGCGACCGGGGGGCGCCGCTGGCGAACATCGCCCAGATCTTCCAGTACAGCGGGATGCGGGAGCTCGCCCACAGGGCTTCCGGCATTGCCACGGCAGCGGACCTGCGCGGCCGGCGAGTGGCCGTCTGGATGGGCGGCAGCGAGTACCCGCTGCTGGCGACGCTGGCCAAGTACGGCATCGACAGGCGCGACGTCACCCTGGTGGCGCAGCCCGCCGACATGCGCCTGCTCATCGAGCGCCGCGTGGACGCCGCGGCGGCCATGACCTACAGCGGGTACAAGGAGGTGCTGGACGCCGGCGTCCGGCCCGAGGACCTGGTGGTCATCGACTTCAACCGGGAGGGGACGGCGCTGCTGGAGGACGGTCTGTTTGCCCGCGAGCCCTGGCTGCGCCAGGGGGCCAACCGGGCGATCGCAGCGCGCTTTCTGCGCGCCACCCTGCGCGGCTGGCAGTACTGCCGCGACAACGCCCCCGAGTGTGTGGACATCGTCCTGCGCTACAGCCCCACCCTGGACCGGGAGGAGCAGACCTGGATGATGGCCGAGGTGAACAAGCTGATCTGGGGGCCTCCTGCACCCCCTGTGCCTCTGGGCCGGATGCAGCCTGAGGCGTTCTTGCGCACAGCCCGGATCCTGCACAGGTTCGGCGCCCTGCAGAAGCCTGCCGACCGGTCCGCGTACACCTCCACCATCTGGGAGCAGGCCACCAGCAGGTAACAGGCGGCAGCCTACGGCTGGCGGGCCGGGGGCAGATCTCCGGGCGGGAAGACGCCGATCTGGAAGATGCGCCCGTGGATCAGGCGCTGCCCCGGATCGTTGACCACGCCGAACTGCAGCCCTGTGGGGTAGCGGATGAGTACGGTCTTTTCCTGACGGAACTCCCAGCGCCGGTACCCCTTGCCGTGTGCGGCTTCGGCTTTGTCCCAGGGGTCCAGCAGAGTGATTCCCATGTCGGTGCGGAAGGCGAAGTTGGGGCCGAAGACGCTGATCACCCGGATGGCCCTGGTGCCGGCATCCAGGGAGACCCAGAAGCCCTGGGAGCGCCACTCGTAGAGGATGATCTTCTCGGCGGAGAATTCCTCGACCTTGTAGTTCCTTCCCAGGAGGGCGGTGATCCGGTCCAGGGGCATGGCCAGCCGTACGCCGCCGACACGCTCCCCGGCCACAATGCGCCCGTCGGCCACCACCGGGTTCGGAGTTGGCGTCACGCCCGGCTCTTCCGGCGCCGCCAGTGCGGGCAGGGCGATGGCGGCCAGCAGGATCATTATCCCGGCGAACAGCAGGCACCCGGCATCACGGGACATGCGCCTCACCTCAAGGAGAAGTATTCCTGCTCCGCAGAACCTTTTCCCCGGTCCGCCGCGGGGTGGAGACCTGTTGTGTCCGCATCGACATGTGCAAACAGCCTAGGTCCGTCGGTGCACCCACATGTCGATTCCGCGGACAAGCGGGCGGGCCGGGGAGGGGAGCGAGGTGAAGCGTATCGTGCTGCTGGCCACGGGGGGGACGATCGCCACGCGGGATGTGGACGGGAGCGGGGCGCGCCCGTTCCTGCGGGCCACGGATCTGCTGCGCGAGGTCCCCGGTATCGAAGGGGTGGCCCAGGTGGAGCCGCAGGAGTTCGACTTCATTCCCGGGGCCTTCATGACGGTGCCGAGGATGGTGGAGCTGAGCCGCCGCGTGGCGGAGGTGCTGGCCCGTCCCGACGTGGACGGGGTCGTGGTCACCCATGGGACGGACACGCTGGAAGAGACGGCGTACCTCCTGCACCTGACGGTGCCCTCGGAGAAGCCCGTGGTCTTCACCGGGGCCATGCGCAACGCCTCGCAGGTGGGATTCGACGGCTACCGTAACCTCTTCGACGCCGTCCGCACCGCCGCCGCGGCGGGCGCACGGGGGCTGGGCGTGCTGGTGGTGCTCAACGAAGAGGTGCATTCCGCCCGCTGGGTGACCAAGACCAACGGGCAGAAGGAGGACACCTTCCGCTCCCCGGCCGCCGGGCCGGTGGGTGTGGCCTACGGGGACCGAATCGCCTTCTTCATGCGCCCCGGGCCGCGCCGCGTGCTGGAGCCGCGGGTCGAGCTGGAGGTGGATCTCATCCGGCTGTGGGCGGGATGCGACGACCGCTTCATCCGCTGCAGCCTGGAACGCGGCGCACGCGGCATGGTGCTGGAGGCCTTCGGGGGGGGCCGCGTGCCCCCGCCCCTGCTCCCTGCCATCGATGCCGCGGTGGGCGCCGGCATGGTCGTGGCGGTGACCACACGCTGCCACAGCGGGGGGATGTGGGACATGTACGGTTACCCCGGGGCGTTCCGCGACCTGGAGCGGCGGGGCGTGCTCTTTGCGCAGGACCTGCCCGGGCACAAGGCCCGCCTGGCGCTGGCCGTGGCCCTGGGGAACGCTCTCCCCAGGGACGAGGTGAGGACGTTCCTGGCCGCGGAAGCCTAGCGGCTACGCTCGAAGCGGCGGATGACGCGCGGCGCCAGGAGGTCGACCGCCTGCGGGAACCAGTGGGCCACCCAGATGGGGAAGCGGTACCAGCCGGGGATGACCAGCTCCCTGCGCGGGCGGCGCAGCAGCCTCACCGCGGCCTGGGCCACGGCGTCGGGCGAGACCGAGACCGGAGGGCGGAAGGACTGCAGCAACTCCGTCTCCACCCATCCTGGAAGGAGGGCGCTGACGAATACCCCCGACCCGCTGTAGGCCCGCCGCAGAGCGTCGTTGAAGGCCAGGACGCCCGCCTTGGTCGCGCCGTAGACGCTCCCCGGCGCGATGACCCTTCCGGCGACCGAAGCGGTGGTGATGATGTGGCCCTCGCCCTGGCGCAGCATGACGGGGAGCACGGCGCGGGCGCAGCGGATCACCCCCAGGAGGTTGACCTCGACCAGCTCCCTCAGGACCGCATCGGGCATCTTGAGCAGCGACCCGCCCCCGACGCCGGCATTGGCCACCAGCACGTCGATCCGCCCCCAGGTCTCCTGTGTGGCTGTGACCAGGTGCTCGACGGCAGCGGGATCGCGGACGTCCGTGGGTACCACCAGAGCCGTCCCGCCGGATTCAGTCACTCGCCGCGCCACCTCCTGGAGCCGCTCCCGGCGGCGGGCGGCCAGGCTGACACGCATCCGCTCCCGGCCAAAGCGCACCGCCACCGCCGCCCCGATGCCGCTGCTGGCCCCGGTGACGATGGCGACGCGGCCTGCAAGGTCCTTCCACCCGCCCATCGCTCCCAGCATGGGCCAGGCGGGCGCACGGTGCAAGGACTGCAGGACCGGGGTGCGAGAGCATCCTTTCCGCGAGGGTGTGCGCGCGCAGGGGTTTGCGCCTCCGCCGGCCAAAGTTTTGGACGGTGAGCGCCTCCGCCATCTTCACCTATCGCTGATGCCGGCGGCCGACGACGTCCGCACCCTGGGCGGGGATGCCGTCGTCCGCCCCCGTCTGGCCTGGCTGCCGTGGGGAGCCTCCGCCGGCCTTTTCGCAGCGGCGGCGGTGGTGCCGCTACCCGTCGGGCTCTCCCGCGGAGGGGCCTACACGCTGGCCGCTCTGGGCGCCGCGCTGCTTTTCTGGGCCAGCGGCGTCCAGGACCCCGCGCTCACGGGGCTGCTGGTCGTCTCGCTGCTGGCCCTGCTGGGGGTTATCCCGTTCGCCGACGCCGTGGCCGGGTTCGGCACCGAGTTCGTCTGGCTGCTGGCGGCGACGTTCGTCATCACGAGGGCGATGGCGGATGCGGGGCTGGGCCGGCGCATCGCCCTGCGCATCCTGCGGCTGGCCCGCGGCCGCTCCTCGAGCGTCCTCCTGGCCCTGCTGGCAGCCATGGTGGCCCTGTCGTTCATGGTCCCCACGGCGGCGGGGCGGGTCTCCATGATTCTGCCGGTGGTCATGGGCATCATCCAGGCCGCCCGGCTCACCCCGCCGTCTCCCTTCGCCAAGGCCATGCTGGTGGGCAGCTCCCAGGCGGCGATCATGGCGGGGATCGGGCTGGTGACCGCGGCCGGTGCCACGGTCTACGCGGCGGGTGCCTTCGCCAGCATGGTCGGCGTGCGCTGGACCTACCTGGCCTGGTTCGCCGCCTTCTTCCCCGTGGTGGTGGTCTTCGTCGTGGTCCTGTGGCAGATTCTGCTGCGGGTCTTCCCGCCGGAGCAGGAGGAGCTGGCCGGCGGTGCCGCCTACGTCGAGGAGGAGCTGCGCCGCCTGGGGCCGCTGTCCTCGAGGGAGCGGAAGATGCTCGCGGTTTACGGGCTGATCTTCTTCCTGTGGATCTTCGGCCCGCGCTGGGGCATCTCCACCTCCCAGGCGGCGACGACGGGGATGCTGCTGCTCCTTCTGCCCGGCTTGCGCGTGCTGACCTGGGAGCGGGCCCTAGCCGCCATCCGCTGGAACGTGATCATCCTCTTCGCCATCTCCCTGGCGCTGGCCACCGCCCTGGACCGCTCCGGGGCGGGTCGGTGGTTGACGGACGCCACCATGGGCCTGCTGCGCCACCCCTCGCCGCTGCTGTTGGTGGTGGTCCTGGCGCCGCTGGTGATCCTCATACGCGTCGGCTTCGTGAACAACCTGGGGATGATCGCCGCCGCCCTCCCTCTGGCCTTCACTCTGGCCCGCGGCTGGGGCCTGAACCCGGTGTGGGTGGGGATGGTGGTGGTCCTCACCGCGGGGCCCGGGTTTCTGCTGCCCACCCAGACGCCCACAGGGATGATCACCCTGGGTACCGAGTACTACGCCATCGGCGACTACCTGCGCTCGGGCGTACCGGCTTCGGTGGTCCTGCTGCTCCTCACCTGGGTGGTGGCGCTGCTGTACTGGCCGTTGCTGGGCTATCGTCCGTAGCGGAAGGGGGCGGTGCGCAGTTTTGTTATAATGGCGCGCAAGAGGGGGCGACGGGTGCGGCGGGAGATGGGCCGGGAGGCGGACGATGAAGGTTGAGGGTGAGCACACCGTGGCCGCCCCTCGGGAGCGGGTATGGGCTCTGCTCAACGATCCCGGGGTGCTGCGGCGGGCCACCCCGGGGGCCAGGGAGCTGACACCGATCGGCGAGGACACCTACCGCGCCGTGCTGGAGCTGGCCGTGGGCCCCGTGCGCGGGACCTTCGAGGGCACCATCACCATCACCGATAAGGTCCCCCCCGAACGGGTGACCATGCTCGTGGAGGGGAGCGGCCGCGCGGGGACGGTCAAAGCCCGCGGCGACGTGCAGCTGGTGGCCCAGGACGGCAGCACGCTGGTGCGCTACAGCGGGGACGCTCAGGTCACCGGCGTGCTGATGAGCGTGGGGCACCGCCTCTTCGGCGGCGTGGCCCGGGAGATGGCCGGGAAGTTCTTCGGCGCCCTGGCCCGCGAGATCGAGCAGGCCGCCACCGGCTGACCCCGGCATGGCCCAGGTCGCGCACCCGGCGGCGCCCACCGCGCCCATCACGGTGCCGGCTACCGGCACATCGTCAACGCCGTGCGCCGCGCCGCCCGGGGGATTCGGCCTCCTGCCTCCGCCGGCGGTGAGGGCTGAGACGCAGCCCGGACGGCTGTTCGCCTGCCTGCAGCGCCATCCGGAAGCCTGAAGGGGACCCCGCCACGTATGCGGCGGGGCGTCCTTTGCTACAATACCCTTGTGGGATGGTCGGCCCATCCCTCGCGCTTTTTTTGCGGAAAGGAGCGACGGGCGGTGCACCCGGAGATCGCACGTATCCAGAGCATGCTCGGCGGCGAGGGGTACATCGCCGACAGGGAGATCGCCACCGCCATCTATCTCTCCATGTCCCTGCGCAAGCCGCTGCTCATCGAGGGGGCGGCGGGCGTGGGCAAGACCGAGGTGGCCAAGGTCATGGCCCGGGCGCTGGGCACCGACCTGATCCGGCTGCAGTGCTATGAGGGGCTGGACGCCACCACCGCCCTCTACGAGTGGAACTACCAGAAGCAGCTGCTACACATCCGCCTCACCGAGGCCAGCGACCGCTCCGTGGAACAGCGGGAGCAGGAGATCTTCAGCGAGGCCTTCCTCCTGCGGCGGCCGCTGCTAGAGGCGATCACCCGGGAGAGCCCGCCCGTGCTCCTGGTGGATGAGGTGGACCGGGCGGACAGCGAGTTCGAGGCGTTCCTCCTGGAGGTGCTGTCGGACTTCCAGGTGACCATCCCCGAGATCGGCACCATCCGGGCGCGGACGACGCCCTACGTGGTGCTCACCAGCAACCGCACCCGGGAGCTGGGAGACGCGCTGCGGCGCCGCTGCCTCTATCTGTGGATCGACTACCCCTCCTTCGAGAAGGAGCTGCAGATCGTCCTGAACAAGGTGCCGGGCATCAACGCCGACCTGGCCGCCCAGGTGGCCGCCTTCCTGCAGCTGGTGCGGCAGGCGAAGCTGGAGAAGACCCCGGGCATTGCCGAGACCATCGACTGGGGAGCGGCGCTGATGGCCCTGCACCGCGACCACCTGGACCGCGAGACCGTCGAGGAGACGCTGGGGGTGCTGTTCAAGAGCCAGGAGGACGCGCGCCTGGTGCGAACGCAGTGGCTCGACCTCTGGATGCGCGGGCTGGAGCGCCTGCGGGCGGAGGCGCGGCCGTGGAGCCAGGCGCTGGTGGAGCGCGTGGCCGCCGAGGGGGCGTTGCGGCGGTGATGGGGGCACGTTCGGGCAGCCTGGCCGCCAACGTCGTGGCCTTCACCCGCCTGCTGCGCCAGCGCGGGCTGCCCGCGGGACCGCGGGAGGCGAGCGACGCCCTGCGGGCGCTGGCGGCGGTGGACCTGCTGGATCGCCGCGAGGTCTACCTCACCCTGCGTGCGGTGCTGGTGGAGCGGCGGGAGCACTTCCAGGAGTTCGACGAGGCGTTTCGCGCCTTCTGGGGCGCTCCGGAGGAGGAGCGCCCGGAGGTGGCGCCGCCCGACGGGACCGCTCCCGAAGGTCCCGCCGAGGCGGAGCGGGTGCTGCGGGAGTGGCTGAAGGCCGAGGAAGAGGCGCAGGAGGAGGGGGAGGAGACCCAGGAGGCGCCCGGGTACAGCCCCGCGGAGGTGCTGACGCGCAAGGACTTCTCCACCCTCTCCAGCGAGGAGCTGGAGGAGATGACCGCCCTGGTCGTCCACCTGGCACGGCGGGTGGCCACGCGGATGAGCCGGCGCATGCGGGCCGTGCGCCGCGCCCACCTGCTGGACGTGCGGCGCACGGTGCGCCGCAGCCTGCGCCGCGGCGGGGAGATCATGGAGTTGCTGCGGCGCCGGCGGCGCATCCAGAAGACTCAGGTGGTGCTGCTCTGTGACGTCAGCGGCTCCATGGACCTCTACAGCCGCTTCCTGGTGCAGTTCATCTATGCCCTGCAGCACGCCGTCAGCCGGGTGGAGACCTTCGTCTTCAGCACATCCCTGACCCGGGTCACTCCCGCCCTCTCCGACGCGGAACTGCACCGCGCCCTGGACCGCGTGGCCCGCACGGTTCCCAACTGGTCTGGCGGGACCAAGATCGGGCACTCCCTGCGCCAGTTCCTGGACCAGTACGGGCGGCGTCTGCTGGGGGAGCGGACGGTGGTGATCATCATCAGCGACGGATGGGACACGGGCGACGTGGAGGTCCTGGAGGCGGCCATGCGCCAGCTGAACCGGCAGAGCGCCCGGGTGATCTGGCTGAATCCCCTTCTGGGGGGAGCGGGCTACGAGCCGCTGTGCCAGGGCATGCGCGCCGCGCTGCCGCACGTGGACGTATTCGCGCCGGCGCACAACCTGGAGAGCCTCCGCCGCCTGGAGCGGCACCTGGCCCTGCCGAGGTAAGGCCATGACGCGGGAGCTGCGCGACATTCTGCAGGCGTTGGAGGTGGGGCGGGTTAGGGGCGACCGCATGGCTCTGGCCACCGTGGTGGCGGTCTCCGGGTCCACCTACCGGCGCGAGGGGGCCAGGCTGTTGATCTACGCCGGCGGGCGGACGGTGGGGAACATCAGCGGAGGGTGCCTCGAGGGCGACATCGCCGTGGTCGCCGAGGAGGTGCTGCGCGACGGCCGGCCGAGGCTCGCCACCTACGACCTTACGGCGGACGACGACCTGGTCTGGGGGCTGGGGCTGGGGTGCAACGGGAAGGTGGATGTCTTCGTCGAGCCCGTGGACCCCGCCCGGGCGGAGCCGCTGCTGCTGGCCCCGCTGCGGACGGTCCTGGCCGAGGAGCGCCCCGTGGTTCTGGCCGTGGTTCTGCGCGGGACGGAGGACCTCCCTGCGGGCACGCGGCGCGTCTGGGATCCGCAGGCCGGCGGGGGGCTCCCTGCTGCGGGGGAGGGGGCGCAGCCCTCGGATGCAGAAGGACGGCTGGCCCGGGCCATGGAGGCCGCCCTGCGTGAAGGCCGTAGCCAGCGGGTCACCCTGGGCACAGCGGCGGGAGAGCAGGAGGTCTTCCTGGAGGTGCTCCGACCACCGGTGCGCCTGGTCGTGGTCGGCGCGGGGCACGACGCCGTCCCCGTGGTGGCCCAGGGTGTGGCCCTGGGGTGGCGCGTGCTGGTGGTGGACAGGCGGGAGGTTTACCTGACCCCGGAGCGGTTCCCCGGCGCCGCCTTCCTGCACGCGCCGTTTGCGGAGGCGGGGGCGCGCCTGCCCCTCGACGAGCGCACCGCAGTCGTCGTCATGACCCACAACTACCTTCATGACAGGGATGTCCTGCGGACGCTGCTGGCCCGCCCCGGGCCGTTCCCTTTCTACCTGGGGGTGCTAGGCCCGCGGGCGCGCACGGAGCGGATGCTGCGCGAGCTGGCCGCGGAGGGCGTCGCCCCTCCCGCGGAGCTGTCGGCGCGGCTGTATGCGCCCATCGGCCTGGATGTGGGCAGCGAAGGGCCGGAGGAGATCGCCCTGGCCGTGGTCGCCGAGATCATAGCCGTGGAGCGCGGGCGTCGCGCCGGGTTCCTCCGCGACCGCCCGGGGCCGATCCACGCTCCGCCGGAAGCCGGCCTGCGGAATGCGGTCCGCTGAGCCCTTCGTCTCCGCCCTGGTCCTGGCGGCCGGGCCGAGCCGTCGCATGGGGCGTCCCAAGCTGGCCCTGCCGGTGGGGGGTGTGCCGATGCTGCGCCGCGTCGTGGAGGCGGCGGTGCAGTCGCGGTGCAGGGAAACGGTGGTGGTTCTAGGCGCGCACCAGGAGGTCTACCGCCCCCTGCTGGCGGGGGCGGGGGTGCGCCTGGTGGAGAACCCGGAGTTCGCCCACGGCCTGTCCACCTCCATCCGCGCCGGTGTCGCCTCGCTATCGCCGGAGAGCGAGGCGGTCGTCATCTTGCTGGCGGACCAGCCGCGGATCACCGCCCAGGCCATCGACCGCCTCATCGACATCCATGTCCAGGAGGGGAAGCGCATCGTCGCCTCGGCCTATGGCGGGGTGGTGGGCGTGCCGGCGCTCTTCGACGCCGCGCTCTTCCTCGAGCTGCTCACCCTTGAAGGGGACGCCGGCGCGCGTTCCGTGATCGAGAAGTACCCGCAGCACGGCGTAGCCGTCACGCTGGAGGACGGCTGGCAGGACGTGGACACCCCGGAGGATCTGGCCCGCATGGCCGGCGGGGAGTGAGGACTCCGGCGCTCAGGGCGCTGCGGAGCGGACGACCAGCAGCGCATCGCTCACCGGGCGCTCCCCCGCTTCGTCGGAGGGGAGGTTGACCACCGTGCCGCGCACGACCAGCGTGGTGGAACCGCCCCCGTCGAGGTTGAGGGCGTCGGTGGCCCCCAGCGCCCGCAGGAAGACGGCCAGCTCGGGCAACGTCACCCCCAGGCTGTGGTAGGGCTGCCGTCCGTCGATGACGGCCAGGATCAGGCGGCCGTCTGCCAGGCGGGCGACCGCCGTGCGGGGGTGGCGTCGCTGCACGAACGCGGCGGGGAAACCCTCGCCGCCCACGTAGCGGCCGTTGGCCAGAAGCCGCGGGCCGCCGCCGATCACGTGCACCACCTCCCGCCATCGCGGATCCCCTGAGGCGGGCAAAAGCTGCAGGCGCAGCGCCACCCGCTGCCCCGGGCGCATCTGCTCCCGGATCCATGCCGCGGCCCGCCCGTGTCCGGAGAGCACGTAGCCGTCGGGCGGGATGGGCGCGTCGCCCCCTCCGGCGACGACGCGCTGCACCACGTCGCCCACCACGATGGCCTCCGCGCCCAGGCCGTTGGTGCGGGTGGAAGAGCCGTAGGCGCTGCGGTAGACGATCAGCTCGTCCCGCCCGCGCTCTCTGTTCACCCCGTCCACCCTCGCCGTCGCGGTGGCGGTGGAAACGGTGGCGTCGAAGTCTAGCACATCCAGAAGGATCTGCCCGTCGCGCAGGATGCCCATGCACGTCCGCCCGCGCACCGGCTCGCTGATCAGCTCCCCGTCGATCATCAGGCAGCCCAGGGGGTCGCCGCCGGGGGCGAAGAAGCCGCCGTTGACCGCCGCCAGCGCTCCCTCGCGGCGGGCTATCTCCGAGGTGCGCTCCCGCCCCGCCACCTGGCCCGCGGCCAGGGCGGGGCGCAGGCGCAGGGCTCCTCCGACGCCCTCCAGGACCAGCACCGCACTCCACACCGGCCCGGGCAGCACCTCGGGGTCCCGCACCGCCTGTACGAGGAAGGTGGGGAACCCCTCCGCCGCCAGCCGCTCCGCCAGCGCCTCCGCCTCGCGACGTGTGGCGAAGTTACCCACGCGCACCTTGAAGAACGCATCCTGGCTCTCGACGACCGCCGGCAGGTCGCGCCGCCGCATCTCCTCGGCCAGCCGCGCCGCACGCTCCGGATCCAGGAAGGCGCCCACCTGCACCTGCCACGACGGCAGCGCCCGCAGCGCCCCACGCTTCTCCATGACCAGGGTGACGCCCTCGCCCAGGGGGAAGGCGGCGCGCAGGGCTGCGGGCTGCTCCAGCGCCTGCAGGTAGGCCCAGGCCAGGCTCGCCGCCTCCGCCCGGGTGATCGGTTGGTGCGGGCGCAGGCGCGGGGAGGGAGGTTCGCGCAGCAGCGGCGGCGAGGACAGGACGGCGACCGCCACCATGCCGCGCGCCAGCGGGGGCAGCCCCTGCACGTCCTCGAAGGGCAGCGCCGCGCGGGCCAGGTACGCGCTTTCGAAGGTGTGCCCCAGCGCCCGTACCGTCCACTCCACCGCCTCCAGCCGCGTGAGCGGATCGCCCGGGCGGAACTGCGCCATCGCCGGCAGGATGCCGTAGGCGTCGGCCGTGCGGATGTGCGCGGCCAGCGGGGAGGTGGAGGCGACGTCGGGGAAGGCCGGCGGCTCCGCGGCCAGCAGAGGGAGGCCTTTCACCGCCACCAGCCAGGCGACGAAGCGTGCCCGGGTCACCGGCTCCTGCGGGCGGAAGGTGCCGTCGGGATAGACCTCGACGATGCCGCGGGCCAGCAGCTCCCGGATGCGCCCTTCCGCCCAGTGCCCCGCCAGGTCGGGTGGCCCCGCCTGGGCGAACACCAGTCCGGGGAACAGCAACAGGAGCAGGATGACAACGTGACGCCGTGAGCCGCTCATGGTTCCGCCGCGCCCCTTCTCCAGCCTTCTCAACGTCTGCAAAGGATTCTACGTCTGGTGGCGAACAGGAAGAAGGATTTTTACATCTGGTAGCGAACCCATGTACGACGGCAGTAGACCGTCGATCATCCGAGCAAAGGAGGGTGGGGCGGTGGCCAAGAAGAAGGCAGCCAAGAAGAAGAAGGGAAAGTAACGTCCCTTCTTCGCCAAGAGGAGAAGGCGACCGTCCGGTCGCCTTTTCTGCTTTTGGCCCCGGGGTGAGGGCACCCGGCCGGTGAGCTGCCGCGGGCGTCGCCGGCCCAAGCGCCGCCGCTAGAAGGCGTCCAGGCCCGTGATGTCACGCCCCACGACCAGGGTGTGGATGTCGTAGGTCCCCTCGTAGGTGTCCACCGACTCCAGGTTGCTGGCGTGCCGCATGGAGTGGTATTCGACGGTGATCCCGTAGGCGCCGAGGATGGAGCGCGCCTCCCGGGCGATGCGCAGGGCGGCGCGCACGTTGTTGCGCTTGGCAAGGGAGACGTGCACATAGCTGGCCTTCCCTGCATCCTTCAACTGTCCCAGCCGGAAGGCCAGTAGCTGGGCCTTCACCACCTCCTGCAGCATGTCCACCAGCCGCTCCTGGATGAGCTGGGTTTGGGCGATTGGCCGGCCGAAGGCGACGCGCGCCCGCGCGTAGGTCAGAGCTTCCTCCAGGCAGGCCGTAGCCGCGCCCACGGCGCCCCAGGCGATGCCGTAGCGGGCCTGCGTCAGGCACTGCAACGCCGCCCGCAGGCCCACCGCCCCGGGGAGGGCGGCCTCCTCCGGCAGGCGCACCTCCTGCAGCACCAGTTCCGCGGTGTCGGAGGCGCGCATGGAGGCTTTGGTGGTGATCTCGCGCGCGGAGAAGCCGGGTCGGTCGGTTTCCACGATGAAGCCCCGCACCACCCCCTCCTCGTCCTTGGCCCATATGATGGCCACGTGCGCCAGCGACCCGTTGGTGATCCACATCTTCGTCCCCTGCAGCTCCCAGCCGCCGGAGACGCGGCGCGCCCGGGTCTGCATGGCTGCCGGGTCGGATCCCGCGGTGGGCTCGGTGAGGCCGAAGCAGCCGATGACCTCGCCGCGGGCCAAGGCCGGCAGCCAGCGGCGCCGCTGCTCTTCCGAGCCGAAGGCGTAGATGGGATACATGACCAGCGATCCCTGCACCGAGGCGAAGGAGCGCAGGCCGGAATCCCCCCGCTCCAGCTCCTGGAGGATCAGGCCGTAGGCGATGTTGCTCACGCCGGCTGCGCCGTACTCCTGGGGCAGGTTGGCGCCCAACAGCCCCAGCCCGGCCAGCTGCGGAACCAGATGGGCGGGGAACTCCCCGCGCAGCCACCACCCGCCGATGTGCGGCAGCACCTCCCGGTCGACGAAGCGGCGTACCGTGTCCCGGATGAGGCGCTCGTCCTCGGAGAGCAGCTCGTCTAGCAGGAAGTAGTCATCGATGCGGCTGGTCAGCGTGCGGGTGGCCACAGCGCCCTCTATTGTAACACCGGCGGGGCTTGCTGCCCGCGGGGCGGCGGGTCCTGCGGGAGGGCGGAAGGGAATCGCCCGGGGAAGTGCGAACGTGGTAATCGTTTCCCATGAATGGGCCCAACGGGCGGGCACAGACGGGTCCCACCATCCGGGACGTGGCCCTGCAGGCGGGCGTCTCGGTGGCCACCGTCTCCCGGGTGATCAACGACAGCCCGCACAAGGTGCACCGGGCGACACGGCGTCGGGTGCTGCGGGCGGTGGTCCGCCTGGGGTACCACCCCAACGCCGTGGCCCAGGGACTTCGTCGGGGGACGACGCGCACCATCGCCCTCATCGTGCCCGACATCAGCAACCCCTTCTTCCCCGCCGTCGCCCGGGGCGCGGAGGATGTTGCGCGCCGCCACGGGTACGCCCTCGTGCTGGGAAACACCGACGGGGATGCGGCGCGGGAGCGGGCCTACCTGGACATCCTGCGCAAGCGCTGGGTGGACGGCGTTCTCTTCGCCAGCGCCGGCGGGGACGCCCGGGCCCTGCGGGCGCTGCATGCGGGCGGAGTGCCGGCGGTGCTCATCGCCCGGGAGGCCACCGACGGCGAGATCGACACCGTGCTGGTGGATAGCTTCGCCGGAATGCGCCTGGCCACATCCCACCTGCTGCGCCTGGGACACCGGCGCATCGCATACATCGGGGGCCCGCGCGGTCTTCCGGTGGCCCGGGAGCGCCTGCGCGGCTACCATCAGGCCCTGCGTGACCACGGCATCCGCCCCGACCCCCGTCTTGTCGTCGCCGGCGATTTCCGGGTGGAGGGAGGCCGCACCGCCGTGCGGAGGCTCCTCGCCCGGCGACGCGCCTTCACCGCGCTGGCGGCGGCCAACGACCTGATGGCCATCGGGGCCATGGAGGCGCTGCGCGCCGCCGGCCGCCGCATCCCCGACGACGTGGCCGTGGTCGGCTTCGACGACATCCCCTTCGCCGCGTTCGTCGACCCCCCGCTGACCACCGTGGCCCAGCCCACCTACAGGCTGGGGGCGCTGGCGATGGAGCGGCTCCTGGCGCTGATGCGCGGGGAGGCCGGCGATGCCCGGCGCCTGGTCTTGAAGCCGCAGCTGGTGGTGCGCCGTTCCTGTGGCGCCCGGATGCCTCAACGGCGGCCGGGCCGCGCCGCCATGTGACCTGCGCAGGCGCGGCCCGCGGAGCAGTCTGTGCCAAGGGAGGAGATGGGATGAAGGCGCTGGTCCTGGAAGCGGAGTGGCGGCCGCGGGACGGCTACGTCCCCACGGCCTGGGAGGTGGAGACCCGAAAGGCGATCACCGGCAGCAGCGTCTGGCACCGTCCGCGCCTTGTTCTGGCGGACCTGCCCCAGCCCACGCCCGGCCCGCGCGAGGTGCTCATCCGACCGTGGGCCTGCGGCGTCTGTGGGTCGGATGTGCACTTCGTGGAGACCGACGAGGAGGGCTACATGCTCTACCCCGGCCTGACCAGGTTCCCCGTGGTCATCGGCCACGAGTTCTCCGGGGAGGTGGTGGAGGTCGGCCGCGAGGTGCGAGATCTGGCCCCAGGCGACATGGTGACCTGCGAGGAGATGATCTGGTGCGGGGAGTGCATCCCCTGCCGCAACGGCTATCCCAACCAGTGCCTGCGGCTTGAGGAGATCGGCTTCACCATTCACGGAGCGCAGGCGGAGTACATCGCCGTGGGGGCCAAGTACTGCTGGAAGATCAACGCCCTGGCCGAGGCGTACGGGGATGTGGAGCGGGCCTACGAGGCCGGGGCCCTCACCGAGCCCACCGCGGTGGCCTACAACGGCATGTTCACCCGCGCCGGGGGCTTCAGGCCTGGCGGGTACGTGGTGGTCTTCGGCACGGGACCCATCGGCTTCGCCGCCATCGCCCTGGCGCGGGCCGCCGGCGCCGGGCGGATCATCGCCTTTGAGGTCTCCCCCCTGCGCCGGGAGCTGGCGCAGCGCGTGGGCGCGGATGCGGTCTTCGACCCCGTGGCCCTGCAACAGCAGGGCACCCGGCCACGCGATGTGATCCGCGAGCTCACCGGCGGGGAGGGGGCGGACATGCAGGTGGAGGCCGCGGGAGCCATGGGCCGCACTGTCCCGGAGATGGAAGAGTCCCTGGCCGTGGGCGGGAAGATCGTCATCATCGGCCGCGCCGCCGAGCGGGCCCCCATCTACCTGGAGCACTTCCAGACCCACGCCGCGCAGATCTTCGGCGCGCAGGGCCACTCCGGCTACGGCAACTTTCCCAACGTCATCCGCCTGGTGGCGGCGCGGCGCGTGGACCTGACCCCCATCATCACCAGCCGCTTCTCGCTGGGGCAGGGGGTGGAGGCCCTGCAGAAGGCCACGCGGCGCGAGGACGGCAAGATCATGATCCGCGCCGCATCCTGATCCGCCGCCCGGCCGCAGGCGGGGCCAGCCGCGGGAAAGGAGGTGAGCAGGACCTGGCGCTGGTGGAGCAGATGAGCATCGCCCGCAACTTCTTCCTGGGGAGCGAGCCGACCCGCCGCGTCGGCCCCCTACGCCTCCTGGATGGGGCGACGATGCACCGCATCACCGAGGAGGTGCTGCGGGAGATCGGGATCACCACGCTGCGCTCGGCGTCGCAGGATGTGGGCGTCCTCTCGGGCGGGGAGCGGCAGGCCATCGCCATCGGCCGCACCATGCACTTCGGGGCGAAGCTGATCATCCTGGACGAGCCCACCTCGGCGCTCTCCATCAAGGAGACGCGCAAGGTCCTGGACTACATCGAGGAGACCAAGCGGCGCGGCCTCTCGGTCATCTTCATCACCCACAACCTCTACCACGTCTACCCCGTCTCCGACCGCATCGTCGTCCTGGACCACGGGCGCAAGGTGGGGGACTTCGCCCGGGAGGCGGTTTCCATCGACGATCTGGTGGCGCTGATCACGCTGCAGCGGGAGGCGGCCCGTGGGCGCGCCTGACCTCTGCCCCTGCCTGGACGCCCTATTCCCCGGGGAACCGGTGGAGCGAGCCCTGCAGCGGCTGGCGGCATCAGGCTTCCGGCACTTCGAGTTCTGGGACTGGCGCGCCCGCGACCTGGACGCCCTGGCGGCCGCGGCGTCCTCCAGCGGGCTGTCCGCAGTGGCCTTCAGCGGGAACACCTTCGAGGAACCGCTGGTGGACCCCCAAGCCCACCCGCAGGCTCTAGCGCACCTGCGGCGGTCGCTGCAGGTGGCACAGCGGCTGGGCGTGCGGCTGCTGGTGGTGCACGTGGGGTACTCCCGCCCTGCGGCCGGCCAACAGGCCCAGTGGGAGGCGGCGCGGAGGGGGCTGCGGGCGGCGGGGGAGCTGGCCGCGGAGGCGGGGGTGACGCTGGCGCTGGAGCCGCTCAACTCCCTGGTCGACCATCCGGGATACTTCCTGGACACCCTGCCCGAGGCGTTGAGGATGCTGGCCGAGGTCGACCACCCGGCGGTGCGGCTGCTGCTGGACGTCTACCACATGTGGGCGATGCACGACGACCTGCTGCAGCACCTGCCGCAGGCGCTGCCGCTGGTGGCGCACGTGCACGTCGCCGACATCCCGGGGCGAGGGGAGCCGGGCAGCGGGAGGATTCCCTGGAGGGAGGTGATGGATGCGCTGCGGGAGGGCGGCTACCAGGGTGCCATCGGCCTGGAGTGCTGGCCCACCGGCCCGGTGGAGGCGGCGCTGCGGCGCAGCGTCGAGGCGCTGACAGCGCGAGATGCCTTCCTGCGCCATGGACCCACATCAACGTGAAGGGAGGTGGTGGGGGAACTGCAGGCACTTCACGATGGGGGTGGTTGCGTATGTATCGTCTGGTACTGGTACTGCTGGTCGTGACGGCGTTACTGCTCCCGGTTTCTGCGCTGAACGCGCAGGGGCTCCCGGCGAAGCCGGCCAAGCTGACCATGGCCGTGGTCGCCGGAGGGGAGACCAAGGGCCTGAAGGCCATCCTCCCCATGTGGGAGAAGGAAAAAGGGTTTAAGGTCGAGCTGGTTGAGTTTCCCTACCCCACGCTCTACGAGAAGCTGGTGACGGCTTTCCAGGCCAACGCCGCCACCTACGACCTGCTGATGGCTGACGACCCCTGGATGCCCAAATTCGGGTCGGAAGGCTGGCTGACGCCACTGGACAGCGAGTTCGGCTACAAGCGCGACGCGGACATCTTCCCTGTGGTCTACGACCTGGGGACCTGGCCCCCGCCGCGCGGGCCTGTCCCCCCTACGGAACGGGGGAAGGCGCGCCACCTCTACGCCATCACCCTGGTGGGCAACGTGGAGTTCTTCATGTACCGGAAAGACCTGGTCCCCGAGCCCAAGACCTGGACCGACGTCATCGCCAACGCCAGGAAGGTGCACGACCCGAACAAGCCCTTCTACGGCTTCGTCATCCGCGGAGCCAAGGGGAATCCGGTGATCTCGGAGTTCACTCCGGTGCTGCTCTCCTTCGGCGCGCGGATCTTCGACGACAACTGGAAGGTGGTGCTGAACTCCAAGGCCGCCGTGGACGCACTGCGCTTCTTCACCAAGGACCTGAAGCAGTTTGCGCCTCCCGGGGTGGTCAACTACGATGCCGCAGAGCGCGCGCGGGAGGTGGCCACGGGGCGGGCGGCGCAGGGTTTCATCTGGCCGGCCGAGATCACGGACATCGTGGAGAATCCCGCAGTCTCCAAGGTTGTGGGCAAGATGGGCTACACCCTGGCTCCGGCCGGGCCCGGCGGTAAGCGCGGCCCGCTCATGGGCAACTGGCTGTTGGCGATCCCCAAGGCGGCGAAGAACAAGCGCTGGGCCTACGAGTTCATCCTTTGGGCCACCAGCGCCAGGGTCCAGAAGCCATACACTCTTGGGGGCGGGATTCCCTTCCGCAAGTCGGTCCTCACCGACGCCGCGCTGAACAAGCAGTTTCGTTTCCTCAAGGCGATGGCGGATTCCCTGGCGGCGCCGGCGGAATGGCGGCCGCGCACACAGGAGTGGTTCGCCGTCGAGGCCATCCTGGGCACCCACGTGAACGCGGCGCTGGCCGGCCTGGAGACCCCGGAGGACGCCATCGCCAAGGCCGCCGCGGAGATCGAGAAGCAGATGCGGGAGGCTGGTTACTACAAGTAGCAACGGCGGGAGGCGGGCAGCCGCCCGCCTCCCATACTTACCATGAGCGAAGCCCTTCTGGCAGAGCAGCGAGCCGCCCGCCGGATGACGACGGCCACCCGTCTGCGCCGGGCCACCCCCTACCTGCTAGTGCTGCCGCCGGTTCTCCTGCTGCTGGGGCTGGTCGTCTACCCCATGGTGTACAACGTCAACCTCAGCCTGCACAGCTACCGCAGCGGGGCATTCGTCGGGCCGCGCAACTTCCTGCGGGTCTTCGATGACGCCCTCTTCGTCGCCTCGCTGCGGGCCACCGGCGTGTACATGCTCCTGGCGGTGGGCATCGAGGTGCTGCTGGGACTCGGTCTGGCCCTCTTCATGCACCGCAGCGTCACCAGCGCCACCATGCGTACCCTCGTCTACGTCCTGATGATCCTGCCCATGGTCACACCGCCGGTGGCCGCTGGCGTCATCGCCCGCCTCATGTACACTCCCAACTATGGCGTGCTCAACCACCTGCTGCGGCTGGGCGGCCTGATTACCCGCGATATCGAGTGGCTCTCCACAGCGCCCACCGCCATGTTCTCCGTGCTTAGCGTGGACATCTGGCAGTGGACACCCTTTGTCTTCCTGGTGACCTTTGCCGGGCTGCAGGCCGTCCCCCAGGATGTCCTCGAGGCGGCCAAGTCGGACGGTGCCGGGAGCTGGAACCTCTTCCGCTACATCGAATTCCCCTACCTCCGTTCGCTGCTGCTGCTGGTGCTGGTCTTCCGCGGCACCGACACCCTGCGCGTCTTCGACCATGTCCTGGTGCTCACCGGCGGCGGACCCGGCAGCAGCACCGAGTTTCTAAGCATCTATCTCTACCGGGTGGCCTTCAAGTTCTTCGACCTGAGCTACGCCGCGGCCATCTCGCTTTACGTGCTGCTGGCAGCGTCGGTGGTCTTCACGCTCCTGCAGCGGCTGCTGGCTACGGAGGCCGTAATGTGAAGGCGACACGCTTCCTCGTCTACGGGCTGCTGGGGTTGTTTGTCGTCGTCTACCTCTTTCCGTTCTACTGGATGCTGGTGACGGCGCTGAAGTCGCTGGCCGACCTCTACCGCTACCCACCCACCCTGGTGCCCAGCCCCCCCACCATACAGCCGTTCGTCTCCGTGCTGGTGAAGCGTGGTTACCTGCACCTGATATGGAACAGCGTGGTCATCTCGCTCGCGGCTGTTACGGCGGGTATCATCCTCAGCCTGCTCATCACTTACCCGCTTACGCGGATGCAGGTCTCGCCGCGGTTCCGACGCGGCCTGCTGGCCTGGATCCTTAGCCTGCGCTTCCTCCCGCCCATCGTGGCCGTCGTCCCGTTCTTCGCCATCATTCGGGGACTGGGGCTGTACGATACGCGAACCGCCCTGGTCCTGCTGTACACGGTGTTCAGCCTGCCGTTCAGCGTGTGGATGATCAAAGGCTTCCTCAGCGAGATCCCGTCGGAGCTGGAGGAGGCGGCCATGGTGGACGGCGCCACCCGCCTGGTGGCTTTCTTCCGCGTCCTCCTGCCGCAGCTGGCTCCTGCGGTGCTGGCCACCGGGGTCATCACCTTCGCCCTGATGTGGAGCGAGTTCATGTTTGCATTCATCCTCACGGCCACCCCGCGGGCGCAGACCTTCTCCATCGGCGTGGCCAGCCTGGTGACGCAGTTCGAGATCATCTGGAACGACATGGCGGCCGTGGGGGTGATCTCCGCGGTCATCCCCATCGCCCTGCTACTGGCAGCCCGGCGCTATGTGGTTCAGGCGCTGACGTTTGGCGTGGTGCGGGAGAAGTCGTAGGAGGACCAGGGGACCATGGTCACCCCAAAGCGGTACGGGCTGAACGGCGCCACGACGGGGACGGCGGACCTCCTCACGGATCTGCGCGTGGCACAGGAGGCCGGCTTCGCCGCGCTGGAGCTGCGGGACGTGAAGGTGGCCGACTACCTGAGGCAGGGGGGTACGCTGCCGCAGCTGCGCGAGGCCTTTGGCCGGGCGGGGGTGGCACCGCTCAGCGTGAACGCCCTGGAGCGCGCAACCCTGGCCTCCGGGGAGGAGTGGGCGGAGGTGCAGCAGCGCTGCCGCACCCTCTGCCAGTGGGCGCAGGCGCTGGCCTGCCCCTACGTGGTGGTGGTGCCCAGCCCCTGGACGGACGCCTCCGACGCCCGGCGCATCCGGGAGCAGACGGCGGAGGCGCTGGCTGCGCTGGCGGGTATTGCCCGCTCCTTCGGCGTCCGCCTGGGCTTCGAGTTCCTCGGCTTCGGGAGCTGCTCGGTGAGCACCCTGGAAGCCGCCCGGGAAATCGTGGCGCAGGTCGCCGATCCCGCCGTTGGCCTGGTCATCGATGCCTTCCACTTTTACGTGGGGGGCTCCGCCTGGAACAGCCTGGACCGCCTCGACCCGCATTCCCTCTTCATCGTCCACCTGGACGATGCGGAGGACCGGCCGCGGGAAACGCTGAGCGACGCCCACCGCCTCCTGCCCGGCGAGGGGGTCATTCCCCTGGAGCGGCTGGTGCGGCGGCTGGAGGCGCTGGGCTACGAGGGGGTTTACTCGGTGGAGCTGTTCCGCCCGGAGTACTGGGCGTGGGAGCCGCTGCTGCTGGCCAAGGAAGCGCGGGCCAGCCTGGAGGCCCTGTTCACCAGGGTGGAGGAGGGAGAGGAATGAGCGTGCGCGTGGGGATCCTGGGGGCCGGGTTCATCGGGCGGGTGCACGCCCTGAACCTGCGCCGCGACCCGCGGGTGGAGCTGGTGGGCGTCGCCGACGTGGTGCCTCAGGCGGCGCAGCGGCTGGCCGCCGAAGTGGAGACCACCGCCCTGGGCTCGCTGGCCGACCTGCTGGACCGCGGTGTCGACGCCGTATACGTCTGCACGCCCAACGCGCAGCACGTGGAGCCGGTGGTGCAGGCGCTGGCCGCCGGCGTGCACGTCTTCAGCGAGAAGCCCATGGCCACCTCGCTGCGCGGCGCCCGGGAGATCCGCCAGGCCGCCGGACGCTCCCGGGGTGTCTACCAGCTGGGCTTCAACCGCCGCTTCGCCCGCGTCTACCGGTTCCTCAAGGAGCTGATCGCCGGGGGTCGGCTGGTCCCCCTGCTGGCCCAGATGAAGCACAACCGCGGCGAGCTGCAGCAGCCCCCCTGGACCGGCGATCCCGCCGTCACCGGCGGCTACCTGTACGAGACGCCGGTGCACCTTTTCGACATGGGGCGCTTCCTCTTCGGGGAGGTGAGCGAGGTCAGCGGGGTGGCCCGCCAGAGCGTGTACAATGAACTTGATGGGTTCGTGATGCTGTTTCGCTTCGCCTCCGGGGTGGCGGCCAGTGTTACCTCCGTCGCCCACACCTCCTGGTTTTTCCCGTACGAGCGCGTAGAGGTGTACGGGCCGCACCAGACGGCCGTAACGGAGGAGCTGGAGCGCGCCTGGTTCAGCCCGGAGGCGCGCGGGCAGGTGGAGGCCATCGACTGCTTCCAGATGCCCTTCGAGGAGAAGTGGGGCTACGTGGAGGAGGACCGCCGCTTCATCGACGCGGTGCTGGGCGAGGCTCCTCCACCGGTGACCGCCGAGGACGGTTACCGGGCCACGGAGCTGGTGGAGGCCGTATACCAGGCCGCCCGTACGGGAGCGACGGTGCAACTGCCCCTGCCGCAGCCGCAGTGAACCGGCTATGAGCGCCCGTCCCGGATGCTACCGCCTGGTCGTGGCCGACATCGACGGGACCCTGGTGACCTCCCGCCGCAGAATCACCTCGCGCGTGCGCCGCGCCGTGCGAGAGGCCCAGCGACGGGGCGTGCGGGTCTGCCTGGCCACCGGGCGCACCTGGCACTCCGCCCGCCGCTACTTCCAGGCGCTGGGCGCCGACCCACCGGCCATCCTTTACAACGGCGGCCTGATCTACGACTTCGTCCGCGACTGGGTCATCTACCGCCGCCCCATGTCCCTGCGCCAGGCGCAGCGGGTGATCCGCGCCCTGGACGCCTTTCCCGACCTGGCGGCGCACTACTACGTGGATGGAGGGATCTACGTGCGCTGGCACACCCCCCTGGTCCTGGCCACGGCGCGGCAGGACCACATCCTGCCGCAGGCGGTGGGTGACTTCCGCCGCCTGCGGGGGGAGCCCATGAAGTTCCGCATCCTCGGGCCGCGGCACCGCCTGGTGGCGCTGGCGCGGCGGGTGCGCCGCGCGGGGGGGCCGGGAACCCTGGTCTTCTCCGGGCCCAACTCCCTGGAGGTCCTTCCCCCGGGGACCTCCAAGGGCGCCGCCCTGCGCCGCGTGGCCCGCCTGCTGGGGGTACCGCTGCGCCAGGTGCTGGCGGTGGGAGATGAGCTCAACGACCTAAGCATGCTCCAGGTGGCCGGGTGCGGGGTGGCCATGGGCAGCGCGCCCCGGGAGCTGCGTCGGGTAGCCGACTACGTGGCGCCCAGCAGCGACGAGGATGGGCTGGCGGAGGTGATCCATCGATTCGTGCTCACGGAAGGGCAGGAGGAGCGGCCCGGAGCATCCCTGCCGGGCATTCGACAAAAAAGGAGGGGAGCATGATGCGAAGGATGTGGATCGGATGGCTGGTGGTGGCGCTCCTGGCGGGAGTGGTCCCCACGGTGGCCGCCCAGCAGCAGAAGATCGTCGTCTACTCAGCGCTGCCCGACCTGGAAACCTCGCTGATCCACCGGGAGTTCACGCGGCGCACGGGCATCCCGGTGGAGGCGCTGAGTGTGGCGGCGGCGGGGACGCTGCAGGCGCGCATCCGGGCGGAGAAGGACCGGCCGCGGGCAGACATCTTCGTCGGCGGGTCCCGTGACTTCCACATCCCTCTGGCACGAGAGGGGCTGCTGGTAAGATACCGCTCGCCGGTGGCCGCGGAGGCCAAGATCAGCCCGGCCTACCTCGACCCCGACGGCTACTGGCACGGCTGGTACCTGGGGGCCCTCTCCATCATCATCAACACCGAGCGGTGGGACCGGGAGCTGGCGCCCCGCGGCGTGCGCAAACCGGCGACCTGGGACGACCTGACGCGGCCGGAGTTCAAGGGGCACTTCGTCATGCCCAGCCCGGTGACCACCGGCGGCGGCTTCATCTTCGTCGCCGCCCAGATCTTCCGGCTGGGGGAGGACCGCGCCTGGGCATTCCTCAAGGCCCTCAACGCCAACGCCTCCCAGTACACGCCCACCGCTCCCGGGACCATCACCCTTCTGGAGCGGGGGGAGGCCATCGTGGCCATGATGTGGGCCCATGAGGCCATCGGTGCCCGGATCCTGCGCGCCGCCCCCCTGGAGGTGATCGTCCCTCCGGATACCGGCTTCGAGATCGGTGCGGTCTCCATCATCAAGGGCGGGCCCAACCTGGAGGGTGCCAAGGCCTACGTGGACTTCTTGATGACGCGGACCCCTCAGGACATCAACGCGCGCTACGGCTTCCGCTATCCGGTGCGCGCCGACGTGGGCGTCCCCGCCGGGGCCACGCCCTTCGAGCAGTTGAAGTTCGTGAAGTACGACCTGGAATGGACGATCCAGCACATGGCGCGCATCCGCGAGCGCTGGACGAGGGAGATCGGACGCTGACCCGTCCTGCGACGCTCCAGGTGATGCCCGGGGGTCGGATCCGCCACCGCGGCGTCCGGCCCCCGGGGAGGCGGTGATGTCGCCCGTGGCGGTCCTGCGCTGGGGGGAGGTGCGCCGTCAGGCGGCGGATCCCGGCCTGGCCCTTACCTTCCTCGGGGCGGTGGGGGTTCTCGTCCTCTTCGTCCTCTACCCCGCCCTCCGCGTGCTGCTATACCCCTCGCTGCATGACTACCTGGCCATCCCCCAGAGCCTGCGCTGGATGCAGGCCGCGCGCAACAGCCTGGTGATGATGGTCATATCCACCCTCTCTGCCACCTTCGTCGGCCTGCTCTTCGCCTTCGCCACCACCCGTCCGGACATCCCGGGGCGGCGGTTCTTCCGCAACATCGCCATGCTGCCCCTGTTCGCTCCGCCGTTCATGGTGGCCTTCGCCTACATCCTCATGTTCGGCCGGCTGGGGCTGATCACCCACACCCTGCTGGGGATGACCGCCAACATCTTCGGCTGGCATGGCCTGTGGATGGTGCAGACGGTGGCCTTCTTCCCCCTGGCCATGCTCATCATCACCGGAGTCCTGGAGGCTGCGAACCCCAGCCTGGAGCACGCCGCGCGGAACCTGGGAGCCGACGAGTGGTCCGTGCTGCGCACCATCACCCTGGCGCTGGCCCGGCCGGGGATCGCCGGCGCCATGCTGGTGGTGGCCATCTCCGTGCTGGCGGATTTCGGCAATGCCGTGGTCATCGCCGGCGGATTCCCGCTGCTGGCCACGGAGGCGTGGTTTCGCATGGAGGGCATGGGGGATCTGAAGGGGGCCGCCCTGGTGGTGGCCATGCTGCTGGTTCCCACCGTGGCCCTCTTCCTGCTGGAGCGGTACTGGGTGAGCCGGCGGGCGTACACCACCGTGACCGGCCGTGGATCGCGCATCGAGCGGCCGCCTACGCCGCCCCTGCTCAAGTGGGTGGTGGTCGCCCTCTGCACCCTGGTCAGCGTGCTCATCCTCCTGGTCTACTTCGGGGTGGTGGCGGGCGCGTTCACCGCCGTCTGGGGGCGCGACTGGTCGCTCACCCTGAGTCATTGGCATCTGGCCCAGGACCGTATCTGGACCCTGTGGTCGAGCGTGAAGATCGGGGCCATCGCCGGGGTGATGACGGGGGTGATGGGGGTGGTGGTGGCCTTCCTCACCTCGCGGAGCCTCCCCCTGCGGAACTTCCTGGACTTCCTGGCGGTCCTCCCGGGGGCCCTGCCGGGGGTCTTCGTCGGGGTGGGGTTTGTGCTGGCCTTCAACGCCACGCCGCTGGGAGGGACCCTGTGGATCCTGGCCACCGCGCTGGCTTTCTGGCACCTGCCCATGGGGTACCAGGCGGCGGCGGCCCGGCTCAAGCAGATCGAGCGGTCCATCGAGGAGGCCGCGGTGAACCTGGGGGCCAGCGGGCTGCGGGTGCTGTGGGACGTCTATCTGCCCCTGCTCTTCCGCGCCCTGGTTGAGGCCTTTTCCGTCTCCTTCATCCGCGCCGTGACCAACGTGAGCATCGTGGTCTTCCTCATCTCGCCGGGGCAGGTGGTGGCCACGTTCGTCATCCTCAACATGATCCAGAACAACATCTGGGGGGCCGCGGGCGCTCTGACCACCATGCTGTTGCTGCTGACCTTCGCCTCCATCGGCCTGACCTGGCTGCTGCTGGGGCGGGCGGTGCGTACTTCGGCGGTGGTGGGATGAGCGCGGAGGGCGGGGCAGCCGTGACCGAACGGGCGGCGCACATCAGGCTGCGTCACGTGAGCAAGCGGTTTGGCGAGACCCTGGCGGTGGACGACGTCTCCCTGGACGTCGCCGAGGGGAGCTTCACCACGCTCCTGGGTCCCTCGGGGTGCGGCAAGACCACGACGCTGCGCATGGTGGCGGGCTTCCACCGTCCCGATACCGGTGACATCTTCCTGCGGGACGTACGGGTGACCGACCTCCCGCCGCACCGGCGCAACACGGCCATGGTCTTCCAGGAGTACGCCCTCTTCCCGCACATGACCGTGGCGGAGAACGTGGGCTACGGGCTGCGCATGCGCCGCGTGCCCGGCCCCGAGGCGCGGCGGCGCGTGGCCCAGGCCCTGGAGATGGTGGGGCTGGGCGGGCAGGAGCGGAAGTTCCCCCACCAGCTCTCCGGAGGGCAGCAACAGCGGGTGGCCCTGGCCCGGGCGCTGGTGGTGGAGCCGGAGGTGCTGTTGCTGGACGAGCCGCTGTCCAACCTGGATGCCAAGCTCCGCGTCCGCGTGCGCACCGAGATCCGGCAGCTGCAGCAGCGGCTGGGGAAGACCACCCTTTACGTGACCCACGACCAGGAGGAGGCGCTGGCCATCTCCGACCAGATCGCGGTGATGCACAACGGGCGCATCCTCCAGGTGGGCAGCCCGGCGGAGATCTACTTCCACCCGGCCAATCGCTTCGTAGCCGACTTCGTCGGCCTGGCCAACTTCATAGAGGGGGAGGTGGTGGACGCGCACCACGTGAACGTGGACGGCCTGGTGGTCACCGTGGCCCGGCCCATCAACAGAGCCGGGCGGGTGACGCTGGTGGTGCGGCCGGAGATGGTCCGCCTGCTCCCCGCGGCGGCCGTGGAGCAGCCGGCGCTGCGCGGCCGCATCGCCGCTACGGCCTTCCTGGGGAGCCTGACCCGCTACTGGGTGACCGGCGACGGGAACGAGTGGGTGGTGGACGTGCCGGTGCCGGGGCACGAGACGCTGCACGGGGAGGTGGCGCTGCTGCTGCCCAGCGAGCGCATTCACGTCCTGACGGAGTGAGGGGAGGAGACATGGGCAAATGGGAGCTTCCGCCCAAAGGCGGCCACATGGACAAGCGCACCGGCATCTACCTGCAGACCATGACCATGCGTGATGTGGAGGAGCGGCTGAAGCACAATGATGTGCTCATCGTCCCCCTGGGGTCCACCGAGGCCCACGGGCCCAACGCTCCGCTGGGGGAGGACATCTTCCTGGTGACGCGCATGGCCGAGGCGGTGGCGGAGCGGACGGGCTGCACCGTCTCCGAGCCGCTGTGGTTCGGCTCGCACCCCTACCACCACATGGGGATGCCCGGCACGGTGGTCATCCCCGAGGACGTCTTCACCGCCTTCGTCCGCGCCATGATCGCCGGCTTCTGGAACATGGGGTTCCGCAAGCAGATCCTGCTCAACGGCCACGGGCACGAGTACGTCATCCCCACGGCCATCCACCAGTTCGCCAAGCGCTACCGTGTTCCGGCGTTGATCATCAACGTGAACTGGTACCATGCGGTGCCGGACCACTTCAGGCTGAAGGCGGAGGGCGGGCCCTACGAGACCCCTTTCATCCACGCCGACGAGGTGGAGACCTCCTGGTGTCTGGCGCTGTTCCCGGAGCTGATGAAGCAGGAGTGGGCGGTGGACAACAACCCCTTCGGCTTCCTCCCCGAGGGGCACGTGGACAAGGCGGGGAACCTGCTGCGTCGGCCGATCCACTGGTACGGGCACGCCGGGGCCGGGCCCATCGAGGTGAAGGCCTACCCGGAGGGGGTGGTGGGCAGGCCTTCGCTGGCGGCTGCGGAGAAGGCGCTGCCCGGCGTGGAGGCGCTGCTGGACTACCTGGAGAAGCTGGTCACCGACATCCTGCAGGCCTTCCCGCCGGGGCAGCTGCCGCCCATGGAGCTGGTCACCGAGCGGGATCGGGAGGAGCTGGAGGCCGTGCTCAAAGGGCCGGCTAAGGGCGGGAAGAGCATCTACACCCTGGCCTACCCGCCGTGATGCGGCTGGCCCTGGTGGTCTCCCTGGAAGCCACCACCTTCAACGCCGTGGCCATGCAGAACGGCTGGGCGGCACTCGAACGGGTGGCGGCTCTGGGCTACGATGGGGTTGAGCTGGCCATCCGCGACCCGGCGGAGGTGGAGGGGTCGCGGCTGGCGGAGCGGTGCGCGCGCCTCCACCTGCCGGTGGTGGCGCTGGGCACGGGGCAGGCCTACCTGCGCGACGGGCTGGCCCTGGCCGCATCCGACGGTGGAGTGCGCCGCGCGGCCGGGGAGCGGTTGTTGCGGCATGTGCGGCTGGCCTCGGTTCTCAACGCCATACCGGGCGCGCCGCCCGCGGGGGTGCAGGTGATCGTGGGGCTGATCCGGGGGCGGGCGGGGGAGGCGAGGACGCAGGCGGAGCGGTGGCTGCAGGAGGGGCTGCGCCCGGTGCTGGAGGCGGCGGGGGAGGCGGGGGGGGGAGTGGTGCTGGAG
>FWPU01002514.1_pt1 | contig 41569 bp, 29 predicted proteins | sample 2228361 | NCBI WGS metagenome assembly FWPU01 (sample SAMEA103939777, study PRJEB20133) | metagenome | reverse complement strand
GGTCGAGGAGGGCATCGTGCCCGGCGGCGGCGTGGCCTACATCCGCTGCCTGAAGGCGCTCGAGAAGGGCGACTGGACGGAGGGCGAGAAGTTCGGCGTCGAGATCGTCCGCCGCGCGCTCGAGGAGCCGCTGCGCCAGATCGTGGCCAACGGCGGGCTCGAGGGCTCGGTCATCGTCAACAAGGTGAAGGAGAGCTCCGGCTCGTTCGGCTTCAACGCCGCCACCGGCACCTACGAGGACCTCGAGAAGGCCGGCGTCATCGACCCGGCGAAGGTCAGCCGGTTCGCGCTGCAGAACGCCGCCTCGGTCGCCTCGCTCATGCTCACCACCGAGGCCCTCGTCGCCGAGCGGCCGAAGGAGGAGAAGGAGACGGCCCGGCCCGGCATGGGCGGCGGCCTCGACTGATCTCTCCTGACGGATGAGGGCGAGGGACTCGTGCCCTCGCCCGATGCAGCTCCGAGTGCCGACCTGCCTCGGCACGCCCACCGCCACCGGATCCGGCACGGCCTTCGGTCGCCGGGGAACTGAGCGACGTTCGTGGGCGGGCTGAGCGGGTCGGCACTCGCCTTTTCCGCACCCGCTCGGCCCCCCGCTGGACAGGCGGTCGCCCGGGCGGATTTCCCACGCAAATCCAGCCGGTTGGGAACGCTCCGGCCCTGACGCAAAAAGACGTGTGCGTCCGGGGGAGACCGTTGATAATACGGTCTCGAGTGCCGGCCCGTTTGCTCGTCGGACCGCCACAAGATCCGTGGAACGTCGCGGGCGAAAGCCCGTAGACCCCGGGGGCGTGAGCGTGAGAATCGGCGAGCTGAGCGAGCCGGCACTCGCTTTTTCCCTCTGGCGGTGCGCTGGACGGGCGGCGCCGGCTTGGGGAGACTTCGCCCCGTGATTCGCCGCGCCCTTCTCGCCCTGTGCGTGGTGGCGTTCGGCTGCAAGGGCGGCGTGCAGAAGCGGCTCTTCGTGCGGCCCGGCCGGAAGGTCTCGGTCGTCGCCGTCTACCCGTTCGGCTTCCGGTGGGAAGAGCCGCCGTACCGCTCGTTCGAGCTGTCGCAGCGGCTCATCGATGCCGCAACGGAAGAAGCCGGCGACCAGTTCCTCTTCTTCGGGCCCTCCGAGTTCAAGGTGTACCGCCACCACGACGACAACGCCTGGGCGGCGAGTACCGTGGTGACGCTCCTGCCCGGCGCGGGGCTCAAGCCCGAGCAGGCGGTGGTGCTCAGGCCGTGGGCCGAGCGGCGCGTCCACGCCGGCCAGAAGGAGCTGCTCGACGCCAAGGGCAAACCGGTGGGCGTCAGCTCGCAGCTCGAAACGACCTACGTCGGCCACGTCGAGGTCCTCCACCCCACCACGCGCGATTGGGTGGTGGAGGTGGTCGGCGAGACGCAGGTCGACCCCTTCGAGGAGCGCGAGGACGACTCGGACCCGGCTCCTGAGCTGACCGAGCTGATGCAGCGGCTCACCGTGACCGCCCTCGAGGCGCTTCGCGAGTACGCGGCGGGCCCGGCCGGACCGGCACGCGAGCTTTCCTTGTCGTACTGGTTCAACCCCAAGCAGGCGTTCGCCTTCGCCGCCGAGGGGCAGAAGCCGTTCGAGGTGGCGCTGGCTTCGCTCGACCCGCTCGACGCCGAGCTTCTGGTGCACGGCCGGGTGAAGTTCGCCAACCCGGGCATCTCCGACGCCGAGGTGACGAAGCTGGCTCGCCTGCCCGGGGGCCTCTACGTACGCGAGGGCACCGCCGACGGGGCGCTGAAGGCGGGGGACGTCATCACCGCCGTCGACGGCCAGCCGGCGCTCCCGCAGAGCCTGCAGCGGCTGAGGCTCAATCAGGGCTCCGCCGCCCTCAAGGTGAGGCGCGCGAGCGGGGAGATTGTCGAGCTGAGCTGGCCTTGAGGGCGGCTCCGCGGGTCACTTCTTCTTCGCTTCCTTGAGCAGCTTGGCGGCGGCCCGGCCGCGCGGCAGCACGATGTCGGCCACCGAGCCCGGCGGCGCGTTCGGCTTCCAGTCGGCGGGCAGGCGGTTGGTGCGCGCCAGGTTGCGGTACTTCTGGTAGTGCGCGGCGCAGTAGCCCTTGCTGCGCGCGGGCCGCTTGCAGCCGATGAGCGCGCACGGGCGGGCCTGCGAGGGCCGCACCCGCGCTCCCACCGAGGCCCGTTCGCGCCGGGCGCCGCCGGGCACCGCGCCGCCCATCACCCTCACCAGTGGACTGAGCCGTTCGACCAGCTCACGCATCGGAGCGACGGCGCGCTCCACCTCGTCTCGGATGATGTCTCTCACGGCTGCGTCGAAGCTGGGCATGCATTGTCTCCGTCGAAGCGTGCGTAAGGCCTGTGCGCCCTCTCAGCGCCCGGCGACGCATTAGATGCGGTCGCGACGAAGATGCAACGTTTTGTCACACCAGACGTTATGGTTTGAAAGGGCGACGCGTCGGCCCGGCTGCAGAGGGGCGCAACGAAACTCGCGCCCGCGCCGGCCCGTGCGACCGTCTGGGCATGGCCAAGCGACGAGAACCGAGAGCCCTGGTGCGCCTGCCCGTCTCCATCGGCCGGACTCAGGCGGCGTTGAGCGCCGACATCTCCGACTCGGGCTTCTGCCTCGAGGTCCCCCGCACGTTCGAGCCGGGTACCGAGATCGACGGCTACGTGCTCCACGGCGAGCACGAGCTGGCCTTCGGCGGAACGGTGGCCTGGTTCGAGCACGGAGACCCGCAGGCGTCGACGTGGCACCGCATGGGGGTGCGCTTCCGCTGGGTGTCGTCGGCGCTGCGCACGCTGCTCACCGTCGAGCAGCGCCGCCGCCGGCGGTGAGGAGCGCGATCTTCGAGCCGTTCAGCCCCTGCCCAGCGCGGCGCGGAACTGGGCCAGCGCCTGGGCCAGGCCCTCGCGGGCCTTCTCCACCGCGCGGCGCATGAGGAGCGCGCGCACGCGGGAGGGCAGCATTGCCGCCTTCGTGCCGCCGAAGCCCACCAGGTCCATGCGCAGCGAGATGGCATCGAGCAGGTCGGCGAGATCGGCGTCCTCGCGCGCCACCAACACCACGTCGTGGGCTTTGTCGGCCAGAGCGTCGGCCACCGTCCGCCAGTCGGGAGCGCTGGTGTCGAGCACCACCACGCTGGGTGGAAGGGCCGTCACGTCGGAAGGAGCGCATCGCCGGGCGTCGATGCCCTCGGCCGTCAGCGCTTCGACGAGCGGTTCGGGGCCGATGACCTGCACCACGTCCTCGCCCCCCTCGGTGATGGCCGACTCGTAGGCCGAAAGCTGCGACTCGAGCCGGCCCCACACCTCGTCGGGCACCGTCTGCCCGCGCGCCAGAAGATCGCTGGCCTCCCTGGCCAAGGCCTTCGCGCGCTGCCGGGCGGCGATGCGCGCTGCGCGCCGTTCGAGGGCCGAACGCAGCCGCGCCCGCACCACCGCCAGGTTCTCGAACGGCTTGGCCAGGTAATCCGAAGCTCCCGCCGCCATCGCCGCCAGCACCGACCCGGCGCTGGCATAGCCGGTGATGAGCACCGCCTCGAGGCCGGGCCGGGCCTTCTTCGCCTCGGAAATCATCTCGATGCCCCCCATGCCGGGCAGGTTCTTGTCCACGACGAGCAGGTCCACGTGGCGGTCCTTCACCAGCGCCAGCCCGGCCTCGGCGGTGTCGGCGGTGAGGACCACGAGATCCGGCTCGCGCTGGAGCAAGCGCACCATGAGGATGGCCACCACCGCCTCGTCGTCGACCACCAGCACGGTCGACGCGAGCGTCGGCTGCTCGGGCTCGTCGACGTCGAACGGGAGATCGCTCATCGATGCCTCGTCACGAGCCGCCGTCCGGACGGCAGGCGAACGGCGCGAGGGGAGCCTGGGCGTTGGCCGTGTTCCACGGGTCGCGCTGCAGCTTGGGCCAGCGGGCAGTCACGTCGAGGCCGCGGCTGTCGACCACCAGGGCGTGCAGCTTGCCGTCGGCCCCGAAGTAGATGACGCCCGGCCGGTCGGCGATGCCGCCGTCGGGCTCCCGCGCGCAGTCGAGCGCGGGCGAGGAGTAGTCGCTGCGGCCGAGATCCTGCTCCGACCACGCGAGCGACGACTGGCGGTCGTAGACGAGCAGCCCGGTCGACGTGACGACGAAGGTGTAGCCGCCCTCCCCCGCCGCCGGGGCGGTGAAGATCTGAGAGCCGGTGGCGGTCGCCCCGGCCGAGCCGCCGTCCGACATCCACCGGCGGTGCACGTTCTGGCTCTGGTCGCCGAACACGGCCTGCTCGCCGACGACGACCGGGTTCGAGGCCCGGCTCTCGCCCAGCGCGTGCTCGCGCCAGGCGAGCGTCCCGTCGAAGCGAACGGCGGCCACGGTGCGGCTGAGCGAGCCACCCGAGAAGACGATGCGGTCGTCGGAAACGGCCGGGGTGCCCACGTGAGCGCCGAGGTCGACCGGCCAGCCCCCGTCGAGCGGCTCGAACCCGGACGGGCCGAACCGCCAGCCGTGGCCCCGGCCGTCGGCGCCTCCGGTGCCGCCATTCGTGCCGAAGTAGAGCTCGCTCCCGCGGGCGGAGATGCCGCCGCCGGGCGTCATCCACGGCAGCTGTGGGTTGTGACTGAGGCAACGATTGATCTGCTGGGAGGCGAACGGCCGCAGCGCCAACAAATGACCCATGAGAGGCGGGTTCGGGTCGTTGACGAGCGCCACCGCCGACAGCGAGGCCGACGCCTCGGTCCCATACCTCGTGGGAACGACGGCCAGCGTTCCGGAAACGCCGCCCGAGAAGGCGCATTCGCCGAGAAGCGTGCCGTCCGAAGGGTCGAGCGCGTACAGCGACGTCCCCGCGCCGGAACGACCACCGGCGAAGAGCACCAGCCCCGTGGGGCCCATGCCCAGCGCCGGGCTCGTCGACACTCCGGCGTCCGTGCGAGACCACACCAGCCGGCCCGACGGAGCAATCGCGAACAGCCCGCGGCCCGACGAGCCCTCGCCGCCGGTGTACACCGTGCCGTCGGGGCCGATCGCCGGCATGTGCAGCACCATCCCCGGCGCCTCGAACGTCCACTTCCACCGCGTGACGGGAATGGTCGCCTGACCCTGGCCCTCGTTGCCGGCGAGATCGAACCCGGTGACGGAGATGGGCAGCCGCGCACGGACGGCGCGCATCTCGGGCCTCCACAGCTCGACGTCCACGCGCGCGCAGCGGCCCGCGTCGCAAGGAGACCAGTTGCGCACCGGCCAGGTGACCGGCGCGCCGCCGACGCCCGAGAGCGTCAGCGCCACGCGCGACTCGTCGAGGTGCGGCTCGGCGGTGGAGATCTGAATCGGCGCCACCTCGTCGCGCCGCCAGGCCGATGCGAAGCCGGCGTCGGGGTCGCCGTGGCGGAAGCTCGGCTCGCTGGGCCGACCCGGCGCGGGCACCGTCACCTGGAAGGCCGGCCGCGTGCGGTCGACCGTCACCACCACCCGCTCGCTGGTGAGGGTGGTGCCGGGGTAACCGACGCGCAGCTCGAGCGTTCCCTCGGCCGGAGGGCTGAACGTGCCCTCGTAGATCGCCGAGCCTGCGTCGGCTTGCGGTAGCTCGACGGGGCCGAACGCGCCCGCCGAGGACGAGCCGGTGAGCTCGCAGCTCCCGGGCGGATAGTGCGTGCGGCCGACATGCAGCACCAACCTCGCCCGCACCACCACCGGGTCGGAGACGACCGCGCCGTTCGCCGGCGAGAGCACCTCGACGCCTGCGTAGCGCGGCTGGCAGACGCGGTCGACGCACTCCTCGTATGCAGGGCACGCCGTGGGGCAGCCGCCGCCGGAGCCGCCGCCGGAGCCGCTTTGGTCGATGCAGATCTTCAGCCCCTCGTCACAGTCACCCCCAACACCGCAGTCGCCGTCGGTCGTGCACCGCCTCACCGGGCTGAAATTGCAGCCCGTCATCAACGCCGCAACGACTCCGCCCACGATTGCCTTCCGCATCGCGCGCCTCCGCCGGTGCCAACGCCTGGGCCTTCTAGCATCGGGAACGGGCGCCCTGAAGTTCCGGGCGACCGTGAACGGGTGTATGACGGGCCGTGGCCATGAGAGCCCTCCTCCTTCTGGTCGGGTTGCACGGTCTGGTCGCCGGGGCGGCGACGCGCGAGCTGGTGGCGGCGCACCCGCTGGTCATCGTCGGCGGCGAGCAGGCGGACGAGGCGTTGCACACCGCCTTCGCGGCCGAGGTGGCGCGGCTGAACGTCGATCTGGTCGATAGCGAGCAGGTGCGCGCCTTCCTGAAGACGCAGCGGAACGAGAGCTGCGTCGGCGACGACCGCTGCCTGGCCGAGCTGGCCAGGGCGACGCGCGCCAGCCGGGCGCTGCTCGTCACGATTCTGCCGCACGCGCCGAGGGTGATCGTCAGCGGGAAGATCGTGCTGCCGGCGGGCCGGGTGCTCAAGGTGCTGAGCGGCCGCGAGTACCCGCGCGGCAAGGACCACCTCGAGAGCGCGAAGCAGGCGATGCGGAAGTTTTTGGCAGAGCTCGACCCGGCGCAGGTGGAGCTGGCTCCGCTCGAATCGCCGAAGGAGCCCGAGCCGCAATTGGCCGTCGTCGCTCCTCCGCCATCGACGGTCGCGCCCGGCGCGCCGTCGCTCCGCACGGCGAGCTACGTGGCGCTGGGCGTCGGCGGCGCGGCGCTACTGGCGTCGGCGGCGGTGGCGGTGAGCGCGCAGAGCGAGGTGCAGCAGACCCAGCAGATGCTCGGCCCGAACGGCGGCATCCTGGCGGAGAAGCTCGACGAGGGGCTCGAGCGCCACCGTTCGCTCGAGCGCAAGAGCGCGATGGCCACCGCGCTGCTCGTCGCCAGCGGAGCCTCGGCCGCAGCCGCCGGCGTCTTGTACTACCTCTCGTTGCCGACCTCGCCAGCGCTGGCTCTGGGGCCGGGCGGCGGCGCGGTGGCGGTGCGCGGCACCTTCTGGTGAGCGCGTTCGAGGCGGCGCTGGGCGCTTCGGCGTTCCCCCGGCATCTGGGCGATGTGCGCCTGTCCTACGACTCGCCCGTGCTGATCGCCGAGACGGAGCGGCAAGGGCGCCCGTGGAGGCCGATTCTCTGCTTCCTGGCGGCGCTGGCCGCAGGTCTTTTCGCAATGGCCTGGCTCCTGTCGCACGGCTCGGTGGCCGGCGCCGCGTCGCTTCTGCTTCTCGGGGCGTTTCTCTTCGCCTGCGGCGCGCTGCTGGAGGCGCACGAGCGGAGGCGGCGGCGCTTCGTCGCCGACTTCTCGACCCAGAGACTCCGCCTCGACTTCACCACCCCCATCGCGGGAATGCCCCGGACGGTGTACGTACCGTTCGAGCGCATCGTCGCACTCGACGTGCTCGAGCAGGGCGACGGACGGCGGGCGATGACCGTCGACTTCCGGCCCGCTGGCGACGAGAACCGACTCCTCCGGGAGGTGCTGGTGGCGAACGTCGTGCCCGGGGAGGCGGCATCGCTCGAGCGGCTCCGGCGCCTGCTCGAGGGCGCGTTCGGCCTGGCCCGCCCTGCGGAAGCTCAGCTCTCGTGAGCCAACCGCAGCTTCAGCTCGACCGTGGTGCCGACGCCGACCTTGGACATGAGGCTGATGGTGCCGCCCATCTCCTCGATGAGGTCGCGGCAGATGGGCAGGCCCAACCCGGTGCCGATGCCCGCGGGCTTGGTGGTGAAGCCGCGCTCGAAGGCGCGCGCGAGCACCTCGGGCGGCATGCCCGCGCCGGTGTCGCGCACGCTGAGCAGGGCGTGGCCGGTCTCGAGAGGCCGCCAGACGACCTCGATGAGACCGACTCTGTCGTCGGGCATGGCTTGAACCGCGTTGACGACGAGGTTGAGCAGCACCTGGGTGAGCCGCACCGGTCCTCCTTCCACACGGAGCGACGGCCCGTTCGCGGTCAGGCGCGCCCGGTCGCGAACCACGGAGCGGGCGATTTTCACCGCGAATTGCACCACCTCCTGCAGGTCGGCGGTGGATTCGGTGTCGATGCCCCGGGCCTGCGAGCGCACCGACGTGGCCACCTGGCGAATGTGGAGGATGCCGGCCTCCAGATCAGAGAGCAGCTCGGGCAGCTCGTCGAGGGCGCGGGCGACGGCCGGCTCCGGCGTGCGGGCGAGCGAGCGGCGCAAATAGCCGCCGATGGCGTCGACGTCGGCCTTGAGCGAGACCACCGCCTGGCTGACGTAGGAGACCGGGTTCATCAGCTCGTGCGCGATGCCCGCCGAAACCTGGCCGATGGTGGCGAACCGCTCGGACTGCAAGAGCGCGACCTCGACGTGCCGGAGCCGCTGCTGGAGCGTGAAGATGCGCAGCGCGTCGCCGATCGCGTTGCCGAGCTCGTCGCGGTTCCACGGCTTGACGAAGTAGCGGACCACCTGCCCGCGGTTGACCGAGTCGATCACCGCCTGCATGTCCGCGTAGGCGGTAATCACCATGCGCTGAACGTCGGGGGCGATCTGCACCGCGCGCTCGAGCAGCTCGATGCCCGTCATTTCCGGCATGCGCTGATCGGTGATGACGACGCCGATCTCGTGCTGGCGCGCATTGAGCAACTCGAGGGCCGCCCGAGCCGACCGCGCCGTCAAGAGCTTGAAGCGCGTCTCGAAGTTGAGCCGCAAGACGCGGAGGTTGTCTTCCTCGTCGTCGACGCAGAGAACGTAGGGCTGTGCTTCCTCAGGCATGGGCCTCTCCCCGACGCATCGTCGAGGCGGGCAAGACTACCCTGAACCGCGTCCCTTCCCCAGGGTGGGAGTCCACCCGCACCTGACCTCCGTGCTCTTCGACGAGGCGCCGGACGAGCGACAGCCCCAGCCCCGTGCCCTGCCCGATGGGCTTCGTGGTGAAGAACGGGTCGAAGATCCGCCTGAGGTGCTTGGGGTCGATGCCCGGCCCGGAGTCGGAGATTTCCACCCAAACCGACTCCCCTTCCCTGCCCGCGCGCACCTCGACGCGGCCCTCGGGCCCTGCGGCGTAGATGGCGTTGTCGAGCAGGTTCACCCAGACCTGGTTCAGGGCGCCGGGCTCGCCGAGCACCGTCAGGGCCGCGCCGGCGGGAACGTGGGTCTCGACCTTCGGGCCGGCGCGCACCTTGTGCCCGATCAGTTGGATGGCGAAAGAGAGGCTCGAGGCGACGTCGACGTCGGTGCGTTCGCCCTCGCCGGTGCGAGCCTGGCGCAAGAGCGCGGAGGTGATGCGATCGAGCCGCCGGCACCCGCCGAGCGCCAGGTCGCAGATCTCCACCAGGGCGCGCGAGGACGGCGGCAGATGATCCTTCAGCGCCTGCACCGAGTTGAGAACGGCGTTGAGGGGGTTGCGCACCTCGTGGGCGACGCCCGCCACCAGGGTACCCAACGCGGCCAGCTTCTCCTGGCGCGCGACCCTTTCGGCGAGCTCGCGAATGCGGAGCTGCGCACGCAGCCGGGCCTTCAGCTCCTCCGGGTGGAAGGGCTTGACCAGGTAGTCGTCGGCGCCGCTGTCGAGCCCGGCGAGCTTCTGCGCCAGGTCGGCGCGCGCGGTGAGCAGCACCACGGGGATGCCGGCCGTGCCGGCGTCGGCCTTCAAGGCCCGGCACAGCTCGATTCCGTCGAGGCCGGGCATCATCACGTCGGAGAGCACCAGCTCGGGCGCGGCCTCCCTGGCCAGCTTGAGGGCCTGCTCGCCGTCGGCGGCCTCGACGAGCTCGTACTCCTGCGCGAGGCAGCGGGCGACGAACGCGGGCATGTCGGCGTTGTCCTCGGCCAGAAGCACGCGGGGCTTGTCGAACGACGGCTCGCGCGCGACGACGTCTCCGCCCTCGCGGCTGGCCATCACCTCGTACTGGCGCATCTCCACGTCGGAGGGCTTGAGCACCTGCGCGGCCGGGAGGTCCGACGGGAAGCCGGTGGTCGGCAACCGCACCCGGAAGAGCACGCGCTCGCCGGGCACGTTCTCGACCTCGATGCTGCCCCCGTGGAGCTCGACCAGCTCGCGCACCAGCGGCAGGCCCAGGCCGGTGGTGCCGAAGCGGCGGGTGCGCGACCTGAGCGACTGCGCGAAGCGGTCGAACAACCGGGGGAGCTCGGCCGGGTCGATGCCCTCGCCCGTGTTCTCGACGAAGAGCTCGGCGGCGCCGGGCACCGGGCGGGCCCCCACGCCGATGCGGCCGTGATCCGGGGTGAACTTCGCCGCGTTGGAGAGCAAATTCAACGCAATCTGCTCGAGGCGCTCGGGGTCGCCGATGACGGGGAGCGACGGCGGCAGATCGAACGCCAGCTCGACGTTCCGTCGCGACAGGATCGGGAGGAACGGCCGAGCCACCTCCTTCAGCAGGTGCGAGAGGTCGATCTGCCCCATCTGGAGCCGCATGCCGCCGGACTCGATCTTGTGAATGTCGAGCAAATCGTTCACCAGCTTGAGCAGCCGATAACAGCCGCGCAAGCCGACGCGGGCCTGCTCTCTTGCCTCTTCGGACGCCTGCGGATCGGCGGCGATGGCCTCGAGCGGCGCGACGATCAGGGTGAGCGGCGTGCGGAGCTCGTGCGAGGCGTTGGCGAAGAACTCGGTGCGCTGGCGATTGGCCTCGGTGAGCTCGCGGAGCGACTGCTGCAGCTGCCGGGTGCGCTCCTCGACGCGCCTCTCGAGGTCGGCCTGGTACTCCCGGAGCAGCGCGAACGATCGGGCGTTCTCCAGCGCGATGGCAAACCATGGAACGAGGTCGTCGAGGAACGACTCCTTCCCGCGCAGCTCGATGCCCCACAGGTCGAGCCAGCCCAGCGTGACGCCGTGGGCGTTCAGCGCCACGCGCTTGACGGGCTCGCCGATGCGCTCGCCCGATTCGAACAGCACTTGCCGGTTGCCGGACTCGTCGAGCGAGATGGCCGAGCCGCGCGCCTGGAAGTACTCCGTCGCCAAACGGGCGATGGCATGGCCGAGATCCTTCATCTCGACGTGCCGGGTGAGCTCACGGCCGATCAGGTTGATGGCTTGAAGTTGCTCGGCCTTCTGGACGACGTCCTTCCGGGTCTGCTCGAGCTGCTCGTACCGCTGGAGCAGCTGTTCGTGCGCCTCCTTGAGCTCCTCGGCCGCGGCTCTCACGGTGAAGGGCCACAGGAGCGCCTTCTTCAGCTTTCCGAGGGTGCCTCCGCCCGGCGGCACCGCCACGTCGTAGAGCGCTCCACGCTCGAGCAGCTGCATCTCCACCCTCGCGTAGGGCAGACCCAGCATGCGCGGGATGGCGATGAGCGTGCCCTTTGAGACGTACACGAATTGGGGACAGGGTTCCTTGCCGTCGACGAAGCGAATCTCGAGTGCCAGCCGGTTCTCTCCAACCAGCTCGAACCTGTTCTGGATGACGCCGGCGAACATCTGATCTCCGACGCCCTTCGACTTCTCGAAAATCCACCGATAGACATCGGTGGCCGAGGACAACAGCCGGGCCACGACCGCCACCGGCCGGATGTATTGGGAGTCAAAGAACGCCTTGCCGACCTCGACAAGCTCTTCGTTGCTCCAGACCCGTCCCGCATTGCGCATGAATCGAAGAAAGGCCTCCCATTCGATGCGCTCGTTCTTGTTGCGCAGGTGTTGAACCGAGTAGCCGGTACCTTCAACGAGCACTTCGGGCGGAAGCCCCTTCTTCGAGAGCTGCCAGAAGAAGACGTCGAGCGCCTTGCACGAGGCCTCCTTCATCTATGTCCCCCATCGGAGAATCGTTCCCGAGACCGTGATCCCGCTGCCTCCGCTGTACATCGCCACGAGGTCCCCGGCGCGGAGCAATCCCTCCTTCTCGGCCATTGCCAGCACGAATGGAATGTTCGACGCAGCGAGGCTGGTCGTCCAGGCATACGAGTCGAAGTGTCTCGCGTGGGCCAAACCCAGGTGCCGCTGCGTCACTTCCCGGAACCAAACGGTCCCCTGATGCGACGCATAGAAATCGACGTCACCGGCGTCAGCCCCGGCTCGCTTCAGCGCTTCGTCGATGACGGTCTTCCCCAACGACGGCAGAAGCAGGGCGAGCTTCACCGAAGCCTCCCGGTCGGCGAAGTAGTACGCCAGTTGGCCGCCGTCGAACCACCGCCCGCCGCTCGGGCAACCGCCGACCAGCGCCCGGTAGAGACTGCCGTCGGTTCGATGCGCCGAACCGAGAATTCCCCGGCCCTGCCCGACGCGCCCGACGACGACCGCGGTGGCTCCATCGCCGAACCACGCTGAATGCTGGTCCTCCGGCCGAATGAGGTGCTGCGCCGCGGACGACTGGATCAGCAGTGCCTTCTTCACCCCGCCGGCGGCGATCATCTGCTCGGCGATGGCCAGCTGCACCAGAAAAGAGTTGCAGGCCGAATCGGTCGAGGTGGAGAGGCAGTCGGCCCGAAGCCCGAGCTGCTTGTGGACGATGGGAGCGGTGGGCACCGCGATGTAGTCGGGCAGCTGGCTGAAGACGAGAAGCAGATCGATCTCGCTCGGCCGCACTCCAGCCCGCTCGAGCGCATTCTTACCGGCGGCGACCTCCATGTCCGAGGGCAGCATGTCGTTCGACATGACCCTTCGCTCGAGGCCGCCCTTGAACGGGTCGTCCGCATACCGCGCCAGCGCGGCGATGACTTCCGCCGCTCCCGGAGGCAACTCCGGCGCCGCACCTTCGGCCGACCGCCGCTCCTTCTTGACCGCCAGTTTCTCCTCCCACTTGGCAACGATCGACGCAGGCCACCAATCGTTCTTGCGAACCACCTCCGGCAGATAGGTGCCGACTCCCAGAATTCCGACCGCAGTGCCCATGAGCCCTCCTATTTGGCGACGAAGTTCTTGATCTGCGCGATGCGCCCGTGCACCGCGAACGAGGCGGTGGGGTCCACCTCGATGTCGAGCACCACCGGCCCCCGGCAGTTGCGCAACATCGGAGCGACCCGGGCGAAGTCGTCGGCGGTGCGCAAATTGAAGCCCTGCGCCCCGACGGACCGGGCCAGGCCCGCGAAGTCGACCCGCTGCGAGTGCATCGGCGCCGACCGCCCGAAGATGCGGGTCAGCCCGCTCTCGACCATCCTCATCCGCGCGTCGTTGAACACGGCGAACACCACGCCGATGCGGTGCTGTACGCAGGTGGCGAGCTCCATGCCGAACATCTGGAAGCCGAAGTCGCCGCAGATCGAGACCACCGGCCGGTCGGGCCGGGCCACCTTCGCCCCGACGGCCGCTCCGATGCCCGAGCCCATCGAGCCGAGCCCCGAGTTCACGATGAAGCCGTCGGGCTGATCCACACGCAGATAATGGAGCGCGAAGATCATGTGCTCGCCGATGTCCGCGGTGTAGATGGTGTCGGGCGGGAAGATCTCCTGCAGGAGCCGAATCACCCGCGCCGGCTTCAGCGGTACCGCGTCGGCCTGGGCATCGTCCGGCTGGTAGTGGCGCACCCCGCCCCCCGGCGCCGGCAGCGTCCGCCGCCGCAGCCTGCTCACCAGGGACCTCAAGACCAGGTTCGCCGGCCCGACCAGGCCGATGTCGACGTGGTAGTTCTTGCCGATCTGGCCGGCGTCGATGTCGATCTGGATGAACGCCCTCGACGGCTGCAGCACGTTGCTCCAGCTGTTCGTCCCCGTCTCGCCCAGCCCGCACCCGACGCACAAGAGCACGTCGATTCCCTGCTCGAGGTATTCGGTCGCCGACGCGTGCCCGCCGTGGCCGAACACGCCCAGCGAGAGGGGATCGCTCTCGGGGAACAGCCCCTTCGCCTTGGGCGTCGTCGCCACCGGCACCTGGAGCGTGGAGGCGAGCGCTCCGATCAGGCGCACCGACTCGGGGTGGCGCGCGCCCGAGCCCACCAGGATGAGCCCGCGCTCGCAGCCCTGCAGCGCCTGCGCCGCCGCCTGCACCATCTCCTCGTCGACCTCGAACGTGGTCGCCACCTGGCTCGTCGCCTTCACCGGCTCGACCATCTCGCCGGCCACGTCGAGCGGTAGCGAGAGGAACACGGGGCCCTGCCGCCCCGACAGCGCCGTCGCCACCGCCTTGCGCACCGTCGTCACCGCCGCCCGCGGGTTGGTCACCTCGGCGCACCACTTGGTGACGCTGCGGACCATCGTCAGCACGTCGAGGTTGTAGCGGCTGCCCTCCTGCAGCGCGCCGCGCCCGAAGTTCTTCTTGGGCACCTCGCCACCGATGGCGATGAGCGGCACTCCGTCGGCGTAGGCAGCGGCCAGGCCGGTCACCACGTTGGTGATGCCTGGCCCCGACGTCATCAGCACGCAGGGCAGCGAGCCGCCGACCCGCGAGTGCCCCATCGCCATGAATGCCGCTCCGGACTCGTGGCGCGTGTTCACCAACGCCACGCCCTGCTGATCGAGCAGAGCGTCGTAGACCGACGCGATTGCCCCGCCGGGAATGCCGTAGAAGGTGTCGACTCCCAACTCGACGAGCGTCTTCACCACCGCGTCCGCCACCCGCGTCTTGGGGCGGCCCACCAGGTCAGGCGCGTTTCCATCGAGGCTTCGAAGCATCACGGGCATGGATGTGTTCCTCCGCGGCGCTCGCGTGACGAGCTCCGCACGTTGAAAGAGCGTTGGGCCGTGTCGGGCTGCGTGGTCGACTGCAAGATTCGGCGCACCTGCGCGGGCATCGGGCGCCGCATGTGCTTCTCGGCGCTTGACTGGCGCGCGCAGCGGCACGCCCGGCGCCGCCGGTGGGTCATCTCGGCTCACCCGGGTCACTGCCGACGTCGACCCGGCCGGGAGGGGGTCCCCGCCGAACAAAACTTCGCTCATCGCCTCATCGCCTCATCGCCTCGACTCCCCCGCTGCCAGGCCCCCCGCCGAGCGCGGACGTTCAAAATCTGACAGAGCGCGATTAGCAACGTTTCTCGCAAATCGCAATGGACACAGGGTGAGCGTCACCTCGGGTGCGGGCGCCCGAGCAAGGCGCAACACCGGAGCGGCGCCGGCGCCCTCTTCTGCGGGCATGCGGGTGCTGATCTGGCGCGGTAACATGCGCGCGTGCGTTCTCGTGCCGACCGACGCGGGACGTTCTGCATCGCGTTCCTCCTCTTCGCGTGCGCCACCCCGAAGCAGGCTGCTCCGCCCGGGGACGAGCTTGAGAACTCCAGCGAGCACGACCCGAGCAACCCGGCGCGGATGAAGGTGTTCGACCGTCCGCCCACGGACGAGCGGGCGCTGGCGGCCGCGTTCGAGCCCGAGCCCGCTCCCGCCGCCGAGGAGCCGGCCGACATTGAAGCGCCGCCCGAGCCCACGCCCGAGACGGGCGATTCGCAAGCCGAGACCAGGGCCCGCTTCGGCTCCGATGCCGCCGCCGCGCGCCGCCTGATCGGCTCGGGGCAGCTCGACGAGGCGGCCCGCTCACTCGAGGCCCTCGAGTCCGCGGCCCGATCGCTGGGCCCACCGCAGCACCAAATGGTGCACGAGCTCTCGTTCCGCCTGGCCGAGGCGAAGAAGGACGGGAAGGCGGCGCGGGCCGCGCTCGAGCGGTGGCTGCTCTCGTGCGGTCCAGACCGGGTCAACGGCTGCCGCTCGCGGGTGCTGCAGGCGATGGGCGGGCTGGCGAAGTCGAAGCTGGCCGAGTCGGGTTGGGCGAAGAAGGGGGCCGAGCAGATCCGCGAGGCGGATGACTGCCTGCAGAAGGCCGAGGCCCCTTCGCGCGCCAGATCGCCCTCGCCCAGGTGCCTCGAGCTGGCGATGGGCATCTACAAGCGCTTCGGAGATCGGCTGCAGATCGCCCGCGTCCACCTGGCGCGCGGGCTGACCGCGGGAAGCGACGCCGAGGCGGCGCCGCACTTCATTCGCGCCGAGAAGGCCTGCGACGAGCCGCGCTGCCTGTCGGTGCGCCGGCGGGCGCTGAAGCTCTTGGGGTGGAACCGCGTGCGCCAGGGAGACCTGGCCGGCGCCGCCCGATCGATGCTGGCCGACATGCGGCTGTTCGCGTCGACGCTACCGCCCGAGCGGCGCGCGTTCGGCCGCACCCGCGAGGTCGACCAGGTCTGCGCGCTCCTCGACGCCAGGGAGGGCCAGGGCAGCTGCCGGCGCATCGAGCGTGCCGAGAACGGCGGGTACACGTTCCGCGACTTCTCGCAGGAGCGCGTGGGCGAGGGCCTGCCAGAGGACAAGGTGCGGCTGGTGAACGAGCACTTCGGCGTGCTCATGCAGGACTGCCTGCAGCGCGAGGCCGCGCGACTTTCGCCCCCCGCCAGCGCGCGCTACGAGGTCCACTGGATGGTCACCAACGACGGGCGCGTCGACCAGGTACGCATGGGGCGCAAGGACCACGACACCTCGCCGTTCGCCGACTGCGTGCGCAAGCAGTTCGCGATGTGGCGGTACCCGCGCTACAGCGGAGAGCGCCAGCACGTCGAGCAGGTGTTCACGGTGAACGCCCGGCAGACCTTCCAGTGGTGAAAGGTTTCGGCCGTCCCCACTTTCACGGGGGAGGAGCCGCCCATGCCCGACGACCAGAGCACCCGACAGGACCCTGAGATTCCCGGCCGCGCGCCGGAACACGAACGCCCCATTCCCGGCCACGCCCCCGACGAGCGCCAGGGCGTCACCGAGGCCCAGCGCGAGCTCGAGCGGCAGATCGAGCCCGACCGGCAGGCGCCGCCGCCCAGCGACGTCGTCGAGCACTGAGAGGCTGCCACGCGTCCGAGTTGCCGGCGGGCGGCCCGGCCGTCTATGAGCGCCGCATGAACGCACGAGCGCTGGGATGTGTCGCGGCCCTGGCCGCCGCCCTCTCGTACGCCAGGCCGGCGGACCTGGTGCTGACCAACGGAAACGTCGTCACGGTGGATTCCAAGCGGCCGAAGGCCCAGGCGATCGCCATCGCCGGCGACCGCATCGTCGCCGTGGGCTCGAACGCGGAGATCCAGAAACACGTCGGGCCGAAGACCCAGCTGCTCGACCTGGGCGGCCAGCTCGTCATCCCCGGCTTCATCGAGGGCCACGGCCACTTCATGGGACTGGGCCGTTCGAAGCTGGTGCTGGACCTCACCCAGGCGAAGAGCTGGGACGAGATCGTCGCCATGGTGGCCGAGGCCGCGAAGGGCACGCCCAAGGGCCAGTGGATTCTCGGCGACGGCTGGCACCAGGAGAAATGGACCAAGGTGCCCACGCCCAACGTCGACGGAGTGCCGCTCCACCACGCGCTGTCGAAGGTGAGCCCGGATCACCCGGTGCTGTTGGATCACGCGTCGGGCCACGCCGCGTTCGCCAACGCCAAAGCGATGGAGCTGGCCGGCATCCGCAAGGACACGCCGAACCCGCATGGCGGCGAGATCGTCCGCGACGCCGAGGGCAACCCCACCGGGCTGCTCCGCGAGAGGGCGCAACTGCTGATGCCGGATCCGGAGAAACACCTGGGCCGCGCCGAACGGGAGGCGCGCTGGCGCACTCAGGCCGAGCTCGCCGGCGAGGAGGCGCTCAAAAAGGGCGTCACCACCTTCCACGACGCGGGCGCCTCGTTCGAGACCATCGACTTCTACCGGCGGCTGGCCGACGAGGGAAAGCTGCCGGTGCGCCTGTACGCGATGGTGCGGTACGAGTCGAACGAGTCGCTGGCGAAGAACCTCGCGCGCTACCGCATGGTGGGCCACAAGGGCTTCCTCACGGTGCGCTCGATCAAGCGGCAGATCGACGGAGCGCTGGGGCCGCACGGTGCGTGGCTGCTCGAGCCGTACGCCGACCTGCCCTCGAGCCGCGGCCTGAACCTCGAGAAGCCCGAAGACATCGCCCGCACCGCCGAGCTGGCCCTCGAGCACGGCTACCAGCTCAACACGCACGCCATCGGCGATCGCGCCAACCGCGAGGTGCTCGACCTGTACGAGAAGGCGTTCGCGAAGGCGAAGAAGAAGGACCTGCGCTGGCGCATCGAGCACGCCCAGCACGTGCACCCTGACGACGTGCCGCGCTTCAAGAAGCTGGGCCTCATCGCGTCGATGCAGGGCGTGCACTGCACGTCCGACGGCCCGTGGGTCATCCGCCGCCTCGGGGTCGAGCGGGCGAAGGCGCAGTCGTACCTGTGGCGCACGTTCCTCGATCTGGGCGTGGTGGTGAACAACGGAACCGATGTGCCCGTCGAGGACATCGACCCCATCGCCGGCTTCTACGCGTCCGTCACGCGGCGCATGGGCAACGGCGAGGCGTTCTTCCCCGAGCAGCGCATGACGCGCGAGGAGGCGCTCTACTCGTACACGATGGCCAACGCGTTCGCGGCCTTCGAGGAGAACGACAAGGGCTCGCTCACGCCCGGCAAGCTCGCCGACATCGTGGTGCTGTCGAAGGACGTCCTCACCGTGCCGGAGGAGGAGATCCGCTCGGCGCGCGTCGTCTACACCATTCTGGGCGGCAAGGTGGTGTACCGCGCTCTTAGCGGCAAGGCGCTATGAGGCGCGAGATGTGACGCCTCGGCGCCGAATCCGAGCCTCGCTCGTGCCGGGCGCGGCGGCCCGTTCGACTGCGCTCACCGCGCGGCGAAGACCCACGAGTACATCGCGTCGGCCGGGCCGCCCGTGGCGTTCTGGAACCGGGCTCCCTTCACGGCCTCGACGAGGCACTTGTCGAGGATGAAGTCGGCGGCCTCTTCCGGAGAGGTCGACTGGTTCGCCAGCACGTGGGCGAACTCGACGGATCCGTTCGCGCCGATGCGGATGCGCACCGTTCGCCCGCCGGAGAGCCCGGCTCGCCGCGCCAGCGCCGCCTCCCAGCACTTCGCGACCTCGGCCTGCTTCTCTTGAAGCGCGTCCTTCACCGCCTGCGGGTCGAGCATGGGCGCTTGGGGCACCGCTCCCTGTGGAGCGAAGTACGCCGACACGTCGGACGGAGGCGCCGGGTCGGGCCGCCCCGCCTGGTTGCGGAAGTCGAGCTCGAAGCTTTTCGTTCCGGGGTAGACCGCCGCGCCGAGCACTGCGGTGATGCAGCGCTCGGAGTCCGTCACGTCGGTCGCCGGCTCGAGCACGTCGGGCTTCGTCTCGGAGAAGGCCTGCACCCGCACCGGGCTGGTGAGGATGCGGTACTTGAGCGACCGCGCTCCCAACCCGTGGCTCAGGCAGGCCGACACGAGCGGAGCGGGATCGAGCACGCCGCGATCCGAGGCGTAGCGCGACTCGCTCATCAGCCGCACGAACGCCAGCACCTGCCAACCCGACGGCCGCGTGAGGGGCGGAGTCACGTCGAGCGCGGCCGGAATGGTTCCCGGCTCCCACGGGTAGGTCCACGCGACCTCGCGCAGGCATCTCCCGACGGAGTTGCTGGCGCCTTCGCGGGTTTCGAACATCACGTCCTGCAACCGCCCATCCGCCGCGCGGAAGAAGGTCAAGGCGATGGCCTGCTTGCCGCCCGCATCGATGGGCCAGCACACGTCCATCAGCTCTCGCGCGGTGAAGGCAGGCCTGAAGACGGCTCGCGCCGCCTCGCTCCGCACCTTTGGCGTGGTGCGGCAGGCACCGAGGGCGGCAACGACGGACAGCCCGAGAACGCCATGGCGAACCGAGCGCATCAGAACAGTAGCCGTATCGGGTGCTCGAGGAGCGACTTCAGCTCCTGCAGGTACTGCGCGCCGATCGCCCCGTCGACGACGCGGTGATCGCCCGAGAGCGTCAGCGACATCATCTGCCGGGCGACGATCTGACCGTCGCGCACGACCGCCTTGGGCGACACCATGCCCACCGCGAGGATCGAGGCCTGCGGCGGGTTGATGACGGCGACGAACGAATCGATGCCGAACATGCCGAGGTTGGACACGCTGATCGAGCCGCCGGTGTACTCCTCGGGGCGGAGCTTGCGCTTCCGGGCGCGCTCGGCCAGCTCGCGCGACTCGGCGGCGATCTGCTGCAGCCCCTTCATGTCGGCGTCGCGCAGGACCGGGGTGATGAGCCCGTCCTCGATGGCCACCGCGATGCCCACGTCGATGTTCTGCAGCTGGAGAACCTGGTCGCCGGCGTATTGGACGTTCAGCTTGGGGAAGCGCCGCAGGGCCACCGCGGCGGCCTTCACCACGATGTCGTTCACCGAGATCTTCGTGTCGAGCGCCTTGGCCTCCTCGCGGATCTTCAGCGCCGCGTCCATCTCCACCTCCACCGTCAGGTAGAAGTGGGGCACGCCGGGCTTCACCTCGGTCATGCGCTGGGCGATCACCTTGCGCATGGTGGTCAGCGGCGTGGCCACCGGCGCGCGCCGCTCGAACGGGCGCAGCATCGGCACCAGTGGGGCCTTCGCCTGGAGGCCGGCCGCGATCGCCTGCTCGACGTCGCGCTTGACGATGCGGCCCGCGGGGCCGGTGCCGCGCAGCATCGCCAGGTCCAGGCCCTGATCGCGCGCCATCCTCCGGGCCAGGGGCGAGGCGCGGAGGCGGCCGTTGGACGGCTCGGCGCGGCGGGTCGGCAGCGCGGTCGGCGGAGGCGGCGCGGGAGCCAGAGGAGGCGCTGGTGCCCTTTCGACTCGAGCAGCCGGCGCCGGTGGAGCCAAAACGGGGCTCGGCGCCGGAGGTGGAGCAGCCTCCGCGGGCGCCGGAGCAGGCGCGGCCTGGATGGCGGAGAGATCGACCTTCTCTCCCGGCGCGCCGATCACCGCGATGGGCGCGCCCACCGGGGCGCTCTCGCCCTCCTTCAGCAGCAGCTTGAGGAGGACTCCATCGTCGGTGGCCTCGAACTCGAGGTTGGCCTTGTCGGTCTCGATCTCGGCGATGGGCTGACCCGAGGCGACCTTCTCGCCCTCCTTCTTCAGCCACTTCGAGATCTTCCCCTCCTTCATCGTCGGAGAGAGGGCCGGCATCTGAACGGGCGTGGCCATCGTCACTCCCTGTAGAGCACGCGCTTGACGGCTTCGATCACCTTGGGCGCGTCGGGCTGGGTGGCGCTCTCGAGGTTCGCCGCGTAGGACATGTTGACGTCGAGCCCGGTCACCCGCTCGACCGGCGCATCGAGCCAGTCGAACGCCTTGCGCTGGATGATGTCGGCCACCGAGGCTCCCACGCCGCACAACGGCCAACCCTCCTCGACGACGACGGCGCGGTTGGTCTTCTGCACCGAGGCGATGATCGCCTCCTCGTCGAGCGGCCTCAGCGTGCGCAAATCGAGCACTTCGGCGTCGATGCCCATCTTCTCGAGCTCTCTGGCCGCCTCCATGACGAAGTAGTACATGCGCGACCAGGTGATGATGGTGACGTCCTTGCCAGACCGCTTGACGTCGGCAACGCCGATCGGCACGACGTGCTCGCCCTCGGGCACCTCGCCCTTGATGGCGTACAGCCGCTCGCCCTCGATCATGATGACCGGGTTGTCGTCGCGGATGGCCGCCTTGAGCATGCCCTTGGCGTCGGCCGGGGTGGCCGGAGCAATCACCTTGAGCCCGGGGAAGTGGGCGTAGTTCGCCTCGAGAGCCTGGCTGTGCTGCGACGAGAGCCGCCCGCCGGCGCCACCCGGGCCGCGGAAGACGATGGGGCAGCGCAGCTGACCGCCCGACATGTGCCGCAGCTTGGCCGCGTTGTTGACGATCTGGTCCATCGCCAGGATGGCGAAGTTCCAGGTCATCATCTCGATGACGGGCCTCAGCCCGATCATCGCCGCTCCGACGCCCAGCCCGGCGAAGCCCAGCTCGGAGATGGGCGCGTCGACCACGCGCGCGCTGCCGAACCTCTCGAGCAGGCCCTGCGACACCTTGAAGGCGCCCTGGTACTTGCCGACCTCCTCGCCCATCAAGAAGACGCGGACGTCGCGTTCCATCTCCTCTCTGAGCGCCTGGTTCAACGCCTCTCGGTACATGAGCTCGGCCATCAGCTCACCGCTCCCTTCTGCTGCCGCGCGGCCTTCTGCTCCTGGACCGGCGCGGTCTTGCCCTCTTCGCGGCGCGATTCCTGGGCCGCCTTCTGCTCGCCGTTGGCCGCGCTCTTCGGCTCGAGCTCCCACGTCACCTGGAAGTCCGTCGGCCAGGTCGGCCAGTCGACCTTGACGCCGTAGACGCGCTCGCGGGGGCGCACATCCTCCTCGCCCGGCTCGACCAGCGTGTCGCGCCACAGCTCGTCGAGCGACGGCTCGGGCGACTGGTCGGCGAACTTCACCGCGTCGTCGCAGATCTTCTTCACCTCGGCGTCGATCCGATCGAGCTGCTCGGCGGTGGCGGCCTTCACCTCGAGAATGTGCTCGCGCAGCTTCGGAATCGGGTCGCGGGCGCGCTCCTCCTCGACCTCCTCCTTGCGGCGGTAGGTGGCGGGGTCGGCCATCGAGTGCCCGCGGAAGCGGTAGGTGTTGGCCTCGAGCAAGACCGGCCCCTTGCCCGAGCGCGCGTACTCGAGGCAGTCGGCCATGACGTCGTAGACGGCCAAGACGTCCATGCCGTCGACCTTCTCGCCCCGCATCGCGTAGCCGGCCGAGCGCTTGTAGATCTCGTACACCGCCGAGACCCGGTGCACCGCGGTGCCCATGCCGTAGCGGTTGTTCTCGCAGACGTAGACGACCGGCAGCCTCCACTTCGAGGCCATGTTCAACGACTCGTGGAAGCTGCCCTGGTTGGCGGCGGCCTCGCCGAAGAAGCACACCGTCACCCGGTCGTCGCCCCGGTACCGCGAGGCGAAGCCCATGCCCGTGGCGAGCGGGATCTGCCCGCCCACGATGCCGTAGCCGCCGTAGAAGTGGTTCTCGATGTCGAAGATGTGCATCGAGCCACCCTTGCCCTTCGAGTACCCGGTCGAGCGGCCGAACAGCTCGGCCATCACCATGCCCGGGTCGGCGCCGCGAGCGAGCGCATGCCCGTGCTCGCGGTAGGCGGCGATCATGTAGTCGTCCTTCCGCATCGCCTCGTTGGCGCCGACCGCGACCCCCCCCTGGCCGATGTAGAGATGGCAGAACCCGGCGATCTTCCCCAGGCCGTACTGCTGGCCTGCCCGCTCTTCGAAGCGGCGAACGAGGAACATCTTCCGGTACATGTTGACGAGCGTCTCGTTCGACGGTCTGGGCACGAAAGCCTCCCCAAAAGCGCCCGCGCCTATAACACGCGGCGCCCTGCCGGACGAGCCGGACACCTTCTCGAAACGCGCCTCGAGAAGCCCCTTTTCAGCGCACCGCGTCGTCGAACGAGTACGTCGCGAGCTGCCTGGTGCCGGTGGCGACCGGCTGCTCGCCGTCTTTCGGGTAGACGTGCACGTGGGCCTTGCCGTCCTGCACGAAGGAGACGGCGAAGAAGTCGCCGGCCGTATAGATGCGGGCGTCCTTCGGGTACTCGGTGCCGACCTTGCGGGAGATCTGCTCGGGCACCAGCTCGGAGAACGCCTCGAGCAGGCCATTCCACGGGTTCTCGTCGAACCCGGCCTGGAGCGAGCGGATGGCCTCGGGCACTTGAGGCAGCGAGACGTTCCAGTCGAACGCCGTCCACGGCCGTCGGGCGCTGGCCGAAAGGCCTTGCGCGGTGACGACGAACAGCTTCGGCTCGGGCATCTGGGTCACCTCGGCGAGGTACGCCTTCTTGCCCGCCACCGTCACCGGGTAGAGCGCGAAGTGCTGGTAACCGTACTCGCGCAACAGCGGCTCGACGTGCTGGGACACCTCTGGATCCGAGAAGACCACCGCATCGATCTTCACGTCGAAAAGCTCGCGGCTGATGACCTTGGTCGAGGCGAACTGGCGCAGCTCGTCCATCGAGGCGAAGCGGCCCTTCACCTCGGTGGCCCCGTACAGATCTCCCTTCGACGGGACGTGCTCGGTGCGCGCCGAGCGGCCCTCGAGCTGATTCGACGAAGCCGGAGCTGCCGCCATGCCGTCGCCCGCCCGCGCGGCTCGCTGGGCCAACAGCGCATGCAGCACCTGGCTGGCGCCTTCGAGCAGCGCCCGGGTGATCTCCGCCGCGCCCGGGCTCTGGGCGAACTCTTGCGCGCCCTGCACCAGCGACGTGAGGATGGACTTCACCGGCCCCGACCGCTCGGGCAGCACCTCGGGCAGGGCCTGGAAGCTCACCTTGGCGGCGACGACACGGCCGAGCGTGGCGACCGCGCCGACGAGCTCGCGCACCTCGGCCTGCTCGATGGGTTTCGGCTGACCGCCCTGCCCGAGCTGCGGGTAGAGCGCCTCGAGGAACTTGAGCCCCAGCTTCACCGCGGTGGCGGCGGCGCGCATGCCCTCGCTGGGCCCTCTGGCCGACGTTTCGGGAACGCTCTTGACGTCGGAGACCTTGGTGGCAGCCATGGGCGTACCTTTGCTGCTCCACCTTATAGACGACGAGTCAATCGAGCGCGAAGTGGGGCACGGTGACGATGCCGTCGAGCAACTCGACGGCTCGCCCCGAATGATCCGTCGCCAGGTGCACCACGTATGCCTCGGGGAAGCTCAGCCGGTAGTCGTTGGCGTGGGTGGGCTCGTTGTCGAACGCGGCCAGAAGCCGCCCCAGCGCGCGGAGCCGCTGGTGCGCCTGCCGCTTCCACTCGTCGTCGCCCATCTCGAAGGTGGGCTTCATGATGAGGTGAATGCCCTCGCCCGGCTCGGGCACGCGGCACTTCCGCATCGCCCGCACCGTGCCCTCGCGCATCTGTTCGTGGCGGCCGGTGACGTAGGCGATGGTGGCCCCGGTCTCGGCGACTTTCGCCATGAAGTCGGGCGCTCCGTGCACCGCGACGTCGTCGACGCAGTACTCGGAGGTGAAGAAGCGCTCGAGCCAGAACGCCTTGGCCTCCTTGTAGAGGGCCTCGGCCTCGGCCTGGCTGAGGCCGCAAGCGACCATCGCCGCCTTCATGTCCCAGCCCGACGTCCAGTGGTGCGGCTGACACCCCTCGAGCGCCGGGATACCTCGCGCCTTGCCGAGCTCGCTCATGATGCGCGCCTGCCGCGGCCGGTTGTCGAACAGCGTGGAGTCGAGGTCGAACGCCAGAACGGCGCTCTTGCCCATCTCGGCCGCCATGCGGAGAATGCCCCGAAGAAAGCTCGTCCAGTCGGGCCGGATGCGGTGGCGGAAGTCGTTCATCGATGAGCCTCACACCGCCCGAACCTGCCCGGACGGCTGCGGTTCGAACCGCAGCATACGTTTGATCCCGTTCCGATCGAGCACCAACCGCACGAGCTGCAGCGTGGTGCGCCGCGTGTCGCCGTCGTCCACCGTGAAGCGGAAGGCCAGGTCCACCTGGTAGCTCTTGCTGGCCCGAACGCGGCCCACCGAGAAGTCCTCGAGGTCGACGTACTCGAGGGCGTACTCCGGGTCGTCCATGTCGCGGAGCAGCCGCTCGACGTTGAGGCGGATGATGTCGGTGACCCCCGAGACGGTGCCAGAGGCCATGCGCGGCAGAAGCTCGGACTCGAGCACGATCTGCTTCTGGTAGCGAATGACCGTCTCGGCCAGCTCGCCCTGGCTGACGGTGATGAAGTCGTCGGTGTGCCTGAGCTTCTCCACCTCGGGAGGCACCTTCACCGCGCGGCCGTAGTCGACCTTCTCCTTGCAGAGGCCGATCTGCTCCTGCGTGACCGGGTCGATGATGCGGGTGGTGCGGTCGAAGAGGTGGCGGCTGGCGAAGGTCGAGAAGATGCGCCGCAGGCCCTCCTTGAGCCGATCTTTCATCATGTAGCCGACGACCAGAATGAGGAAGAAGTTGAGCGAGACCTGCGGGAACCTCAGCTGCGCCCAGAACGCGACGGCGGTGGCAAACGCCATGGCCACGCCGGCGGCCACGGCGAAGAGCACCTCTTCCCAGCCGGCCTTGGCGCGCTCGCGGCGCACGGCGAGGAACAGAATGTTCATGCAGAACTTCTTCAAGAAGCCGATCCGGTGCATGTACTCCTCGTTGTCGCCGGTCGGCGAGAGCACGCTTCTGAGCTGGTTCTCCTTGCGGTAGCGCTCGTCCGCGATGACCTGACCCATCAGGTCCTTGCGGACGTCGATGTAGACGCCCGCGCGGGGCAGCCGGTCCATGTCGGCCACCGCCTTGCGGAAGAACTGCTCGACGGAGAGCGACAGGTATTCGTCCACCAGGCGGAGCGAGGCCTTCGTCTTCTCCTGGAGCTGGAAGCGCGACAAGAGCGTTCCTTTCAGCGCCCGGAACCGCTCGAGCGTCTGCTGCACCGAGGTCAGCACCTCGCGCACCAGCTCGTCGATGGGCCGGTGCCCGGTCGCCTTGGCGTCGCCGCACACCGACTCGACGAGCTCGGTGAGCTCGCGCTCGAACCTCCGCAGCGCGCCGCGGAGCACGCACGAGAGCATCTTCGCCTGGTAGACCAGCTCGCCCTCGTTGGCGAGCGAGAAGAGCTTCGCGCGCTGCTCGAGGCTCACCAGTGGCGAGTGCTCGGCCGAGAGAATCTCGTGGAACGACAGCACCGGCGTCTTCAGCCGCACGTAGTTGTGGATGTCGGCGTAGAAGTGGTCGCGCGGCCAGGTGTCGTGGTCGATGTTCAGGCTCGCCGGCAGGAACAGGTAGGTATCGACCAGGTACTTCGAATGCGGGTCGAGCCCCGACGGCTGGTACTCTAGTTTGATCTCAAATTGTTTGCGGTCGTGAATGTCCAGCCGGTTCTGGAGGAGCGGCTGGCTCGACGGCACTCGCACGCCTCCGACGATACAGCCGTTTTCCGCGCCGGTCGCAACCGCCGCCGCCGGCGGTGTCGGCCGCCTGGAGCCTCGGCGACCCGCGACGCGACGCGTCACCCACCCCGGGCCGGGCGTAGTGTATGGTGCCGCGCCTTTTGGGAGGTGCGGATGCCGTCCTGGCTGCGCGAGCTGTTGCCGATTCTGATCCTCCTGGCCGCGATCGGCCTGGTGCTCTGGCGGTTGCCGAAGGTCGATCTGGGGCACTCCGACGCGTTCAAGCGGCGGCGGTTCTTCAACTGGTTCCCGCTGGGCCTGACGTACGCCTTCCTGTACTTCGGCCGGTACAACATCAACGAGGCCACCAGCGCGCTGGGCAGCCTCACCGACAACAAGGCCTTCGGCATCATCTTCGCGGTCGGCACGCTCGTCTACGGCAACTCGTTCCTCATCAACGGGCCGCTGACCGACAAGCTGGGCGGGCGGAGGACGATCCTCATCTCCGCTGCGGGCGTGGCGATCTCGAACGCGCTGATGAGCGGCCTCGTCTACGCCGTGCTCGAGCGAACCTGGGCTCCGCCCGGCGGCATCGTCGTGTGGATGAGCGTGCTCTACGGCGTGAACATGTACTTCCAGAGCTTCGGCGCGGTGTCGATCGTGAAGGTGAACGCCGCCTGGTTCCACGTGCGCGAGCGCGGCGTGCAGGGCGGCGTCTTCGGCATTCTCATCTCGCTGGGCATCTACTTCGGCTACGACTGGAGCCGGAAGATCGTGCGCGCCGTGCCCGAGTCGCCGTACTGGGTGTTCCTCATCCCGGCGCTCGTCCTCGCGGCGATGGTGGTGATCGGCTACGTGCTCATTCACGACGCGCCGAGCGCCACCGGGCACGAGGACTTCGACGTGGGCGACGCCTCGTCGGGCGAGGCCGACGAGAAGCCGAGCGTGGTGCAGGTGTTCAAGCGCATGCTGACGAACCCCATCATCGTCATCATCGTCGCCATCGAGTTCTGCACCGGCTTTCTGCGCAACGGCGTGATGTCGTGGTACCCGAAGTTCTCCAAGGCGGTGGGCATCGGCGACGACTTCGTGGCCGCGAACTGGGGCATGCTGTTGTGCGTCTTCGGCATCGTGGGCAGCATGTTCGCCGGAGTGATCTCCGACAAAGTCTTCCAGTCGCGGCGCGGGCCGGTGGCCACCGTGCTCTACAGCGGCATCACCCTGGGGACGATCGTCATGACCTTCGCGCTGTCGCAGCCGTGGGTGGGCTGGGCGCTGGTGTTCATGGCGCTGAACTACGTCGGAGTGCACGGCATGCTCGCCGGGACGGCCTCGGCCGACTTCGGCGGCAAGAAGAACGCCGGCGTGGCGGTGGGCATCATCGACGGCTTCGTCTACTGGGGCACGGGGCTCCAGTCGCTGTTGGTCGGGCTCATTCTCCCGCAGGGCGAGGCGGCGAAGGACCCGGCCAATTGGATCTGGTGGCCGGTGGTGATGCTGCCGGTGGCGGTCATCGGGCTCGTCCTCTGCACCCGCGTGTGGAACGCGAAGCCCCAGCCCAGAAAGGCGCCCGAGCCGGTGCCGATGCCCGCGCGTGCCATGGCGGTGGCGCCGCCGCAGAGCAAGGCCGGCGGGAGCTGAGGCCCAAGAAGGAAGCGCGCCTGGCTCACCTGCACCGCTCGAGCAGCCTCCGCGCGGCAATCTCCGTCTTCGCGTCCTGAATCTCCCCGAAGGCGCAGGCCGCGAGCAGCTCGGTGATGGGCCGCCAGCGAATGGCCGTGCCCTCCTCCAGCGGAGAGCCGTCGCCGGCCGGGGGCCTTTGCCCCTTGCCGGTGGCATCGACGGCGGTGACGAAGATCTTCTCCGAGAGAATTCCGGGCGCGAGGAAGAACGGCGCGCCGAGCAGCTCGATCTCCTCCGGCGCGACCGCGATTCCGGCCTCCTCGAGCACCTCCTCGGCCGCGCGGCGCTTGAGGCCGTCTTCTCCTTTGTCCTCGGGCTCGAGCAGGCCGGCGACGATCTCCTCGACGAACAGGTGCGAGCGGCCGTCGGGCACGGCCATGTCCTTGTCCTTGCGGAAGTACGCCGCGGGGCGAAGGTTCTGCCGGGTCAACACCTCGATGGCGGCCCCCAATCGGCGGTAGACGAGCACTGCCACCGCATCGAGCCGCGGCCGATCGACGACGTCCACCCGGTAGATCGGCGAGGCGGTGCCGTCCTCGCGGCGGTTGCGGCACCTCAGCCTCCGCACCCTCAAGAAGCCCTCGTCGCACCGGGCGGTGGCGGAGAAGTCCTCGACGACCTCGATCTCAAAGACGCGCGCCGCCATGTCGCTACCCCGCTCCCGCCTGCGAGTCGCTCGCGCTCTTCATGTCCGGCCATGTACGCGACCGGGACCGGCCCTTCAAGCGCGCCCGGGTCCGCGCGCACGCCAGGCTGCGCACCAGGTGCTCGGACCGGGTATGGTGCGCCGCCGATGCGCCTTTTCGCCGTCGTCCTCGCCTCCACCTGCGTCTGTTCGTGCATGCCGCTGCTCGAGGGGCAGGAGTGGAACCTGGCAGACCAGGAGGTGCGGCTGACGTTCCTGCACACCTCCGACATCCACTCGCGGCTCGTCCCCTACGACTTCGCGCCGCTGCGCACCGACGTCGACCTGGGCCTCATCCCCGAGGCGGCCCCGTTCGGCGGAGCGGCCCGGCTCGCCGCCCTCATCAAACGCGAGCGCCAGCAGGCCGAGAGGGTGCTCCACCTCGACTCGGGCGACTCGTTCCAGGGCGCGCCGATCTTCAACGTCAACTCGGGCGAAGCCGAGTTCCGCTTCCTGTCGATGATCCGCCTCGACGCCGCGGTGGTGGGCAATCACGAGTTCGACGCCGGCGCGCTGAACTTCGCCAACAAGGCGCGCGACGACTCGACCTTCCCGCTGCTCGCCGCCAACTACGTCTGGGAGGACCACCGCCAGCCGGGCTCGCACCAGTCGGCCCTCTACACGTCGCCGTACACGGTTCGCGTGGTGAAGGGCGTGCGGGTGGGCATCATCGGCATGGCCAACATCTCGTCGCTCAACTCGATCGTCGAGGGCGGCAACTCGCTGCAGGCCACCCCGCTCGAGCAGAACGAGGCCGCCCGCGGTTACGTCGAGCTGCTCAAGCCGGTGACCGATCTGATCGTCATCGTCAGCCACCTGGGGCTGCACGAGGATCAGGACCTGGTCCAGGGCTACGAGGCCTACTACGAGTACGGGCGCATCAAGCCGTTCCTCGAGCGCGCGTACGCTCGGTGGAAGGTGCTGCAGTGGTTCGGGCCCGAGGGTCAGGACGACTCGGTGGTGCAGGTGCACATCCCCGGCGTCTCGGGCATCGACGTCATCCTCGGCGGCCATTTGCACGTGGTGCTGAACCCGCCGCAGCTCCTCACCGATCCGTCTGGCCGCAAGGTGGTGCTGGCGCATTCGGGAGCGTTCTCGAAGTACCTCGGCCGGCTCGACGTGGTGGTGAAGATGCCGCCGGCGACGGGCAGCCCCGAGATGGGCGAGGTGCTGAGCCACAGCTACCGCGTCTTCCCCGTCGACGGCCTGTGGTGCTCGGACGCGATGCACCAGTACTACAAGACGAAGTTCTGGGGCCCCGGCGAGTTCTTGCGCGACGAGAAGGTCAAGGCCGCGCTCGATCAGTGCACGCTGCAGGAGGACCGGGAGATCACCCAGCTGCTCCAGCCGTACATCCTGGGCATGGACGTGAGCCTGGCGCTCACCTCGCTCTTCGCCTACGCCCCGCGCGACATCGCCCGCCGCAACAACTCGACCGGCGGAGACAGCCCGCTCGGCAACATCGCCGCCGACTCCATGCGAAAGCGGCGGCGCGTCGAGGCCGAGGTCGCCCTGACCAACTCGCTGGGCATCCGCGACAACCTCTACGCCGGACCGCTCACCCAGGAGTCGATGTTCAACGTGTTCCCGTTCGAGAACACCATCAACATCATGTACCTGTCGGGAACCGAGATGCAGGAGCTGTTCGACTTCGTCACCGAGCGCTCCGCCGGCCGCGGCTGCCAGAGCCAGGCGCAGATCTCGGGCGCCCGCTTCGTCATGGATTGCGCCCAGGTGCAGCTCAACGATCTCAGGCTCCCCTGCCGCGCCGAGCGGAACGGCGCCGACTGCCCGCAGGAGAACCGCGAGGGCCGCGCCCAATGGCAATGCATCGACGACGGAGTCGACGCCGACCCGAGCACCGGCCGCTGCTGGGCCCACCCGGGCATAGACATACAAATCAACGGCAAGCCGCTGGACCCGTTCGGCACGTACAAGATTGCCGTCAACGATTACATTGCCAAAGGCGGCTCGGGATTCTCGGTCCTCAAACGCAACACCACCCGCATCGAGACCGGAATCAGCCTGCGCGACTCGCTCATCGGATACATGCAGGGCTTCTGCACCTGCGACGACCTGCTCGAGGAACGGCGCGACGAGCAGGGCAACGTCGTCGGCAAGAGCGGCCAGCTCTGCGGAAGCCTGCTCGACGGCCGGTGGGTCATCGACGACCAGGCGAAGGCGTTCTGCGTCGCCGCGCGCGACTTCAAGAACAAGCTTGACGACACCGAGGTCGGCGGCTGCAGCTGCCGCGACGTGCTGGCGGGCGGCAGGGGCGCGTGCAACGTGGCGACCGACGACATGAAGCGGCTGTGCGTCGAGGCGCTGCCGGCCGGGCCGTTCCTCGGCAAGTGCGCCTGCCGCGAGGCGCTGGCGAACGACCCGCTCTGCGGCTCGGTGACGCAAAAGATCAGGAGCTTCTGCGAGAACCCGACCTCGTTGGCCATCGCCGTCGGCGTGGAGGACGGCCGCATCGGCCGGAGGGTGAAATGAGACGTCATCGCCTTCTGCCTCTATTCCTCCCGCTGGCCTCCTACGGCGTGAAGACGCCCACCGACGCCGACGTGGCGTCGTTCAACGTCGACGTCACCGGCGTGTTCCTGCCCGAGTCGGGGGCATCGCCGAAACGCCCGCTCGACGTGGTGACGCCGTGCGCCCGGAGGTTCGGCGGTCAGGCCCAGGTGCCGCTCGAGCGACGCGGGAAGGAAGACTGCCCCTACGTCATCCCCCGCGGCGAGGTGGAGGTCGAGCTCGAAGCGAAGGCCCTTCTCTTCGGGAACCAGCTCGCCACTGGCTACGACGGGCCGGTGTCGTTCCGCGCCGTGCCGGGCGATCTCACCGGCGACTACGCCTACCGCTGGGCCCGAGCGCGCGCGGGCGTCGCGAAAGGCACGCTGAAGGTGGCCCACCTGTACGGCGAGGCGCGTTTCTGGGCCGAGGATGCGCCACCGCAGCCCGTGTTCGCCTCGGGCTCGGTCCAGGGCTCGCTGAAGCAGGCCCTGCCCTTCGGCCCCACCGACGTCGAGCTCTACCGCGACCGCGACGTGCTGGAGATTTCCTACTTCAACGGGCCCGACCTGGTGCTGCGGCTGTCGGTGTGGATCGCCGACGTCGCAATGGTGAACGGGCTCAGGCTGTCCTTGGCAGGAAGCGCCGGCGGCCGCCCGCGCGCCACCGTCACCCGCCAGGTGCGCATCGAGGGCAACGACGAGCGGACGCTTGGGCGCATCGCCCGAGGCGAGCTGACGCTGCTCACCGGCGCCAACCCGGTCGAGCCCCTCTCGGGCAGCTTCACCTTCACGTTCGAGCCCGGCGGCGAGCTGGGCGACAGGTCGGCATCGGGCACGTTCCAGGGCGGGCTGGGCGCGCGGCGGCAGCTCCCCGAGGAGATCTCGTCGCGCCGTTTCACCCGGGCCACCGGGCTCTCGCCGGTCGTGTACTTCGAGGAGCCGACGATTCAGAAGGTGCAGATTCCCGACGGGTTCGACAACCGCAGCTCGCCGCTCGTGGGCCAGTTCCTCACCATCGGCCGCCCGCCCGAGAGCGGGAAGGTCTCGGCGCAGTCCTGCGCCGACGACCCGGCGAACGACGGCAAGCCGGCGCTCCTGGTGGTGACCGGCACCGATCCAAGCGGCTTCTTCGTGACCGACCTCACTTCGTGCCGCCTGCGCGAGGAGACGCGGGATCCCGCCACCGGCCAGCAGGTGGTGCGCGTGCCCGAGCCGAGCGGCTACCTCCCCGGCACGTTCGGCTCGATGTTCGTCTACAACTACTCGTTCCCCGAAGGGCTCGATCAGGGCGATCTGCTCTTCTCGCTCTCGGGAGCGGTGCAGGAGTTCACCTCGACGACGCAGCTCACCTTCCCCTCGTGGGTGATCGGCGAGAAGGTGCGGCAGCTGCCGCCGTCGCAGTGGGACAAGTGGCTGTCGCAGGTGAAGCCGGTCGAGCTGAACCTGCGGCTGTGCGGGCTCGACGATGCTCTGGTGCCGTTCGTCACCGACACGATGTGCGGCCACAACCGCCGGAACCTCAAGCTCGAGAGCCTCGAGTCGGGCCTGGTGAAGCTGACCAACGTGAAGTTCCCCGACGTCTTCGAAAGCTGCGACGCCGACGGCGACGCCGCCGTGCCCTTCTTCTGCGAGACGCGCTTCACCGGCGGAGGCTGCTCGGCCAGCTGCGGAGGCGGGCTGCCCTACTGCAGCACGCTCTTCGACACCTGCGTCGCCGCCGAGTGGGGCTGGCGCGATTGCTCGTTCGACGCGCCCATCTCGTCCATCGAGGCGCAGGAGACGAAGTGCAACATCGAGTGCGCTACCGGCCAGGGCCGCTTCGCCAACCAGGTCTGCTCCGAGCGCGCCACGTTCGTCACCTACGGCCAGTTCATCGCCGAGCTTCCCGGGCCGGGGCCGGCCGAAGCTGGGCTGGATGCGTCGCTGCCCGGCCGCATGCAGACCATCGCCATCGGCCAGACGTCGAGCGTCATCGCCCAGGGTTACGAGTCGGGCGCGCAGCTCTACGTGTGGTGTGACGCGCCGGTCCGCGTGAAGCTCGGCGACGCCAACGTGGTGGCCGGGCCGGCGGATCCGCTCCTTCAGGCGAAGACGCTGCTCGAGCGGGTGCTGAAGCCCGGCGAGTCGCACGTCGCCGTGATCGCCGAGGGCACGCCGCCGCCGAACGCGCGGTGCACCGTCGCGCAGAACCCGCACACGCGCATCAACGTCGTCACCAAGGACGCCGTGCCCGAGCTCGAGCCCGATTGCCGCACGGACGATGCAGACGCCGAACGGGCGCGCCAGTGCCGCTTCTTCCGCAACGCGCGCTACGACGTGGTGGGCCATTTGCGACACCTGCAGCCGGGCCGCCCGCGCTGGGTGGTGCTGCCGCGCGATGCCGACGACATCTGCTGTCGGCCGGGGCCGGGCCTCGAGTGTCCCAGGCCCATCAAGCGCTGCCCGTAGGCCGGGCGTCAGAACAGCATGAACGGCGTGGACACCGACGCGTGCGGAATCCACCCCTCGGCGGCGACTCCCGCTCCGATGTCGATCGGCCGCGCGAAGTGCAGGCGCAGCGCGATGGGCCCGAGCACCACGTCGGCGCCGAGCACCGCCGCGGCCACCCGGCGCCCGAGCGGCTGCCTGAAGTCGAAGAAGACCGAGCCCGCGTCCGCTCCGGCCACGCCCTGCAGGAAGATGCCGCCCAGCTCGGGTGCCAGCGGGAACTGGAGCTCGAGCTGCCCCAGCGCGTAGTGCTGGCCGAGCTGGCGCAGCGAATTCGGAGGGAGCGCCCTCAGGTTGTACGAGGCCGGCACGTAGAACTCCTCGCGCAACACGCCGCCGAAGGTCGCGCCCAGCGCCAGGCGAGCGTGGACGAAGACCCGCTCGTAGCCTCCGAGCAGCGTCTTGTACCCGTGCACGTCGGCGACGAGCTCTCCGAACGGCTCGGTCTGAGCCATCGTGGCGGTGCCGCGCAGGCTCAACGAGACGGCCAGCCCGTCGACCGGGCCAACGGGCGAGAGCCGCAGCGTGTCCAGCGCCAGGGCCATGCCTGATTCGAGCGCGGGTACGGCTCCGTCGATGCGCTGCGCCAGCGGAAGGTCGGGGTCGGTGAAGTCGAACACCCGCAACGCCTGCGGCGCGATGAAGCTGTCCAGCCGCACGTACCGGTTGAAGGGCCAGCTCACCTGGAACGCGCCGCCGATGCGCTGCAGGAGGAAGGTGTCGAGCGTCTCTTCCGGATCGCCGGCGAGCTGAAGCCCCGTGGCGACGAACACGCCTCCGCCCAAAGACAGCCGGCCGGACTGGTCGAGGTACCAGAGCCGCGCGTTCGAGCGCTCGAAGCTGCCGAGCACGTCGGCGGCGATTCCCAAAAGGTGCGTGCGGAAGCGATCGGCAAATACCGCACGGCCGAGCACGAAGGGGCCGACCGTGGCAAATGCGCGCGCGTCGACCAGCGACAGGTTCTCCGGGCTCAGCGGGTTGTAGTCGCGGGCCGGCTCCAGCGTGCCCACGGTGAGCTCCCACGGCTCGAAGCCGGCGCCGCCCACGCCCTCGTCCACCGGCGCGGCGAAGGCGGCGACCGGCTCGTTCAACCACTGATCCCGGGAAAGCGCCGCGAGGTGCCGCTCCTCGGCGTACGGCACCACGCCCAGGAGCGTGCCGTCGGGCAGCGCGGCGGGCTGGCGGAAGGCGGTGGGCACGCCGGTGAGCCGCCGCAAGGCTCCGTCCGTATAGAGATAGGCCTGCTCGAGCCCGCTCTCGCCGCTGGAGAAGAAGACGCGGCCGTTGGCGTCGACGGACGGCGGCCCGACGTCGGACTCGGGAAAGCTGGTGAGCATCACCAGGTTGCGGCCGCGGAGGGCGAAGAGCTCGTAGCGGCCGTCGGGCGTGGCGTCCGAGGCCAAATACAGCGTCCCGTCCGGCGCGAAGGCCAGCCCCTGCTCGGCGTACGGATCGTCCGTCACCCGCGTCACCGGCCCGTCGGGCTCGAGCGGCCGGTCGAGGCGGTAGATGTCGAGGAACCCGCGCGAACGGCTCAGCCCGACGAAGTACACGGCTCCATTGCGCGGGTGAATCGCCGGCCAGCCGGCCTCGATGAGGTCGTCGTGCGCGGAGAGGCGGTGCTCGATGACTTCGCCCAGCTCGAGCCGCCCGTTCTTTCGCGAGTAGCGCCGCACGAAGAGCTTGTCCGCCGGCCCGACCCGTCCGACGTAGACGATGAAGTCGTCACCGATGGCGGTGACGCGGCGGTCGAACGGGTGCAGCGAGTCGAGCCCGATGCGCCCGTCCTGCGTCACCATCTGCTCGCCGCCGGTGGCCAAGAGGCGCAGGAAGATCCGGCCCACGCCGGTCTGGACGTCGGCGGTGCGGTAGAGGGCGACGTCTCCATCGGGCGAGAGCGACAGCGAATCGATCTCCCCGGGGCCGATGCCGCGCAGCGCTCTCAGCTCGTCCAGCGACTGCTCGGCGCGCTCGGCCGGAGCCACCTCGTTCGCCACCCATCTCCTCCACCGCCGCTCGATGGTGTCGGCATTGTCGCCGGTCACCTGCTGGACCAGCGCCGCGAAGTCACCGGTGCGGTCGATCTGGAAGACGGTCAGCGAATGGCGGCACAACCTCGGCGACGCGGCGAGGATGCGCTGGGCGGTATCGCGGCCATACGTCTCTTCGAGGAAGCGGACCTGTGCGTGGCCCACGAGGTAGATGCGCTCGAACGACGGCTCGGCCTCGGAGAAGAACGGAGGCAGCTCGTCGCGCAGGACGGCGCGTTGGGCCAGGGCGGCGCGGACCTCGGCCGTCAGCTCCGGGCGTGAGACCGCCTCGGCCAGCCCCTCGATGAACCACAGCGGCATGCCCAAGAGCGGGTTGCAGCCGCGCCGCCGCCCGAGCTCCACCACCTTCTGGATGGTGAACTGGTGGGCCAGCTCGTGCCGCATGACGTGCTCGAAGCGGCGGTGCTCGCCCCAGTACGGCAGGGCCATCGTCAAATCCTCGGTGCTGGTGACGCCGAGGACGGTTTCCGAGACGAAGAACGCGCGCGTCGACTCGAACTCGAAGTGCGAGTTGTAGAGGAGGAACGGTATGCGCTGGGTCGGCCGGTAGTCGAAGACCTCGACCAGGTCGCGGTAGGCCTGCTCGATGAACGGCCGGGCCACGGCGGCCACGCTGCGCTCGCTCTCGTAGAAGTAGAGCCGCACCGGCGCGCCCTGCTCCACGGGTGAAAAGTCGGTCCACTTCCAGTCGAACTCCCACCAGCGGACGTTGTTCTTCCCCGGGAGCGACGGCACCACCGTCTGAAGCCGCACCGTCTGGGCAGATGCCGCCGCCGAGATCAGCCACAGCCCGAATATCGCGCGCTTCACCCGAAGAAACGTGCGGAGCGCCGCCCGGAGCGGAACGTGTACGGCCGGCCAGGGAAGTGGTGGATGTCGAGCGCCGCGTGGTACACGATGCGCCCCGCGGGAGGGACCTTGAGAACACTTGCCATCGCCACCGTCGCGGCGCTCGCCGCATTTCCCGCGCGTGGAGGAGACTTCGTCGACACGCGACTCTCGTTCGTCTTCGCCGACGACAACGTGCTGGCCAAATCGGGCGAGACGACGCCCAACAGCCCGAACGCGGGCTTCGGCGGCGGGAACCAGAACACGCAGTTCTTCGACAACTTCAACACCCGTTATTCCGGGTTCGAGACACTCTCGCACTTCGTCCTCTACAAGGAGGCGCCGGCCTTCTTCGAGGGGCTGACCACCGAGGCGGCGATGGCGGTGCTCGTCTTCGAACGCCCCAGCGGCGGCATCGACGTGCGCGACGACTCCTCGTACATCCGGCTGGCGTACCGGCCCTCGAGCTGGGGCGAGCGTGAGAACGTCTCGCTGACCGGCTTCCCCGTGTCGGCGGATCGCTTCCGGCTCGGTTACGCCTACCGCATCAGCTGGGGCGGCAGCGGCGCCTTCACCAACCGCGCCTTCTCCGACGGCGTGCCCGGCGTGAAGCTGCAGATCACCCGCGACCGCTGGTACGCGTTCGGCGGGATGAAGACGGCGCTGGTGCTGAACGACCTCATCCTCGAGAAGGAGCGCCTCTACGGCTTCATGGGCGGTGCGGGCGTCGACGTGACGCCGTGGCTCCGCATCGAGGCGGGCGGCGGTTACTTCCAGAAGGGCATCGTGCCCGGTCTGGCCAACCAGGGCATCGAGGCGCCGGTGAACGCGATGGGCGGCTCGGCCCAGGTCGTCTACCACCGCGGCGTGCCGGTCGGCACCAGCGTCGACTTCCGGCTCTACCGGAACGACCCCGAGGTGTTTCAGCGGTTCTTCACCCCTGAGCAATATCCGGGCGGCGTCTCCGCCACCGTCTCGGTCGAGGGCAGCTACCTTGTGCAGTCGCTCGAAGATCCCGACGTCTTCGCTCGCACGGTGCTGCAGCCGGCGCAGGCTCTGGCGGTGCAGGCGCGGGTGAAGATCGATTATTTGCGCATTCACGCGCTGGCGCTGTACCGCTCGCTGTCGTTCATCCAGTTCGACGTGCCCGGCTTCCCCCCGTTCAAGGACTTCCCCGACGGCACGCGGCTGCAGCCCGAGATGTTCGCGGCGCTGGGTTTCGACTACCACCTGCCCGGAGCGCACTTCACTCCCGGCTTCATCTTCGGCGTGCAGCAGCCCGCGGCATTTCAGAGCCCGGAGACGGTGGTCGGCGGCAACAACCCGCCAGCGGGGCTCGTCGGGCAGCGCACCGTCGTGGTGCGCGACGTCAATCTGGTGAGCATTCTGCCGACCGGTTACGACGCGGTGCCCATCCTCTCCGCGAAGGCGACCTTCCGGTGGGACCTCTCGGACAGCGTCGCCGCGGTGGGTGAGGTCTATTACACGCGCGATCCCAACCGCACGACGTTCCGCGACAGCACGTCAGGCATCGCCGAGCCCACGTTCGAGAAGGAGCACGCGCTCGGCTTCCACACCATGGTGCAGGCCCGCTTCTGACGCAAACCCTGCACCGCCGCCGTTCGCCATCAACGCCGGCGCCGCCACCACGGCAGCAGGCCGAGCGGCGCGAGCCATCCCGACGCTCCGCAGCCGCACGCGACCGGAGGCCCGAGGCGGGAGTCGGCGCCGGGGACAACGCGCAGGGTTCCTCCTCCGCCGCCGTCGACTCCGCCGTCCGCGCTCGTGCCGGCATCGCTCGTCACCTCGACGGCATCCGTCACCCGGATGACCGCGTGGGCCACCCGGCCCTTCGCATCGGCGGCCTCGAGCTTCACCCAGTCGGCACTCGACGCGATCGACTGCGTGAGCACGGCCTCGCTGGTCGGCCCGACGTCCCACGTGCCGTCGTAGTCGAAGTCCCACCGGAACCGGAGCGGCTCCCCTTCGGGATCGCTGCTCGCCGAAGCGTCGACGCGGAGCCGGCCGGGCCCGATGCGCTGGGCGACTCCTGAAGCGCTCGGTGGCTCGTTCGCGGGCGCGGCCGTTCCGTTGAAGTGCGCGCGGTAGCCGCGCACCTTGCCTCTTCCCCAGGCATCATTCGGCACCGTGCCCATCGACGCTTCCACCAGCGCGTGCGTGCGGAGCGCCGCAGCGAGCTCGGCCGGGGTCGCGCTCGGACGGATGCCCTTGAGCAGCGCGGCCACTCCGGCGGCCACGGGCAGCGCGTTCGAGGTGCCGCCGCCGATCCACATCGCTCCGAACGGAGCTCCCGCGCCGACGTACGCGGTGATGTGATCCTCCGGGGCGGCGAAGTCCACCGTCTCGGCCCGATCGATGCGCGGGCCGCGGCCCGAGTACCTGGCCAAATCGCCCTTGGGCGCTCCGCTCGGGAGCAGCTCGGCGAAGTACGTGGCGACGGACAGCGTCTTGTCGCCCGTGCCGGGAGTGCCGTACGTACCGAAGTCGGTCGAGCCGGTCGAGCTCGGCCAGTACACGCCCTTGCTCCAGCCGGAGAAGTCGTCGGTCACGTAGCCGTGGAGCTCGACCGGTGAGCCGGTGTTCGTCACCTCGAATTCGACCGTCTGGCCCGAGATCGAGCCGCCGGACGGAACCGCGAAGTAGAACAACAGCATGTTCGTCTGCCGCATCGACTGGTAACGGCCCCACTGCACCGCCGTGTTGCCCGCGGTCGTCTGGCCCTGGCTGCCCGAGAGCTGAATCGTCTGGCCATTCAGCGTGACGCGGAACGAGAGCACCGCTCCCGCCTGCTCGCGCCAGAGGAAGTCGCCGTAGACATAGCGGGCTCCGCTCGAGGGAATCACCAGCGGAACGGTCTGCGTGCCCGCGGAATGCGTCATCACCCGGTGCTTCTCCGAGCCGCCGAGGTTTCCCGCGGCGCCGATCTGCAACACGCCCTGATCGCTCGCGGCGTCGCAGGCGACCTCGAGGTTCTCCGAGCCGTCGAGGAACTCGCCGTACCAGGTGGCCATCTCTCAGAGCACGATGTGCGCGCCCTGCTGCTGCGCCCACGCCAGGTCCGTGACCAGACTGTTCGAGCGCGAGCTGGCGAGGAGCAACTCGGCCTCGGGCGCGATGCCCAAATACCGCGTCACGCCGGGCACGCCGCCCGCCACGGTGCCCAACACCATCGAGCCGTGGTCGTACGCTCCGGGGTGCGGCTCGGGGACCTGCGCCAGGTTCTGCCCGCGCGTGTAGACCGACGCCTGGCCGCCGATGGTCGACGGCGTGCGAATGGCGCGGATCTTCGGCGTCTTCAGCGCCAGCACGCGCTCACCCACGTCGAGGCGGCCGTTCTGGTTCACGTCGTCGGCGACGAAGAGCTGCTCGCCGAAGGTGGGCTTCGCATCTCCGTAGGGCGGCTGCCGCCCCTGGTTGCGCATGCCGTCGTCGTTCTCGTCCTGGAACAGCCAGTCGTGGCCGGCGAGAAACGTGGGCTCGTCGTTGAAGAGCGTCTGCGTGCCCACGTACCAGTCGAGCCACAGCACCGGGGCCTTGATCACGCCGAGCGACTCTCCGCTGTCCTTCCGCCCGTTGCGGTTGAAGTCCACTCCGTCGACCAGCGGGTCGAAGACGCCATCGGAGTCCGTGTCGAGCCACGCGAAGGCGCCGCCGTCGGCGCGGAAGAAGAACGGGTGGAACGGGTCGACGCCCGAGTCCATGTCGCAGACGACGACTCCCTGGCCGTGTCCTCCCGGGTACACCGCCTCGGAGAGCTGCAGCGCCTCGACCTCGCGCCCGCTCCGGTCCGTGGGAGGAGGTGCTGGCCTGAGCGGCCGATACCCGAACGTCGGCAAGATGCGCACCACCCGCGAGAGCGCGGCGGCGCGCCAGAGCCCCTCCCAGGAACAGCGTGCCGTCACCACCGGCCCGACGTTGGCCAGCCGCCCGTCGTCGAGCCGGGCCGGAACGCAACTGGCGGCCTCGAGGGCGCGCGCGTCCTCGCCGGTGACGCTGGAACGGAAACGCACGGTGACCTGGATACCGGCCGCATCCACGCTGTCGCCGAGCAGCCAGTGCAGGTCTCCCGTTGGATGGCCCTCGCGGCGCGCGACGGCGTATGCGAATCCCAGCCGGCCATCGAGGCTCGGCGGGAGCGGTGCATCAAGCAGCCGTTCGGCGGCGGCGACGGGCGTTGGGATCAGCGGCCGTTCGGAGAACGGCGCGGCGGTGAGGACGGCGACGACGGCGAGCACCATACGGGCCGGCGAGCATACGGAGCCGCCGGAACAGCGGGCAACGCGCCCTCGGCATGGGGACGGCGGCGTAAGCGAACCGGCCCGACGCACATCCGGAGGGTCAACTCCAGTCCGCTATCTCGCGCCGCGCCTGCTCGAAATGGCGCCGCAGTTCCGCTTTCTCGCGTTCGAGCTGCTCGTTGCGAACATCGCGGGGATCGCGCTCGTCGGCCACGCGACCGGTAGATCATCCCGGCGCTCCTCACGCAACCTCACCCCATCACACGGCCTGATCGCATCGATCGGCTGCGCTGATCGCCATCCACGTACCTCCACCTACAGCTGCAAGCTACTACGGTGCAGAGAACAAAATAATGTACCTTCGAAAGTAGCGAATACAATCGAGGATTCTATGAAGCGCCATCGGTCGTCTTTCTTTCTGGTCGGATGTCTTCTGCTTGCGTGTGAAAAGAGGGAGCCCGCAGGCGATGGTTGGGACTCGCTCTCCCCGTCCCCGCTTCCCGAGGTTCAGTCAGAAGGTGACTGCGATCCTTTACCTGCTCCGACTGCCTGCGACTGGGCTCTCTCAGCTGATCTGATTGTATCCACCCTTGCGAAAGTTGGAGATCGAAAGCGCATCAATCACTACCACGAAATTGCCTGTTTGACGTAGGCGACATCTG
>FWPU01003255.1_pt1 | contig 41599 bp, 38 predicted proteins | sample 2228361 | NCBI WGS metagenome assembly FWPU01 (sample SAMEA103939777, study PRJEB20133) | metagenome | reverse complement strand
TCTTCGACGAGAACCGATCTCGACCACGTTCACGAACCGGAAGACCGCGATGGTCGAATTTCCACCACTTGACGGGACACAAGCATCGCGAGCGCGGGCTAGCGAAACTTCGTTGCCCGAGGGCTCGTGGTAAGGAAGACGCACGGATGGACCACCCAATTAAAAAATTGGTGCAGCTTTCATGATCCGCGCCGGCTTGCTGGCCGCCGCGCTGCTCGCCGCTGTACCTGCCATGGCCGGCGCGGCGAGCCTTCCGCCGGGGGACGAGCTCCAGCGGCTCGCCGCGAAGGCGCGCGAGCGCGGCACGGTGCGCGTGCTCGCAGAGCTCGACGTCCCGATGAGACCCGGGGCCGCCCTCGACGAGGCGCAGGCGACGACGCTGCGCGACGCCATCGCCGTCTCGAAAGGTAGCCTGGAGCGAGCCCTCGCCGGCACGGGCTGGCGCACGACACGAACGTTTCAAACGGTTCCGTTCGTCGCGCTCGAGGTCTCGCCCGAGGCGCTCGAGGTGCTCGGACGGACGGGCGTCGCGCGCCGGGTCAGCGAGGATCGTCTCGAGAAGGCGCTGCTCGCGGCGAGCGTGCCGCAGATCGAGGCCGACCTCGCGTGGAACGAGAGGTACGACGGGACCGGCTGGGTGGTCGCCGTCCTCGACACCGGCGTCGCGCGCGAGCATCCCTTTCTCGCCGGCAAGGTCGTGCACGAAGCGTGCTTCTCGACCGAGGGGAGCTGTCCGAACGGCGGCTTCGCGCAGCTCGGCACCGGGGCCGCGGCGCCGTGCTCCTACGCGCCGCTCACCTGCTGGCACGGCACGCACGTCGCCGGGATCGCGAGCGGACGAGGCACGTCGTTCTCCGGCACAGCGCGCGGCGCGGGCATCATCGCGATCCAGGTGTTCTCGCGCTTCACCGGCGCGAGCTGTGACGACGACATCGAAGACCCCTGTGCGAAGTCCTACGTCTCCGACCAGGTGGCCGCGCTCGAGCACGTCTTCACGCTGCGCAAGAAGATGCGCATCGCGGCCGTCAACTTCAGCCTCGGCGGAGGCGGCTACACGTCGGAGCAGGCGTGCGACGCCGCGGAAGGGGCCCGCAAGGCCGCAATCGACAACCTCCGCGCGGCGGGAATCGCGACCGTCGCGGCTGCGGGCAACGGCGGTCGCCCCAACGCGCTGGTCGCGCCCGCCTGCATCAGCTCCGCGTTCGCCGTCGGAGCGGTGAGCAAGTCGGACGGTGTGGCGGGCTTCTCGGACTCCGCCCCGTTCCTCGACTTCCTCGCGCCCGGCAGGCTGATCCGCTCCTCCGTTCCGCCGAACGGGTTCGATCTCTCCTCCGGAACCTCGATGGCGGCGCCGCACGTCGCGGGCGCGTTCGCCATCCTGAGCCAGCGCCTCGGGCGCGCCAACGTCGACGCCGTCGCCGAGGCGCTGCGCTCGACCGGCGTGCCGATCGAGGACCCGCGCAACGGAGTCGTGACGCCGCGCATCGCGGTCCGCGCGGCGCTCGACACGCTGCCCGCGTACCGCTGCCGCGGCCGGATCGCGACGCTGGTCGGCACCGACGGGCCGGACCACCTCGTCGGCGCAGCCGGCCCGGACGTGATCGTCGGGCTCGGCGGCGACGACGTGATCGAAGGGCGCCGCGGCGACGACGTGCTGTGCGGCGGCCCCGGCAACGACACGCTGATCGGCGGCCCCGGTGACGACCTGCTTGCGGGCGGCCGCGGCGACGACGTGCTGCAGGGGAACAAGGGTGCGGACGTGCTCATGGGGAGCGCAGGCAACGACGTCTGCAAGGGCGGTGCGGGCTCGGACCGGGCAAACGCCTTGTGCGAGACCGTGACCAGCGTCCCGTGACGGCGCGCGCGCCGAGCGCGCTTCGCGACACGCTCGTGGCGTGAGCCGGCGCCGGTGACGGTGCCGGCTCACGTCTCCGGGCTCTCCCCTCGGAAAAGACACCGAGCCGTGATCCGGCACCGACGCCGCGCGGCGGCATGCGGCGTCACGCCGGAGCGCCGGTGACGGCGGCGCAACGCGCGCGACGCGGCACCGCTCGCGAAGGATGCCGCTGCGCTGCCTCGCACACTCGCGGAACGCCGCTTGCTACGCGCACCCGCGGCCGGCCGCACGCCGGCAGATCGATCTGGAGGGATGTGGATGAGGACGAGACGATGGACGAGAACAGCGGAACGCCTGCTGCTCGCTGCGACGCTCAGCGCGCTGCCGGCAACGGCGCTCGGGTACGGCGACGGTACGCCGGACACCGACCCGCCCGCGGAGGAGGAGGTGTGCAACGGGCTCGGAGGGCGAGTCTGGGGACTCTGCGTCGCGTACTGCGAGGCGCAGGACTGCCCCGCCTCGGCGCACCCGTCGTGCGACGTGCTGCGTGACAAGCTCTTCGACCTGACGGGCGGCGATCTCTTCCCCTGCGACGGCGACGGCGATCCGGGCGGTGGAGGCGGCATCGGCTGAGCGGAGCCGTGCCGCGAACGGCCGGCCGGGCACGCACCCCCCGGCCGGCCGCGCCCCGCCGCTTGCCACGGAGGTCGCCACCGTGGATGCTTCGAGCCGCGCGCGCTCGACGCGCGCGGGAGGGACTTTCGTGCACGACCTCGTCATCCGCAACGCGACCATCTGCGACGGCACCGGCGCCGACGCCCGCCCGGGCGACATCGCGATCGCGAACGGCCGCATCGCGGCGGTGACGCCGCCCGGCCAGATCGCGAGCAACGGCAAGAGCGTCGCCGAGGAGCTCGACGCCGGCGGTCTCGTCGCCGCGCCCGGCTTCATCGACGCGCACACGCACTACGACTGCCAGCTCTTCTGGGACCCGACCGCGAGCCCGTCGTCGTGGCACGGCGTCACGACGGTGGTGATGGGCAACTGCGGCTTCACCATCGCGCCGTGCCTCCCCGAGCACCGCGAGACGGTGATGGAGCTTCTGCTCTACGTCGAGGGGATGCCGATCGACACCCTGCGCGCCGGGATCAAGTGGAGCTGGCAGGAGTTCCCCGAGTACTTGACGTCGCTCGAGCGCCAGGGCGTCGGACCGAACGTCGTGGCCTTCGTCGGCATGTCCGCCGTGCGCCTCCGCGTGATGGGCAAGGCCGCCGTCGAGCGGGCGGCGACCGCGGAGGAGATCGAGCAGATGCGCCGGATTGTGCGCGACGCGATGCGGGCCGGCGCGATCGGCTGGTCGACGTCGCTCTCGCCGACGCACTTCTTCGGCGACGGCACGCCCGCGCCCACCCGCCTGTCGGAGGACGCCGAGCTCGACGCGATGGCCGAGGTGCTGCGCGAGCTCCCGTACGGGGTGATCGAGCTCGCGCCGCAGAGCCTGCTCGCGACACCCGACCAGAAGCTCGCCGAGCTCGACCGGTTCGAGCGCCTCGCGCGCCTCTCGGGCAAGACCGTCACCTACGCGCCGCTGCACGACAACCCCTTCTTCCCGGGTTCCGCGCAGCAGATCCTCGCCGCCACGGTCGAACGCCAGGCGCGCGGCGCGAGCGTCGTGCCGCAGGTCGGCTGCCGGCCGCTCGAGCTGCGCTTCGACTTCCGGGCTCCCGCCTTCGGCCTCGAGAACAACCCGTACTGGAAGCCGATCCTGCACGAGCCGCGCGAAGCGCGCCGCGCGCGCTTCGCGAGCGAGGAGTTCCGAGCCGAGCTGCGCGGCTTCGATGGCAACTTCAAGGCGCTCTTGACGCCGAGCTGGGAGCGCATGTTCCTGCGCCTCCCGGCACGGCCCGAGAACGAGCGCTTCCGCGACCGGAGCGTCGCGGACATCGCGCGGGAGCTCGGCAAGCACCCGGTCGACACGTTTCTGGATCTCACGCTCGCCGACGACCTCGAAGGCCAGTGGGGCGTCGAGATCCTGAACGCCGACGAGAACGGCGTGGCCGAGCTGATCCGCTCGCCCGCCGCATTGCTCGCGCTGTCCGACGCAGGCGCGCACGTCGATACGCTGTGCGACCAGGGCTTCACGAGCTACCTCCTCGGCCACTGGGTGCGGGAGCTCGGCGCGTTGCGCCTCGAGGACGCGGTGCGCCTGCTGACCTCGCGCCCGGCCGAGATCTTCGGGCTCGAGGATCGCGGCACGCTCGAGCCGGGCAAGGCGGCCGACGTGGTCCTGTTCGACCCGAAGACGATCCGCATGCGACCGACCGAGCTGGTCGCCGACCTGCCCGGCGGGCAGAAGCGCCTCCTGCAGCGCGCGGAAGGCATCCCGCTCGTGCTGGTCAACGGCGAGCGCGTGGTCGACGACGGTGTGCCCACCGGACGGCTCGCGGGCCGCGTGCTGCGCGCCGGCGCCCGCTGAAACCCGCGCGTCTGCTGACGTCGCGTCAGGCCAACGTGAACCCGTCACGGCGCTTCTGCGTGCGCCTGACAGCCGTCATCCCGAGGTGATCGTGCTCCAAGGGGCCGCACCCGGTCCGGTGCGCACGTTCGGCCGCGTCGAGATCGGCCGGGACGTTCGAAGCCTGCACCTCACCGAGCGCCACGTCGAGGTGGAGACCGGCGAGGCAGTGTACGCGCTGCGCCTCGACGGCCTCGAGCGCGACTTCGAGAAGCGTGTCACGGCCGCCCGGCTGCCGGAGAGCGTGGCGCAGGTCGTCGACGGGCGGGTGGTGGCGCACGCGGCGCTGCCGCCGCGCTACTTGGTCATCTCCGAGCACGGGGCGGGCCGGCTACGGCTTCAGGTCGTGACGATGCGCGCGCCGCTCGTCGTGCGCGACGTCAACGGTGACGGCGTCGTCACGCTCGCATGCCTCGGCGACTCCAACACGGCGGTGCAAAGATCGGACGTGAAGAGGTGGTGCGAGTACCTGGAGCAGCTCGTCGACGATCCGGCGTCTCGCACGGTCAACGTCGCACGCGCGAGCGCAACCGCGGTCGACCGCGGCGGCAACGACCTCGCAAGCCAGCTTGCGAGCGCGCTCGCAGCCCGCGCGGATGCAGTGGTCCTCGCGTTCGGCGCCAACGACACGAACCTGACCGTCAGGGCCCGCCCGGCGGACGTCGTCGCTGCGTACGACGAGGTCTGGGACGCGTTCGGGCGCCTCGGCATCGAGACCTTCGTCGCGACGACGCCGCCGCGCTACGGGTCGCGCGACGGCGCGATTGGTCAGCTGAACCGGCTGCTACGAAAGCGCTTTCCGGCGAGCCGCCTGATCGACTTCGACACGACCGTCGAGGCCGCAGACCTGACCGACGGCCTCCACATTGGTGACGCAGGCCAGCACAAGCGAGCACGCGCGGCGTACCGCACGCTGACGGGCCAGGCGGACGCCTGACGCGGCCTCGCCGCGGCTACGACCTCTCGAGCAGCGCCACCGCCTCCACGTGGTACGTCTGCGGGAACAGGTCGATCGGCTGCACCCGCTCGACGCCGTACGCGGTCGCGAGGGTCTTCAGATCGCGCGCCAGCGTCGCCGGGTTGCACGAGACGTACACGACGCGCGCCGGCGCGAGCTCGAGCAGCGCGGGCAGCGCCTCCGCGGCGCCCGCGCGCGGCGGGTCGAGCACGATCACGTCGAAGCGTCTGCCCTCCTCGACGAAGCGGCGCAGGACGCGGTCGGCCGCGCCCGTGACGACCTCGAGGTTCTCGAGCCCGAGCCGCCGCGCGTTGTCGCGCGCCGCGGCGGCGCTCGACGGCGAGCGCTCGACGGCCGTGACCCGCGCCGCGCGCCGCGCGAGCGGGATGCTCAGGTTGCCCGCGCCGGCGTAGAGGTCGGCGACGCGCTCGTCGGGCGCGACCGCGGCGGCCTCGAGCACCTCGCGGATCAGCGCCGCGTTGCCGTGGTCGCTCACCTGGCTGAAGTCGCCGGCCGAGAGCCACATCTCGTCGCCCGGCGCGCTTGAGGCGAGCGGCACGCGCACCGTGGTGTCGCCCCAGGTGCGCTCGAAGCCGCGGCCGTGCAGGACGAGCCCCGCGACGCGCGGCTCGCGCCGCAAGAAGGCGGCGCTGGTCTCGGCGTCGCGCGCCTGGAACGAACCGTCCGCCTGCGCGACGAGCGCGACGTGCCGGTCGTCCGCCGACGCCCCGGTGGCCACGATCTCGACGCGCTGCACGCGGGTCGCGAGCTCGGCCACCCAGCGCTGCGCGAGCGGGATCACGTCCGCGAGCCGATCCTCCGCCAGCAGGCACCGCTCGACCGGCACGACCTCGTGCGACGCCGCCGCCATGAAGCCGAGCCGGCGCTGGTCGTCGACGCGCAGGCTGAGCCGCCTGCGGTAGCCGAGCTCGGCGGGAGCGCGCACGATCGGCCGTACGACACCGGCGTCGAGGCCGCCGACGCGGCTCACGAGGTCGCGCACGGCCGCCTCCTTCGCCCGTGCCTGCGTCGCGTAGTCGACGTGCTGCCACGGGCAGCCGCCGCAGCGCGGCAGGTAGACGCACGGCGGATCGCGGCGCGCGGCGCCGCGCACGATCAGCCGCGCGACCCGCGCGTACGCGTACGCGCCGCGGTCCTCCTCGACGGCGAGCTCGACCTCGTCGCCCGGCGCGGCGCCGCGCACGAAGTGCACCTTGCCCGCGACGCGTGCGATGGCGTGCGGCCCGTGCGCGAGCGATTCGATCCGAGCGACGACCATTGACGTTGACCCGCGGCCGGGACGCCCCTACGGTCGCTACCATGCCACGCGCCGTCGCGCCGTACGGATCCTGGCGCTCGCCGATCACCGCCGCGCTCCTGGTCCGCGAATCCGTCGGGCTCGGCGGGATCGCGGTCGCAGACGACGACCTCTACTGGGCCGAGTCGCGTCCCGCCGAGGCGGGACGCACGGCGATCGTGCAGCGCACCGCGGACGGCACGATCTCGGACGTCCTGCCGCCGCCGTGGAGCGCGCGCTCGCGCGTCCACGAGTACGGCGGCGGCGCGTGGACGGTCGAGCGCGACACCGTGTACCTCGTCGACGACCGCGACCAGGCGATCTACGCCTGCCGGGTCGGCAACTCGCCGCGGCGGCTCACCGAGCCCGGCGCGCGGCGCTTCGCCGACCTGGTGGTGGACCGTCCGCGCGGGCGGCTGATCGCCGTCTGCGAGGAGCACCACGACGACGGCCGCGAACCGACCAACACGATCGTCGCGGTGCCGCTCGACGGCTCGTCACGCATCGAGACGCTGGTCGCGGGGCACGACTTCTACGCGTCGGCGCGCCCGAGCCCGGACGGCCGGCAGCTCGCGTGGCTCGCCTGGCGCCACCCGCACATGCCGTGGGACGAGACCGAGCTGTGGCTCGGTGACCTCTCCCCCGACGGCCGCGTCGCCGGCGCCCGCTTGATCGCCGGCGGGCGCGGCGAGTCGGTCTTCCAGCCCGAGTGGTCGCCCGACGGGCGCCTCTGCTTCGTCGCCGACCGGACCGGCTGGTGGAACCTCTACCGCTGGAACGGAGACGACGCGCAGCCGCTGTGCCCGATGCGCGCCGAGTTCGGTCTGCCGCAGTGGAGCTTCGGCATGACGACCTACGGCTTCGCGAGCCCGACGTGCATCGTCTGCACCTACGCCGAGCGGGGCGAGTGGTACCTCGCACGGCTTTCGACCGAGAGCGGGCGGCTCGAGCCGCTCGACCTGCCGTTTGTCACCTTCTCGAGCCTGCGCGTGACGCCGCGCAAGGTTTACTTCGTCGCCGGCTCGGCGGCGGCCCCGGCGGCGCTGGTCGAGCTCGACCTCGAGTGCGGCACGCACCGCTCCCTGCGCGGCTCCTCCACGCTCGCGGTCGACGCGGCCGACGTGTCGGTCGCGCGGGCGATCGAGTTCCCGAGCGCCGGCGGCCGCACGGCGTACGCCTTCTTCTACCCGCCCGCGAACGGCGCGTACGCGGGTCCCGAGCGCGAGTGGCCGCCGCTGCGCGTGCGCTCGCACGGCGGGCCGACCTCCGCGACCGACGGCTCGCTCAAGCTGCCGATCCAGTACTGGACGAGCCGCGGCTTCGCGGTGCTCGACGTCAACTACGGCGGCAGCACCGGCTACGGCCGCGAGTACCGCGAGCGGCTGCGCGGCGCGTGGGGCGTGGTCGACGTCGAGGACTGCGTCGCGGGCGCGCGCTTCGTCTGCGAGCAGGGCCTCGCCGACCCGGCACGCGCGACCATCAGCGGCGGCAGCGCGGGCGGCTACACGACGCTGTGCGCGCTCGTCTTCCACGACTTCTTCCGCGCCGGCGCGAGCCACTACGGCATCGGCGATCTGACCGCGCTCGCCCGCGACACGCACAAGTTCGAGTCGCACTACACCGATTCGCTGGTCGCGCCGTACCCCGAGGGCGCCGAGATCTACCGGGCGCGCTCGCCGCTCTACCACGCCGACCGCCTGTCGTGTCCGGTGATCTTCTTCCAGGGGCTCGAGGACCGTGTCGTCCCGCCGGCGCAGGCGGAGGCGATGGTCGCGGCGCTGCGCGCGAAGCGGCTGCCGGTCGCCTACGTCGCGTTCCCCGGCGAGCAGCACGGCTTCCGCCGCGCCGAGAGCATCCGCCGCGCGCTCGAGGCCGAGCTGTACTTCTTCTCCCGCGTGCTGCGCTTCGCGCTCGCGGAGCCGATCGAGCCCGTCGAGATCGAGAACCTCTGACGCATCCGCTGCGGCATCCGCTGCGGCATCCGCGTCGCCGCCGCGCGTCGCTCATGTTCCGCTCACGCCCGACCGACGACATCCGGGGGTCTGGCGCGGGTGCTCAGCAGGGCGCGACAGGAATTGGTTCATCTGGCGGAGCGCTTCGTCCCGCCCAAGCTCGCGACGGACGGCGACGAGAAGCGCCGTGCGCTGCTCGCGATCGCGTTCAGCGGGCTGATCGTCGCGTGGTGCCTGGTGCTGATCGCGACGCTCGTCGTTCTCGCGGGATTGAGCTGGTGGCCGCTCCTGCTCGCCGTGCTCGTGACGGCGCTGCTCGCGGCAGCGCAGCCGCTGCTGCTTCGCGCGACGCGCTCGTTGGTCCTGGTCGGCAACTCGATCGCCCTGGTCCTCTGGCTGCCGCTCCTCTTCGCCGCCATCCGGGGCGGCGGGCTGCCCATGCCCGGGCAGCCGCTGCTCGCCCTGCTGCCCATGATCGCGCTGCTCCTCGCCGGCCGGCTGTCGGCCGCGTTCTGGTCGATCGTCGCCGTCCTGCAGATCCTGGTCGTCTCGCGGCTACGCGCGATGGGGTACGAGTTTCCGGTCACCGTGCCACCCGAGCTCGCCGTGTCGGCGCAGACGCTCGGCACGCTGTTCCTCGTCGGCACGGTGGTCACGCTGTCGCTCGCGTACGAGCATCTCCGGGCGCGTGCGCTCACGGAGCTGCGCACCGCGCTGGACGAGCTGGCCACGGCACGCGACGCGGCGGTGACGGCTTCCCGGCTCAAGAGCGAGTTCGTCGCGACGATCAGCCACGAGATCCGCACGCCGATGAACGGCGTCGTCGGGATGACGGGCCTGCTGCTCGAGACCCCGCTCAGCGCGGAGCAGCGCGAGTACGTCGAGTCCATCCGCTCGAGCGGCGAGAGCTTGACGGCGATCGTCAACGACATCCTCGACTTCTCGAAGATCGAGTCCGGGCGCCTCGAGCTCGAGAAGCAGCCGTTCGATCCGCGCGACTGCGTCGCGGAGACGCTCGAGCTGCTGCGCCCTCAAGCTGCGGCAAAGCGTCTCGCGCTGCGCTCGTCGTGCGGCGCCGGCGTGCCGGCCGCGGTGCTCGGCGACGTGACGCGCCTGCGCCAGGTGCTGGTGAACCTGGTCGGAAACGCGGTCAAGTTCACCGAGCGCGGGTCGGTCGAGGTCACGCTCGAGTGGGCGTCGCGCGAGGGCGGCCCGGCAGAGCTGCGCTTCGCCGTGCGCGACACCGGCATCGGCATCCCCGCCGAGCGGCTCGAGCGGCTCTTCCAGCCGTTCACCCAGGGCGACGCCTCGATGTCGCGCCGCTACGGCGGGACCGGACTCGGGCTCGTCATCAGCAAGCGTCTGGCGGAGGCCATGGGCGGACGCATGTGGGTCGAGAGCGAGCCGGGGGCGGGCTCCTGCTTCCACTTCACGGTCGAGGCGGTGCCGGCCGTCCTGCCGCCGCGCGCCCCGTCGGCGCGCGTCCCGACGCACGACCTCGCCTCGTCACATCCCCTGCGCATCCTGCTCGCCGAGGACAACCACGTGAACCAGCGGGTCGCCGTCCGGATGCTCGAGCGTCTGGGCTACCGCGCCGAGGTCGCGGCGAGCGGACGCGAGGTGCTGCAGGCCCTCGAGCGCCAGCCCTTCGACCTCGTCCTGATGGACGTGCAGATGCCCGAGATGGACGGCCTCGAGACCACCCGCCGCATCCGCGCGCGCTGGGGCGACGCCGGCCCGCGCATCGTCGCCATGACCGCCAACGCCATGCAGGGCGACCGCGACCGCTGCCTCGCCGCCGGGATGGACGATTACATCACCAAGCCGCTGCGCCGCGCCGACCTGGCGGCGATGATCCTCGCCTGCGCGTCCGCACGCGAGGCGCGCGCCGACGCGGCGGGCTCGGCCGCCTAGCGCCCGCGCGCGCACGACGTCGGCCCGACGGGCCTCTCAGGCGAGCCTGCGCCGGAGGTAGTTGACGACGTCGATCCGGGTGACGAGCCCGAGGAAGCGCTCGCCCTCGACGACGATCGGCACCAGGCCGCGCTCGAACACCGGCAGCAGCGCGCCGAGCGGCGCGTCGGGTGGCACGGTCTCGAGCCGGCTCGACATCACCTCGCGGACCGGGCGCGCAAACGCCGCCGCGTCACGCACGCAGGCGAGCAGCAGGTCGTACTCGTCGACGATGCCGACGATCCTCTCGCCCTCGAGCACGGGGAGCTGCGAGACGTCGTAGAGCCTCATCCGCGCGTGCGCGACCGCAAGCGTGTCGTCCGGCGCGACCGCGACCACCGAGCCCTCTTCGTGGCTGCGGCCGATCACGTCGCGCAGGTCGCCGCGCGGCGCACCGCGCAGGAAGCCCTGGTCCTGCATCCAGGAGTGTTGAACATCTTCGACAGGTACTTGTTGCCGCTGTCGCAGACGAAGGTGACAACGCGCTTCGGCGTCGTCTGGTCGCGGCACCAGCGCAGCGCCGCCGCGACCAGCGTGCCGGTCGACGAGCCTGCGAGGATGCCCTCGTCGCGCAGCAGCGCGCGCGCAGTGGCGAAGCTCTCGGCGTCGGAGATCGTGTAGGCGCGGCGCATGCGCGAGAGGTCGGCGATCGGCGGCACGCAGTCCTCGCCGATCCCCTCGACGAGCCACGAGCCCGCCTCGCCGACCTCGCCGGTCTCGACGTAGCGCGCGAGCACCGAGCCCTCGGGGTCCGCGAGCACCATCTCGACGTGCGGCGCGACACGCGCGAAGTAGCGCGACAGCCCGGTGATCGTGCCGCCCGAGCCGACGCCGCACACCGCAGCGTCGAGCCGCTCGTCCGTCTGCCGCCAGATCTCGGGCGCGGTTCCGTGCTCGTGCGCCGCGGGGTTCGCCGGGTTGCCGAACTGGTTGACGTAGGAGGCGCCGGTCTCGCGCGATCCGCTCGGCGAGGTCCTGGTAGTAGTCGGGATGGCCGCGGGCGACGTCGGAGCGCGTCATGCGGACGTCGGCGCCGAGCGCGCGCAGCTGGAAGACCTTCTTGCGGCTCATCTTGTCCGGGATCACGAGGATCAGCCGGTAGCCCTTGCGCGCCGCGACCACCGCGAGCCCGAGCCCGGTGTTGCCCGCCGTCGCCTCGACCAGCGTCGAGCCCGGACCGATCGCGCCGTCGCGCTCCGCGGCCTCGATCATCGCGAACCCGATCCGGTCCTTGATCGAGCCGCCGGGGTTCTGGTTTTCGAGCTTGACGAAGAGCTCGCAGGGCCGGTGTCGAACGCGGTGAGCCGAACGAGCGGCGTGTTGCCGATCAGCGGCAGGACGCCCTTCGTCGCGGGCGGCGGCTGCAGCTCGGGGGAGGTCACGGGGCACGCATCGCGCGCAAGGCGTGCTCGAGGTCGCGCCACAGGTCGTCCACGTGCTCGAGGCCGACCGACAGGCGCACCAGCGAGTCGCCGATGCCGAGCGCGCGCCGCTGCTCGGCGGGGATCGAGGCGTGCGTCATGAGCGCCGGGTGCTCGGCGAGCGACTCGACGCCGCCCAGGCTCTCCGCGAGCGTGAAGATCTCGAGCGCGCCCAGGAAGCGCTTCGCCTCGTCGAGCCCCCCCTCGAGCTCGACCGCAATCATCCCCCCCGGACCGCGCATCTGCCGCCGCGCGAGCTCGTGCTGCGGGTGCGACGCGAGCCCCGGGTAATGGACGCGCGAGACGCCGGACGCGCCCTCGAGTCGCCGGGCGAGCTCGGCCGCGCTCTCGACGTGACGCCGCATGCGGAGCGGCAGCGTCTTGATCCCGCGCAGCACGAGGTAGCAGTCCATCGGGCTCGGCACGGCGCCGATCGCGTTCTGCAGGTGGCGGAGCCGCGGGATCAGCTCCTCGTCCGAGGTGACGAGCGCCCCGCCGACCACGTCCGAGTGGCCGTTCACGTACTTGGTGGTCGAGTGCAGCACGACGGTCGCGCCGAGCGCGAGCGGACGCTGCAGCACGGGCGAGGCGAAGGTGTTGTCGACCACGACCCGGATCCCGCGGGCGCGCGCGAGCTCCGACACCGCGGCGATGTCGACGAGCTTCAGCATCGGGTTGCTGGGCGTCTCGATCCAGATCATCCGCGTCCGCGGCTCGAGCGCGCGCTCGACCGCGTCGAGCGAGCTCAGGTCGGCGAAGGTCGCCTCGATGCCGAGCGGCCCCAGGACGGTCGCGAAGATCCGGTGCGTGCCGCCGTAGACGTCGTCGCCGCACAGCACGTGATCGCCCGGGCGGAGCGTGTGGAGCAGCGTCGTCGCGGCGGCGCAGCCGCTCGCGAACGCGAACGCCGCGTCGCCGCCCTCGAGCACGGCGAGCTGCGCCTCGAGCGCGGCGCGCGTCGGGTTGCCGCTGCGCGAGTAGTCGAAGCGCCTCGGCTTGCCGGGCTCGGGCTGCGCGAACGTGCTCGCGAGCACGATCGGCTGCATCACCGCGCCGTGCAACGGGTCTGGCTCCTGTCCGCCGTGGATGGCGAGGGTCTCGAAGCGCAGCTCGCCGGAGCTACGGTCGCGTCCGTCGTCGCGGCTCACGAGAGTGCCTCCTCGTACAGCACGCCGGACAGGTAGCGCTCGCCCGAGTCAGGCAGAATGACGACCATCGTCTTGCCGGCAAACTCGCGCAGCGCGGCGAGGCGCAGCGCGACCGCCGCCGCGGCGCCGCTCGAGATGCCGGCGAGGATGCCCTCCTCGCGCGCGAGCCGGCGGGCGACCTCGATCGCCTCCTCGTCGCTCACCGTCTCCACGCGATCGACGACCGCGAGGTCGAGGTTCCTCGGCACGAAGCCCGCGCCGATGCCCTGGATCTTGTGCGGCGACGGCGTGAGCGGGCGACCCTCGAGCGTCTGGCTGATCACCGGGCTCTTTTCGGGCTCGACCGCGACCGAGAGCAGCGGCTTGCCGCGCACCTTCTCGAAGTAGCGCGACACGCCGGTGATCGTGCCGCCCGTGCCGACGCCCGAGACGAGAACGTCGACGGCGCCGTCGGTGTCGTCCCAGATCTCGCGGCCGGTCGTCTCCTCGTGCACCTGCGGGTTTGCCGGGTTGTCGAACTGCTGCGGCATGAACCAGCGCTCGGGGTCACGCGCCCGGATCTCCTCGGCGCGGGCGATCGCCGCCTTCATCCCCTCCGCGCCGGGCGTCAGCACCAGCTCGGCGCCGAACGCAGCGAGCACCTTGCGCCGCTCGAGGCTCATCGTGTCGGGCATGGTGAGCGTCAGGCGATAGCCGCGCGACGCGCACACGAAGGCGAGCGCGATGCCGGTGTTGCCGCTCGTCGGCTCGACCACCTGCATGCCGGGCCGCAGCGCGCTGCGGCGCTCGGCGTCGTCGATCATCGACGCCCCGATGCGGTCCTTCACCGAGAAGGCCGGGTTGCGCCCCTCGACCTTGCCGAGGAGCTGGACGTCAAGGCCGCGTCCGAGGCGTTTCAGCCGCACCAGGGGCGTGCCTCCGATGGTGCGCGAGTTGTCCTCGAAGATGTGCGCCATTGCGGTTGAGCCTAGCGCGGCGACGCCGCCAACACGATCGTGCGCCTCCCTCGTCAAGCCGCGAACGGGTCGATGCGAAACTCCTTCACCGTCGGCATCCCGGTGAGCGTCTCGGCGAGCCGTCTCGTGTTGCGCGAGTTCATCGTCCTGATGATCATGCGGTACTCGAAGGACTCCCCCTCGCGCGTCAGGCGGTAGCTCAGGTTGGCGAGGCTGAAGCCGTGCCGCCGGATGAGCTCGCGCAGCTCCGACTCCGGCATCACGGCGTCGCGCGGGAAGCGTACGACGTGGATCGCGTAGTGCTGGATCGGCATCATGGCCTCGATGCGGCGGAAGACGGTGAGCGTGCCGAAGGTGAGCGTCGTCGCGATCACGACCGCCCAGTAGAAGCCAACCCCGGCGAGGATGCCGATCACGGCGGTGATCCAGATCGAGGCCGCCGTGGTGAGCCCGCGCACGCTGAGCCCCTCGCGCATGATCACGCCTGCGCCGAGGAAGCCGATGCCGGTCATCACGCCCTGCGCCATGCGGGTCGGATCGACGCGCACCGTCTCGACGACGACCGGGGCGAACCACTCGCTCTGGTAGCGCGTCACGAGCATGAGCAGCGCGGACGCCATGCACACCAGCGTGTGCGTGCGGAACCCCGCGGGCCGGCCGTGGAAGCTGCGCTCGATGCCGATCAGCCCGCCGGCGACGAGCGCGACCAGCACGTCGACGATCACGTCGAGCCGGCTGCCGCCACGCAGGTAGGCGAGAAAGGGCTCCATCGCGTCGGCCACGGCGCCCTCACTCCACCCGCACCTCGTAGAGGGCCAGCATGTCGCCGGTGATCGCGCCGGCGCGCGCGATGTCGCGGTAGAGGTAGGCCGCCTCCCGCGGCCGGCGCGCGAGCCCGTGCTCGCGGTCGATCTCGACGAGGCCGAAGGTCTTGGTGTAGCCCTCGGCCCACTCGAAGTTGTCCATCAGCGTCCAGTAGAAGAATCCGCGGAGATCGACGCCGTCGCGGATCGCGCGGTGGCACTGCGCGAGGTGCACGAGCAGATGCCGGCAGCGCGCCCGCTCGTCGCGCGTCGCCATGCCGTTCTCGGTGACGTAGACCGGACGGCCGAGCGGTACCAGCCGCACGAGCTGCGCGTGCAGGCCGCGCGGGTAGACCTCCCAGCCCATCTGGTCCTCGAGCTCCGAGGGCTCGTCCGGGCGCCGCATGCCGTGCAGCGGCGTCTCGCCCGTCGCGTCGCGGTCGGAAACGCCTCTGGCGACGTGCTGCGCCTGCTCGAGTCCGCCCGCGCGCACCAGCATGCGCGCGTAGTAGTTGAGCCCGACGAGGTCGTACGATCGTGCAAGGCCGGGGACCTCAGCTCCGTCGCCGACCGGCGGGAAGACCACGCCGCGCAGCAGGCCGTCCAGGTAGTACTGGTTGAGCAGGAAGTCCTGCTGCACCGCGGCCGTGCGGTCCTCCTCGCTCGCCGGGTCGAGCGGCTCGATGTACGGCATGTTCAGCACCGGTCCGACCTCGGTCGCGTGGCGGGTCGCATCCTTGATCGCACGGTACATCGCGCCGTGCGCGAGCAGGACGTGCTTCGCGACCGTCAGGGCGCGCGCGAGATCGCGCACGCAAGGCGGGTGGATGCCGAGCACGTAGCACAGCGCCGGCGCGACCATCGGCTCGTTGATCGTGAACCAGATGCGCACGCGGTCGCCGAGCTCGCGCGTCGCGTGCGCCGCGAAGCGCGCGAGCCAGTCGACCATCTTCGGGTTCTCCCAGCCGCCTTGACGCTGCGCCCAGATCGGGTTCGTGAAGTGGTGCAGTGTTACGGTCGGCTCCATGCCGAGCTCGCGGATGGTGTCGCAGACCTCGCGGTAGTGGTCGATCTCGCGCGCGTTGAAGCGTCCTTCCTCGGCTTCGATGCGCGACCACTCGATGGAGATCCGCTGCGCGTTCATCCCGAGCTCGCGCGCGAGCGCGAAGTCCTCGCGGAAGCGCCGGTAGTGGTCGCAGGCGATCTCGCTCGTCGAGCCGTCGCGCACGTGGCCCGGCTGCTGCTCCCACTCCCACCAGTGGTTGTTGGTGCAGCCGCCCTCGACCTGGTGCGCGGCGGTCGCGGCGCCGAACAGGAAGCCGGCGGGGAATCGGAGGTCCATCGTGCCGGAGTACACCGGAGCCTGGTCCGGCGGAAGCGTCGGGCTCCTGCCGCCCGGTGCGAGCGCGCCCGCCTAGCCGCCCAGGCGGGCGCGCGCCGCCTCGCACCAGGTGCGGTACATCGCCTCCCCGAAGAGCACGAAGCGGATCTCCTGGAGCGCGCCGGCGTGCTCCCTGCAGGTGTCGATCGCGATCGCCGCCGCCTCGTCCGCGGGGTAGCCGTAGACGCCGCACGAGATGGCCGGCAAGGCGATCGTCCGGAGCCCGTGCTCGTTCGCGAGGGCGAGCGACGAGCGGTAGGCGGCGCGGAGCAGTGGCGCCGACTTCTCGGGGCTCGAGTACACCGGTCCGACGGTGTGGATCACGTGACGCGCGCGCAGCGCGAAGCCCGGGGTGATGCGTGCCTCACCGGTCGGGCAGCGGACACCCGGCCGCACCTCGGGGATCTTGCGGCAGGCCTCGAGCAGCTCCTTGCCCGCGGCACGATGGATCGCGCCGTCGACCCCGCCGCCACCGAGCATGCGCTCGTTCGCCGCGTTGACGATCGCGTCCGCGTCCTCCTTCGTGATGTCGCCCTCGCGCACGACGAGGGTGCAGGTCTTCGTCAGCTCGAAGCGCTCCATCGCCGGCCCTCCCTCGAGCGACGATGCTACACCGCCGCCGGCGCACCGTCAGCGCCCCGCGCGCAGCCCGTGCGCCGGCGCGGGCTGCGCGCGATCGCTCGCGGTAGCGAGCCGGGACGCTATGCGGCGTGGCGTAGCCCGGCCGCGTCGTGGCGCCGCACGGCGCTCGAGCCGCGCGCCTCGGTGAGCCGGGCGAGCGTGAAGGCGCCGATCGCCATCACCACGTCGCGCACGGCGACGTCGAAATAGCCGGCCGCGACCAGGTTGACCGCGATCAGCAGCAGCCACGCGGCGGCCACGTAGCTCGCGAGCACCGTCCAGCGCGTCAGGATCGCGATCCCGACCGCGATCTCGATCACGCCGACCACGTACATGAGGCCCTGCGCTCCGAACGGGAGCAGCCCCGCCACCGCCGGGCTCACGTAGCTCGGCCAGGAGGCCAGCACGTTGAAGAACCTGTCGAACCCGGCAAGCAGCGGCACGAGGCCGTAGGCGATCTTGAGCGCGATCCACGGGGTCTCGAGTCGTTCATCGAGCCGGTTCATGGTTCCACCTCCTGCTTCGTCGGTCGCCCCGACGGGGGTCGTGGCGAGCAAGAGCCGGCCGGAACCCCCGGCCGTCCGTGCCCTTCTGTCCCCCCGTATCAGGAGCGCGGCTAATAAAACCAGTTCTATGAGTTTTCTTTTGTTTATTGTGTTTGTTCGCGCTTTCGGCTACGAGCGAGGTGATGAAGGGCCCGCCGCCGACAGAGGGAGGCGCGACCCGCGACCGGATCCTCGGCTTCCTCCGGCGGGGCCCCGGCACGGTGGAAGAGCTCTCACGCGAGGTCGGGGTGACGCCGAACTCGGTCCGCGTCCAGCTCGCGAGCCTCGAGCGCGACGGGCTCGTGCGGCGCGCCGGCGTCCAGCGCCGCACCCGCAAGCCCGCCCACCTCTACGCGCTCACCGCGGAAGCCGAGCAGGCGTTCTCGCGAGCCTACGTCCCGCTGCTCGCATCCGTGCTCGAGGTGCTCGGCGAGCGGCTCGGCACGGCGGGCAAGGCCGACCTTCTCGAGGAGGTCGGGCGACGCATCGGACGCCGCCACGCCTCGCGCCACCCGGAGCCGGAGGAGCGGCTGCGCGACGCGCTCGACCTGCTCGGCGAGCTGGGCGGCGCGGCGGACGTCGAGCGGTACGACGGCACGGTCGTCGTCCGCGGCCGTGGCTGCCCGCTCGGCGAGGTGGTCCGGCACGACCCGCAGGTCTGCGTCGGGCTGCAGACGCTGCTCGCGGAGGTCACGGGGCTGAGGGTCCGCGAGTCGTGCGAGCGCAGCGACCGTCCTTCGTGTCGCTTCGCGATCGACTTACCGGCGCACGCCGGGTGAGCCCCGCGACACCGCTCAGCGGTGGTACTCGCCGGCCGCCTCCGGCTGGTAGGTGATCCCGACCACGCGAAGCCGGCTCGTGCGCCCGTTGGGCATCGGCCAGTCGATCACGTCGCCCACCGCGAGCCCGAGGAGCGCGCTCCCCACCGGCGCGAGCACCGACACCTGGCTCTTCCCCGGGTCGGTCGGCCCGTAGACGAGCGTGACCTCGGTCTCCTCCCCCGTGTCCTCGCTCGCGAAACGCACGGTCGAGTTCATCGTCACGACGTTCGGCGGGACCTCGTGCGGCTCGACGACCCGGGCGCGTTCGATCTCGTCGCGCAGCGCGTCGAGGTCGAGCCGACGACTCTGCGCGTCGAGCAGCCGCTCGAGGCGCTCGTGGTCGACCCGGGAGAGGATGATCGGAGGCTTCATTGGCGCCGATTCGACTCCCAAAGGGCATGCCGCGTCAATCCGGCGCCGGATGAACCAGGCCCCTGCGCAGGAGGGCGTCACCGAGAGCGAGGAAGTAGAGGTAGCCGCGCTGCTCGCCGAAGCGCGCGATCACACGCTCGAGCGGGGCTCCGGGCTCGACGTTCAGCAGCGCGGAGAGGTTGCGCGTCGCGCCCACGTCGCCCGGCGGGAAGACGTCGAGCCGCCCGAAGCCGCGGAGCAGCACGAGGCCGGCGCTCCACGGGCCGATGCCCGGCAGGTCGGCCAGGACGCGCAGCGCCTCGCCCGTCGGAAGGCTCTCGAGCTTCGCCTCGCCGAGCTCGCCGGTCGCGATCATCCGGGCGAGCGCGCGCAGCGCCTCGGCCTTGCGCGTGCTGAGACCGCAGGCCCGCAGCGCGTCGAGCCGCGCCTGGACGACGGCCGACGCGGCGGGGAAGGCCCAGCGGCGACGGCCACCCTCCTCGAGGGGCTCGCCGAAGCGCTCGACCAGCCGCGCGACCACCGCGACGCCGGCGTCCAGGCTGAGCTGCTGGAACGGCACCACGTTGACGAAGGCCTCGAACAGCTCGGCGAAGCGCGGCGGCCGCATGCCGCGCAGCGCGCGCGCCGTCGCGCGCAGCCGGGGCACCGACGCGGCGGCGCGCGCGAGGGGCTGCGGATCGACGTCGAGCCCGATCACCCGGCGCGCCGTCCGGACGAGCGCGACGCGTGTCTCGCTCGACGGCTTCCCGGCGCGCACGGCGAGGCGCAGGTCGGGCTCGTCGACCGTCCCGCGGTTCTCGACCTCGATCAGGCAGAGCCCGTCCGGCGTCGCGAGGAGCCGCAGGTATCGTCCGTCCTCCCAGACCTCGACCGGGTTCGCGGGCCGGCGCTGCAGCGCTCGCACCGTCGCCTCGAGGTGGAAGGGCGCGCGGGTCGCGAGCCGCCCGCTCGGCGCGCCGTCGCCCGGGCTGGCCTCGCCCGGATAGGTGACGCGACCGTCGCGCACCGCGGCGAAGGGCGTCATGCGGTGCGGGCTCGCGCTCGAGGGGCCGGTGATGTGCTGGACCGTCGCGCCGCGGGCAGCGAGCGCGTCGGCGACGAGCGAGCGGTGGCAGCGCCAGGGCACCGCCTCGGCGCACATGACGGCGACCGTGCCCTCGCGTGCGAGCGCGCGCAGCTCGGCAAGCCCGGACTCGAAGTCCGGCGTCTGCATGTGGTCGGCGAAGCCGCGGAAGCTCTCGTTGCGCCACCCCGTGTTCGGCGAGTCGCGGCGCGGCCGGCGAAGCCCGCCGAGCCGCGCGAGGTGCACGTAGCGCAGGCGACGCCGGGGAAGCGCCGAGGCCAGGGTGTCCGTGTTGAACTGCGGGTTGCGCCGCGAGCGCGGGACCGTGCGGATGTCGGCGAGGATCGAGACGTCGAAGGCGCGCAGCAGAGCGATCAGCTCGTCGAGCGAGCGGGTCGAGTGCCCGACGGTGTAGACCCGCACGCCCTGCCAGCTTGCCGCCAGGCTCCCCTCGCTTCGCCCTTGCATGCGTCTCTCATAGATCTACTGCTCAGGTATGGGCAGTCGAAGACGCCGAGCGGAGCGCGTCGAGGCGACGACGACCGGGCCCCGGAAGAAAGCGGCGCCGCGCGGCGACGCGCGCATCCGCTGCAAGCACGTCCGGGACGCGCCGGAGGCGAGCGACGGCACGCGCTTCTTGGTCGATCGGCTCTGGCCGCGCGGCGTGCGCAAGGTCGACCTCGAGGTCGCCGCGTGGCTTCGCGAGGTCGCGCCGAGCGACGCGCTGCGCCGCTGGTTCGGGCACGATCCGGCGCGCTGGGAGGAGTTCCAGCGGCGCTACTTCGCCGAGCTCGACCAGCACCCGGAGGACCTCGAGCCGCTGCTCGAGGCGGCGCGCCGCGGCCCGGTCACGCTGGTCTTCGGCACGCGGGAGCGCGAGCACAACAACGCCGTCGCGCTCGCGAACTACCTTCGGCGTCGTCTTCGAGCGAAAGGGTCCGCGAAGGAGCGCGCGGCGCGGCCGCGCCGCGCCGTCCGCTAGGCGCGTAAGCGGCGCGCGCGCGCGGGATGTGGCGCGGCTCGGTAGCCGCCGTCGAGCAGCCGCGACGCGCCGCTCCACACCGCGCTCGACGCACGTTGCACGCGCGTCACCGGTCCTCGAACAGCGTCCCCGCGACCCAGTCGTTCGGGCCCGTCGCCTCCCGTGACGCGCCGCCGCTCACCGCCGACGCGTCGCCGCTCGCCACGTTGAGCCGGCCGCCGGCGACCGACCCGCCAGCCGTGCTGCTCGTGAAGTCTTCCGCGTCCTCGTGCCCGCCGCTCGCCGTGTTGTCCCTCCCTCCGGCCACCGACGTGAATGCGCCCGCGGCGAAGTTCGCCAGGCCGCCCGTGACGGCGCCGTACCCCGCGCTCGCGCGGTTGAGCGCGCCGCCGCTCACCGAGGCGGCGGTCCCGGAGGCATGGTTGCGCCTTTCCGCCGAGACCGAGGCAGCGAACCCGGACGCCCATCCGGCGAGGCCGCCGCTCACGGACGCGCAGGTCCCCGTCGGCCTGCCGTGCCGCCGCTGACGCTCGCGTGCTCGCCGGTGGCCGCGCTCTCGAAGCCGCCGGAGACCGCCGCGGCGTGCCCGGCCGCGAGGTTGCCCTCACCCCCGGTCACGCTGGCGAGCGGTCCCGTCGCGTGGTCGCCGCTGCCGCCGGTGACGCTCGCCCACAAGGCCGTGATGGCGTTGTTGAACCCGGCGACGATGCCGCCGTAGCGCTCGAGCTGGTGACGATCGCCGATCACCAGGTTGTGCGAGCCCGTCTGCGCCGCGCCCGCAGAGTCGTTGTACCCGATGATCACGCTGCCCCTGCCGTTGACCGCGCCGTCGGTCGCGCCGGAGCCCGAGACGATCTGCAGGTTCGCCCCGGTGATCCGGACGGTGGCCCCGTCGTCTTCGATCGACAGCGGAAGGGCAACCTCCCTTCCCTTGCACGCGGGGCGGAGCCCCGCACACCATTTTTGCCTTGCAAATCACGTCGGCGTGGACGGACGGGATGACGAGGAACCCGCCCGCCACGGCGGCGGCGAGGACCAACCGAGACACCACGTGTCGCAGGGAGGACCTCCGTGGCGTTGCGAGCCTAGCCAAGGCGCGCAGCCGCAGGCAAGGAAAAATCCGCCGCCGTGGCCCGGCGCGCGGGTTCTCTCGCGCGCTACGCCAGGATCACCCTACTTTCGCCTTGACGGGCGACGCTGCGCGACGAGGCGCGCGTCAACCATATCTTCGCAGCGCGCTGAGCACGGCGGCGCACGCCGCGCTCGGGTCCTCGCCGTGGCCGAGCTCGGCGAGCAGGGGAAGCGCGCTCTGCTCGCGCAGCGTCGCGGCGAGCGTTTGCGTCGCGAGGTCGTCGCACGACGTGACGTGGTTCACCACGTAGCCCGCGACCGGGACGCCGCGCGCCGCCGCCGCGGCGAAGGTCAACAGCGTGTGGTTGATCGCGCCGAGCCGCGCGCCGACGACGACCACGAGCGTCGCCCCGAGCGCGTGCACCAGCTCGAGGTACGTCGTCCGCCCGGCGAGCGGCACGAGCAGCCCGCCCGCGCCCTCGACGAGCAGCAGGTCGACCTCCGCGGCGCGCCGGCGGTACCCGGCGACCAGCGCCGCGACGTCGAGCGTCTTCCCCGCCCTCTGCGCCGCGACCGCCGGCGCGAGCGGCTCGGCGAGCGCGAGCGCGCAGATCGTCTCGAGCGGCTCCTCGGCGCCGGCCGCGTCGCGCAGCGCGAGCGCATCCTGCGGCACGAGCCGTCCGCTCGCGTCCGAGGAGCAGCCGGTCTCCGCGGGCTTGCGTACCGCGACGCGCAGCCCGGCTGCGACCGCCGCACGCGCGAGGCCGCACGCGACGTAGGTCTTGCCGACGCCGGTGTCGGTGCCGGTGACCAGGACGATCACGGCGCCTCGGTGATCTCGCGGATCGCGCGCGCGGTCGCGCCGACCAGGAGATCGAGCTCGTCGGCGCGCAAGGAGAGCGGCGGCATCAGCACGATGACGTTGCCGAGCGGGCGCAGGATGACGCCGTGCCGGCGCACCGCCTCACAGACGCGCTGGCCGACGCGCGCCGCCGGCGGATAGGGCGCACGCGTCGCGCGATCCTGCACCAGCTCGATGCCCACCATGAGCCCGCACCGGCGCACGTCGCCGACGTGCTCGAGCGGCGCGATCTGCCGCTCGAGCGCATCGCCGAGCGAGCGCGCGATCTCGCCCGCGCGCTCGAGCGTCCGTTCGGCGTCGAACACCTCGAGCGACGCGATCCCGGCGGCGCAGGCGAGCGGGTTCCCGGTGTAGGTGTGGCCGTGGAAGAAGGTGACGAAGTCCTCGTACGGCCCGAGAAACGCGTCGAACAGCTCCTCGGTCGCGAACGTCGCCGCGAGCGGCAGGTAGCCGCCCGTGATGCCCTTGCCGACGCACATCAGATCGGGCGTCACACCCGCCTGCTCGCAGGCGAACATGGTGCCGGTGCGGCCGAAGCCGGTCGCGACCTCGTCGCAGATCAGCAACGCGCCGACCTCGCGCGCGAGCGCCGCGAGCTCGGCGAGGTAGCCCGGCGGGTGCGTCCACATGCCGGCCGCGCCCTGCACGAGCGGCTCGACGATCACCGCCGCGAGCTCGTCCGCGTGCGCGCGGAGCTGCCAGCGCGCCTCGGTGAGCGCGGCCTCGCACGCCGCGTCCTCGCTCATGCCGTCGCGCCAGCGGAAGACGTGCGGCGGCCGCAGCCGCACGACGTCGAACAAGAGCGGCCGGTAGAAGCGGTGGAAGGTCTCGCTGTAGCCGACCGACACCGCGCCGAGGGTGTCGCCGTGGTAGGCCTCGACCAGCGACGCGAACTTCGTGCGCCGCCGCTCGCCGCGGAGCTGCCGCGCCTGGAACGCGATCTTGAGCGCGATCTCGACTGCGGTGGCGCCGGCGTCGGAGTAGAAGACGCGCGTCAGCCCCGGCGGGGCGATGCGGACGAGGCGCGCGCCGAGCTCCGCCGCCGCGGGGTGCGTGAGCCCGAGCATCGTCGAGTGCGCGACGCGGTCGAGCTGGGCGCGGATCGCGGCGTCGATCGTCGGGTGGCGGTGACCGTGCACGTTGCACCACAGCGACGACACGCCGTCGAGGTAGCGCCGCCCCTGCTCGTCGATGAGGTAGTTGCCCTCGCCGGCGACGATCACCAGCGGCTCGGACGCGAGCCAGTCGCGCATCTGGGTGAACGGGTGCCAGAGGTGGCGCCGGTCGAGGTCGGCCGTGCTCGCCGCGGCCGGCGCGTCGTTGCGGGTGGCGGATCTCGTCATGCGGTGCGGCTCTCCTCCACCGCGCGGATCAGCACGTCGGCCGCGCGGTCGATCTGCTCTTGGGTGTGCGTCGCGAGCGGCGTCAAGCGAAGGCGCGCGGTCCCCTCCGGGACCGTCGGCGGACGGATCGCGGGCGCCAGCACGCCGTCCTCGAGCGCGCGTCGCGCGACCTCGAGCGCCGCCGCGGAGCCGCCCACGACGAGCGCCAGGATCGGGCTCGCGAACGGCCGGACGGAAAGCCCCGCGGCCGCGAGCCGGGCGTGGAGGCGGCGCGCGTTGTCCCACAGCGCGGCGCGCCGCGGGGCGTCCTCGCTCGCGATCGCGATCGCCTGCCGCGCCGCGCCGACCACCGCGGGCGGCAGCGCGGTGCTGTAGACGTACGCCCGGGCGCGGTTCACCAGCAGATCGACGAGCGCTCGCGAGCCACCGACGAACGCGCCGTAGCCGCCGAGCGCCTTGCCGAGCGTTCCCATCCGCACCGTGATCCGCGGCGCGACGCCCGCGTCCTGCGCGACGCCGCCGCCGCGCGCGCCGAACACCCCGACCGCGTGCGCCTCGTCGAGCATGAGCCAGGCGCCGTACCGCTCGGCGAGCTGCACCAGATCCTCGACCGGCGCGCGGTCGCCGTCCATGCTGAACACCGAGTCGGTGACGATCAGCCTGCGGCGTGCGGTCGAGCGTGCAAGCTGGCCCTCGAGGTCCTCGATGTCGAGGTGGCGGTAGATGCGGATCGTCGCGCGCGACAGCCGGCAGCCGTCGATCAGGCTCGCGTGGTTGAGCTCGTCGCTGAACACCTCGTCGCCGCTCCCGACGAGCGCCCCGATCACGCCGATGTTCGCGTGGTAGCCCGAGCCGAAGAGCAGCGCCGCCTCGCAGCCGAGCCAGCCGGCGATCTCCCGCTCGAGCGCGGCGTGCGGCGCCATGTGGCCGCTGATCAGCGGCGACGCGCCGGACCCCGTGCCCGACTCCTCGACCGCCCGGATCGCCGCGGCCGCAAGGCGCGGATCGCCGGCGAGGCCGAGGTAGTTGTTCGAGCACAGGCAGAGGACGCGCCGCCCGTCGACCTCGACCTCCGGCCCCTGCACGCCCGCGACCACCCGCCGCGAGCGGCGCAGGTGGCGGGCCGCAAGCACCTCGAGGTCGCGGCCGAGCTCGTCGTCGGCGCACATGGGTCCGCTCGGTAGGCGAGGCGCGAAGGGCTGTCAACCCGGAAGCATCGGCGGGTTGACAGATGGGGACGAGTGGCACCGGTGCGCCGCGACGTTCACCCGCTCGCGTGAGCACGCACCGCCCGGCGGCCCGGCATGCCGCGCGCGACATGCGCCGCCCGCCGCGCGCTTCGCCTCGCTCACCGATGTGCTAAGGGCCGCGCGTGGCCCGCGCGCGCACCGTCTTCGTCTGCCAGCAGTGCGGCGCGCAGTTCGCCAAGTGGCTCGGGCGCTGCACCGAGTGCGGCACCTGGGAGAGCGTCGTCGAGGAGACGGTCGCGCCCCGTGCCTCGGGCGGGGGCGGCGGCTTCGGCGGCTCGCGCACCTCGATCGCGGTCGCGCAGCGCGCCGCGCGGCCGGTGCCGCTCGCGAGCGTCACGCCGCAGAGCCACGCCCGCCTCCCGACCGGGCTTGCCGAGCTCGACCGCGTGCTCGGCGGCGGCCTCGTCCCCGGCTCCGTGACGCTGCTGGGCGGCGATCCCGGGATCGGCAAGTCGACGATCGGGCTCCAGGTGCTGGCCGAGCTCTCGCGCCGGGGCCTGACGGCGCTCTACGTGAGCGGCGAGGAGTCGCCCGAGCAGGTGAAGCTCCGCGCCGACCGCCTCGAGCGCAACGAGTCGGTGCTGATCCTGCCGGAGACCTGCGTCGAGGACGTGCTGGCCCACGTCGAGGCGACGAAGCCGGGCGTGGTGCTGATCGACTCGATCCAGACGATGCACTCGCGCGAGCTCACCTCGGCCGCGGGCAGCGTCGGGCAGGTGCGCGAGTGCGCGGCGGCGCTCGTCGCGCAGGCGAAGGCCGCGGGGCGCCCGACGATCCTCGTCGGCCACGTGACCAAGGAAGGGACGATCGCCGGGCCGCGCGTCCTCGAGCACGTCGTCGACACGGTGCTCTACTTCGAGGGCGACCAGGGCGGCGGGCTGCGCCTGCTCCGCGCCGTCAAGAACCGCTTCGGGCCGACCAACGAGGTCGGGGTGTTCGAGATGGGCGAGCGCGGGCTGGTCGACGTCTCGAACCCCTCCGTGCTGCTCCTCGCCGAGCGCCCGCAGGGCGCGCCGGGGTCCGCCGTCCTGCCGGCGATCGAGGGCACGCGGCCGCTGCTCGTCGAGGTCCAGGCGCTGTCCGCGCGCTCCGCGCTGGCCATGCCGCGGCGCACGACGCTCGGCCTCGACGCGAACCGCGTCGCCGTGCTGACCGCGATCGTCGACAAGCGGGTCGGGCTCCGGCTCTACGAGCACGACCTGTTCGTCAGCGTCGCGGGCGGCATCCGGGTGCAGGAGCCGGCGGCGGACCTCGCGATCATCGCGGCGATCGGCTCGAGCGCGAGCGACACGCCGCTGCCCGAGGGCCTCGTGCTGTTCGGCGAGGTCGGCCTCGCCGGCGAGGTGCGGGCGGTGCGCCACGCGGAGACGCGGCTCCGCGAGGCGGCGAAGCTCGGCTTCACGCGCGCGGTCGTGCCCGCCGCGACGGCGCGTCAGGTGCGCGCGCCCGAAGGGATCGACGTGCAGGGCGTCGCGACGGTGGTCGAGCTGTGGCAGGCGCTGTTCGCCGGACGGCGGCGCGCGGCGGCGGGACGCGAGCGGGGCGAGCGATTCGGCACGGGCGACGACTGAGCTTCCGCACGACTCGCCGCAGCAACCGATCGTCAACCAAACGGCTCGCTCGTCTCGAGCGACGGATCGCGCGCCGGGGGGCTCTTCATCGACCCAACGAGCACCCGAGAACGCGTCTTTGACTCCGCTCAGCCGTGGCGACGCGACGCCGCGGCGTCGTGCACCGCTTCCTGCACCGCCTCGATCGGCACGCCGCCCATCCCGGCGCGGCGGCCGAGGGTGCGTTCGAGGAACGCGAGCACCGCGCTCGTCGCGCGGTCGCGCTCGACGTCGACCGGGATCACGTGGCCGCTGTGCTGCAGCACGACGAGCTCGACGTCGCGCGAGCCGACGTGGCGCGCGAGCCAGCGGGCGCCGGCGAGCGGGCACGTCCGGTCGAGCCGCGAGTGGACGATCAGCAGCGGCTGCGATACCGCACCGACCCGCGCCCGCACGGTGACCCGAAGCTCGTTGAACGACAGCGCCGCGTCGAGCGGGAACGGGGCGGACTTCGGATGGCTCGCGCGGACCACCGGGTCGCGGATGTCGCTCACGCCCTTGGGCAGGAGGCGCTGCCGGGCGCGCTCGCCGAGCGTCCGGGCGGCGACCCAGAGCGCCATCCGGATCGGCGGCGGCAGGCTGACCGCCGGCGAGAGCGCGACCACGGCCGCGACCTCCGGGCCGCGCGTCCGCGCCAGGTCGAGCCCGAGCAGCGCCCCCATCGACAGGCCGACGACCGCGTGCGGCGCGCGCGGCACGAGCTCCGTGAGCCGGGCGAAGCCCTCCTCGACCGCGTCCCGCCAGGCGGGCCACCGGTTGGGCTCGCCGTCCGCCGCCTCCCCGTGCCCGGGCAGGCGGAGCCCGAGGACGCCGTAGCCCGCCTCCGCGAGCGGGTCGGCGAGGCTTTCCATCTCGTGCGGCGTGCCGGTGAAGCCGTGCACCAGAAGCACGCCGCCGCGCGTCCCGCCCGCCCTGTGGAACGCGACCGGCATCCGCTCGAGCCGCGCTAGATCGCCGGGATCTGGGCCAGGCGCTGCGGGTCGATCTCGATGCGCGCCTTCTTCTTGAGCTCGGTGAGGTAGCGCTCGAAGGTCGCGTTGCGCCGGCGCTCGAGGAGCTGCTGCTTGGTCTCGTCGAGCTTCTTCGCGATCTCCTCCTCGCTCGGCACGGTCTCCTCGGCGAGCTCGACCACGTAGGCGTCGCCCGCCACGACGAAGACGGAGTCGGCGAGCTTCGCGTCGTCGCGCAGCGCGAACGCCGCGTTCTTGAGCTCCGGGCTGCTGCCCACACCAGGGATGAAGCCGCCCGCGCGCGCGAACGGCGAGGTGGTCGAGACCGTCTTGCCCGCCGCCTCGGCCGCCTTGGCGAGCGAGCCCTCGGCCTTCGCCGCGGCGTGCAGCTTCTCGGCCTCGGCCTTGGCGAGCTCGCCGCCCTTCTTCAGCCGGTAGGCGGCGTCGACGCGCTCGCGGACCTCGCCGAGCTCCGGGACGCGCGAGGGGACGATCTCGACGAGCCGGGCGATCACCCAGTTGCCGTTCACCTCGACCGGGTCGGTGTAGCCGCCGGGCTGGAGCTCCCACAGCGCGGTGGTGAGGGGCAGCGACCGGCCGAGCGACGGGAAGGCGTCGCCCCGGCCGAGCGGCTCCGGGCGCTCGACCGTCAGCCCCCGCTTCTCCGCCACCTGGTCGATCGTCTCGCTGGCGAGCGCCTGCTGGTCGGCCTCCGCCGCCTCCCTGGCGCGGGCCGCCGCCGCCTCGCGGCGCAGCGTCGCGACGATCTCCTCGCGGACCTCCTCGAGCGGCTTCACCCGCTCCTCGCGGATCTCCTCGACCTTGAGGAGGTTCAGCCCGAAGGGCGACTCGACGATGTCGCTGATCTCGCCGGGCTTCAGGCTGAAGGCCGCGTCCTCGAACGGCCCGACCATGCGGCCGCGGGGGAAGAAGCCGAGGTCGCCGCCGTTCTCCCGCGAGCCGGGGTCCTCGGAGTACTCCCGGGCGAGCTCTGCGAAGTCGGCGCCGGCTGCGAGCTTCGCCTGGACTTCCTCGAGCTTCTCTCGCGCCTTGGCCTTGGTCTCCTCGTCGGCATCGCGCGGCACCCGGATCAGGATGTTCCGGGCGCGGACCTCGTGCGGCTGGGTGAAGCGCGTCTCCCGGTTCGCCTCGTAGTACTCGGCGATCTCCTCCTCGGTGACCTCGACCCCCTCCTCGAAGCGCTCGGGCGAGTAGGTGAGCAGCTCGACCCGGGCCTTCTCGGGCTCGGTGTAGCGGGTCTTGTTCTCCTCGTAGTAGGCCTTCAGCTCCTCCTCGCTCGGCTCGACGGCGACGGTCTGGTCGGAGGCGGCGAACTTGACGTAGGCGAGGCTGCGCTTGGTCTCCCGGGCGAGGATCTCGTCCCGGGCCTCGGCGTCGGTCACCTTCACGCCGTCCAGGACCACCCCCTGGAGGCGCTCGACGGCCAGGTCCTCCCGCCGGCTCTGCTCGTAGTCGGCGGGGGTCATGCCGGCGCCCCGGACGATGCGCAGGTAGAGCTCCTTGTTGAACCGCCCCCCGGCCTGGAAGCCCGGGCTGTTGACGATCGCGTCCCGCAGCTCGTGGTCGCCGATCTGGAGCCCGAGGCGCTCGGCCTCATTGAGCAGCACCAATCGGTCGATGAGACCGTCGAGGGCCCGCTGGCGGAGGTTCAGCGCCCGGCGGACCTCGGGGGTGAAGCTGCCCCGGTAGGCGTTGCGGTACATGTCGGTCAGGTTCAGCTCGGCGCGCTGGATCGAGATCTGCTCGATCGGCCGGCCGTCGACCGTGGCGATCGTGGTGAGCGGGTTGCCGCCGCTCACGACGGCCTCGACCCCCCACAGCACGAAGACGGCGATGATGATGCCGAGGACGACCTTGACGAACTTCGACTGCGCGTGGCGGCGGACGAAATGGAGCATCCCGGGAACGATAGCGTCGGCCCCCGGCGGAAGGCAACGCCGATCGAGACGGCCGAGGGGCGACAAGCATCTCTCGGAAGGGCCGAAGACCATTGCTGCCCTGCCGGGCTTCTGGTATCGACGCTTCGCTTCGCTGATCCCGCTGCTGGAAGGGCGGTAGAATCAGGAGCGGGGGGTGTCGGCAACACCATGATCTTCGATTCACTGCTGGGGTGGTTCTCGAACGATCTTGCGATTGACCTCGGCACCGCCAACACCCTCATCTACCTGAAGGGCGAGGGGATCGTCTGCAACGAGCCCTCGGTCGTGGCGATGCAGAAGGAAAGCCGCAACGGCCGCCGGGTCCTCGCCGTCGGCGCCGAGGCGAAGCGCATGCTCGGACGCACGCCCGGCAACATCATCGCCATCCGCCCGCTCAAGGACGGCGTCATCGCCGACTTCGAGATCACCGAGGCGATGCTCCGCTACTTCATCCAGAAGATCCACGGACGGAAGTCGCTGTTCCGCCCGCGCATCATCATCTGCGTGCCGTTCGGCTGTACCGAGGTCGAGAAGCGGGCGGTCCGCGAGTCGGCGGAGTCGGCCGGGGCGCGTGAGGTCTACCTGGTCGAGGAGCCGATGGCGGCGGCGATCGGTGCCGGGCTGCCGATCACCGAGCCGACCGGCAACATGATCGTCGACATAGGGGGCGGGACGACCGAGGTCGCGGTGATCTCCCTGTCGGGCGTGGTGTTCTCGAAGTCGGTCCGCGTCGGCGGCGACAAGATGGACGAGGCCATCACGCAGTACATCAAGCGCAAGTACAACCTGCTGGTCGGCGAGCGCACGGCGGAGCTGATCAAGATCACGATCGGCTCGGCCTACCCCTCGAGCGAGATCCAGACCATGGAGATCAAGGGCCGCGACCTGGTCGCGGGCGTGCCGAAGACGGTCGAGATCTCCGACGAGGAGATCCGCGACTCGCTGCTCGAGCCGATCAACCAGATCGTCGAGGCGGTGCGGATCGGCCTCGAGCGCTGCCCGCCCGAGCTCGCTTCGGACATCGTCGACAAGGGTATCGTGCTCGCGGGCGGCGGCGCGCTGCTGCGCAACCTCGACGTCCTGCTGCGCGAGGAGACCGGTTTGCCGATCATGCTCGCCGACGACCCGCTCACCGCGGTGGTGATGGGCGCGGGCAAGGTCCTCGAAGAGCTGAGCCTGCTCAAGGATGTCACGATCCAGTAGGCGCGCCGCACGCGCGGTCGGCGCGGCATGCTGATCCTCCTCCGCCGTCACTCGGTCCTTTTCACCACCGGAACACTCCTGCTGCTCTCGCTCTCGCTGCTCGTCACGAACACCCGCGGCAAGCGGCGCATCGACCCACTCGGCGTGGTGTTCCTCGAGCTGATCACGCCGATCGGCCACCTGCTGAGCACGGTCTCGAGCACGATGAGCGGAACGTGGAAGGCGTACGTCGACCTGGTCGGCGTGCGCCAGGAGCGCGAGTGGCTGCGCCGCCGGGTCCGCGAGCTCGAGATTCAGAACGAGCGCGCGGTGGCGCTCGAGCGGCAGAACGCGCGCCTCCAGGCGCTCCTCGACCTGCGCGAGGCGATGCCCGGACAGTCGGTCGCCGCCCGGGTGACCGGCGTCGACGCGAGCGGGCTGTTCCGCACCGCGACGCTCAACAAGGGCGAGAGCGACGGCGTGGTGAAGGGCATGGCGGTGGTCGCGCCGGGCGGCGTGGTCGGCAAGATCCTCGCGACCAGCCCGAACGCGGCCCGCGTCCTCCTCCTCGAGGACCCGTCGAGCGGCGTCGACGCCCTGGTCCAGCGCTCCCGGGCGCGGGGCATCGTCGAGGGCAGCCCGACCGGCGGCTGCCAGCTCAAGTACGTGAAGCACCGCGAGGACGTCCGGGTGGGCGACGTGGTCGTCACCTCAGGGCTGGACGGCATCTTTCCGAAGGGACTGGTGGTGGGGAGGGTCGTCGCGCTGACCCGCGAGGAGGGAGGGCTCTTCCAGACCGCGGAGCTCGAGCCGGCGATCGACTTCAGCAAGCTGGAGGAGGTGTTGGTGGTGGAGGCGCCAGAGCAGGAGGTGCCGCCGGAGGCCGCGTGGACGAGCCCGGGCGAGCAGCGAAGACACGGCGGTTGACGCTCTCCAATGCGTCCGCTGCTGATCTTCGCAATCGCCGGCGTGCTCGCCGTGGTGGTGCAGACCACCCTCGTCCAGCGCCTGGGCTTCCTGCCCGCCGCACCGGACCTGATCGTCGTCCTGTGCGTCTACCTCGGGCTGCACTACCACTCGCCCGGCGGTGCCATCGGCGCCTTCCTGCTCGGCTACCTGCTCGACACGTTTTCGGGTGCCGTACCGGGGCTCTACTGTCTTACGATGACCACCGTCTTCGGAGTGGTATATCTGCTCTCGAAGCGGCTATGGATGGAAAATCCCATGTCGAACATCGCCGCCGTGGCGCTCGGCTCGGCGGTGAAGATCGTCATGGTGATGACCTACCTCGCGGTCGCCGCGTCGCGAGCGGTGAGCTTCCTGGTCGTGCTCCGCACCTTGACGATCGAGGCGCTGCTCGCGCTCGTCTGTGCTCCCGCGGTGTTCGCGGCGCTGCGTCACTACCTGCCTCAGCCGGCGAGGTCGCATGCAGCTGAATAGCCGCGAAGTGCCGAACGAGCTCCGCCGGCGCATCGTCTTGACGGGCCTCGGCGTCGTCGGCGTGTTCGGTGCGCTCGGCTTGAGGCTCTACAAGCTGCAGATCGACGAGGGCGAGCGGTGGCGCTCGCTCTCCGAGAACAACCGCATCCGCCTGCAGCGCATCGCCGCGACGCGCGGCCTGATCTACGACCGCAACGGCGAGCCGCTGGTCGACAACCGCGCGTCGTTCGACGTCGTGGTCGTGCCCGAGGACACGCCCGACCTCGCCGGGACGATCATCAAGGTGTGCGAGTACCTCGGCATCGAGGACGTCAACGTCGAGGCGCTGCTCGCCGCGGCGAAGACGAGACCGCCGTACGAGAACCTGCTGATCAAGCGCGACGTCGACTGGCGCGCCGTGATGACGCTCGAGACGCGCCAGCTCGAGCTGCCCGGCGTGAACCTCGACGTCGGGCCGCTGCGCACCTATCCGTACGCGTCGGTCGCCGCGCACCTCCTCGGCTACGTCGGCGAGGTGTCGACCGAGGAGCTCGGGAAGAACCCCGCCTACCGGATGGGCGACCTGATCGGGAAGTTCGGCGCCGAGAAGTCCTGGGAGAGCCGCCTGCGCGGCGTGCCGGGCGGGCAGCAGATCGAGGTCGACGCGCTCGGCCGCAAGCTCCGCGTGCTGTCGCGCGTGCCGCAGAAGCAGGGTCACAACATGATCCTGACGATCGACCGCCGCCTGCAGGCCTTCACCGAGCAGCTCATGGAGGGGCACGACGGCGCGGTGGTCGTCCTGAACCCGAACAACGGCGAGATCCTGACCCTGGTCAGCAAGCCGTCGTTCGACCCGAACGTCTTCGCGCGCGGCATCAAGCCCGCCGAGTGGCGCGCGCTCACCGACCACAAGACGCGGCCGCTCAACAACCGCGCGATCCAGGGTCAGTACCCGCCCGGCTCGACCTTCAAGATCGTGACGGCAGCGGCGGCGCTCGAGGAGGGCGCGGTGACGCCGTTCACCCGCATCTTCTGCGGCGGCGGCTACCACTTCGCGAACCGGACCTACCGCTGCTGGAAGAAGGGCGGGCACGGCTCGGTCAACCTGCACCGCGCGATCGTCGAGTCGTGCGACGTCTACTTCTACCAGGTCGGGCAGCGGCTCGGGGTCGACACGATCGCCGACTACGCGTACCGCTTCGGCCTCGGCTCGCCGACGGGCATCGCGCTCGACCACGAGAAGCCCGGGCTCATCCCGACGACCGCGTGGAAGCGCGCCCGCTTCAACGAGCCGTGGTTCTCGGGCGAGACGCTGTCGGTCGCGATCGGCCAGGGCTACATCCTCGCGACGCCGCTCCAGATGGCGAACGTCATCGCGACGGTCGCGAACGGCGGCACGCGCTACCGCCCGCACTTCGTGCAGCGCATCGAGACGGCGAGCGGCGAGACGGTCGAGGTGATCCAGCCCGAGGTGCTCGGCCACGCGAACCTGCGCAAGTCGACGCTCCTCCAGCTCCGCGAAGCGCTGCGCGACGTGGTCAACGCCCCCAACGGCACCGGCAAGAAGGCGCGCCTCGAGACCATCGAGGTCGGCGGCAAGACCGGCACCTCGCAGGTCTTCAAGATGGGCAAGCAGACCAAGACCCATCACCTGCCGAAGCACCTTCGCGACCACGCCTGGTTCGTCGCCTTCGCGCCGGTCGAGGCGCCGGAGATCGCGATCGCCGTGCTGATCGAGCACGCCGGCGGCGGGGGCGGCGCGATGGCCGCGCCGATCGCCCACGACGTGGCCGACTTCTACTTCGCGCTGACGCGCGGGCGCTCCTACCAGCTCGCGGCGCCGCACGCCGGCGCAACGGAGGACACGTCGTGCGCCTGATGGTCGACCGCCGTCTGATCTACCACTTCGACGTGCTCACGATGCTGATCGTCCTCGCGATCGTCGGGCTCGGCACGGCGTCGGTGTACAGCGCGAGCTTCGATCCGAGCTCCGCGCGCGCCTCGACCTTCGCCTGGCGTCAAGCAATGTGGGCGGTGCTCGGCGTGATCGCCTGCCTCGTCATGGTGAGCTTCGACTACCGGAAGCTCGAGCGCTACGCGTACCTCGCCTACGCGGGCGGCCTCGCGATGCTCATCGCGGTGCCGCTCATCGGCACGGTGAGCAACGGCTCGCGGCGCTGGCTCGACTTCGGCTTCTTCTCCGTGCAGCCGTCGGAGATGATGAAGCTCGCGCTGATCATCGTGCTCGCCCGCTACTTCCACCGGAAGATGCGCCCCGAGGGGCTCCGGCTGCGCGACCTGATCGTGCCCGCGCTCCTGACGCTCGCCCCGGTCGCCCTGATCCTCGCTCAGCCGGATCTCGGCACGGCGGGCGTCTTCTGCTTCGTCGCGGCGAGCATGGTGTTCCTCGCCGGACCGAGCACCCGAACCTGCGGCGTGCTCGCAGGAGCCGGCCTGTGTCTCGTGCCGCTCTTCCCTTACCTGCTCTCCCACCTGAAGCCGTACCAGGTCAAGCGGCTGCAGACCTTCCTCAACCCGGAGCTCGATCCGCTCGGCGCGGGCTACCACGTGATCCAGTCGAAGATCGCGATCGGCTCGGGTGGCTTCTCCGGCAAGGGCTTCCTCGCCGGCACGCAGAACCAGCTCAAGTTCCTCCCCGAGCAGCACACGGACTTCATCTTCTCCGTGTACTCCGAGGAGTGGGGCTTCGTCGGCGCCATGGTGCTGATCGGGCTCTACCTCGCGCTCATGCTCCGCGGGCTCGTGGTGGTGAATCGGGCGAAGGAGCGCTTCGGGTCGCTCCTCGCATTCGGCGTGCTGGCGAACATCTTCTGGCAGGCGGCGATCAACCTGGGCATGACGACCGGCGTCCTGCCGGTCGTCGGCATCACGCTGCCGCTCTTCAGCTACGGAGGCTCGTCGCTCACGACGCTCATGGCGGGGCTCGGGCTGGTGATCAACGTGAACATGCGGCGCTTCTCGCTGGAGCGCATACCGAGCTTCTGAGCCGCGACGCGGCGGGGAGCGGGGGGTGGAAGGCGTCATGGAAGGGTTGCTCGAGGACCTCGCACGCGACGTGCACGTCGATCCGGAGAAGGTCCTGCTCTCGATCTGCGCCGCGGCGCTCTGCGGCTACGTGCTCGCGCTGCTCTACCGCTTCACGTACCGCGGCCAGAAGGCGTACTCGCGCAACTTCGCGCTGTCGCTCGTCTTCCTCGGCGTGCTCGTCGCGCTGGTCATCGCGCTGATCGGCGGCAGCATCCCGCGGGCGCTCGGCGTGTGGGGTGCGTTCTCGGTGATCCGCTACCGCCTGCGGGTGAACGACGCGATCGACCTGTCGTACATCCTCGCGTCGGTGGTGATCGGCCTCGCCTGCGGGGTCGGCGAGATCATCGAGGCGGCGGTCGCGACGCTGTTCCTCGTCGCGCTGATCCTCCTCTTCCACTTCTCGTCGATGGGCCTCACACGCTCGCCGGCGAAGGACGAGCACGAGGCGACGGTGGCCGATTGAGCAGCCGCGCGCCGCACGCCGCGTCCGTCTACGAGCTGATCGTCCAGCCCGACGACGGCGTCGAGCGCGTGCTCGATCTCCTCCGCGCGGCGCGCCGCTCGCTCGCGGTCAAGCAGTTCACGCTGCACCAGCGCGCGATCCTCGACGCGCTGGTCGACGCGCACCGGCGGGCCGTCGAGGTGCGGGTCATGCTGAACTCGCGTCGCACGTCGGGGCACCGGGTGAACGACGAGAGCTTCGCCGAGCTGCGCGCGGCCGGTGTGCCCGTCGCGTGGACGAACCCGCAGTTCCCGGTGACGCACGAGAAGTCGATGGTGTTCGACGGCGAACGTGCGCTGATCGCGACCTTCAACCTGGCGCACAAGTACTTCGGCCACACGCGTGACTACGGCGTGCTGACCTCCGAGCGCCGCCAGGTCGCGGAGATCCAGCGCTGCTTCAACGCCGACTGGGCGCGCGTCCCGTTCCGTCCCGACCCCCGCTCGGGCCTCGCCTGGAGCGCCGACAACTCACGCTCGGTCATGGCCGAGCTGATCGACTCGGCGCGCCACCGGCTCGACGTGCAGCACCCGAAGTTCCTCGACGGCACGATCCTCGACCGGATGGCCGCGGCGCGGGAGCGGGGTGTGCATGTCCGGCTGCTCTCGGGCGGCAAGCACGGCATCAGCGAGGCGGACGCGCCGGATACCTTCAGCTCGCTCCGCATCCTGCGCCGGATGGGCGTCAAGGTCCGACGCCAGAAGCACCTGAAGCTGCACGCGAAGCTGATCGTGGTCGACGGGCGCCGCGCGCTGCTCGGCTCGATGAACATCGACCGGCGCTCGTTCGACGTCCGCCGCGAACTCGGCATCGTGCTCGAGGAGCCGTCGATCGTCGAGCGCCTGCTGGCGGTCTTCGAGCACGACTGGGACAAGGCCGAGCCCTACACGCCGCCCGACCCGCTCGACGTCGCCGCCCACGACCACGGCGAGCTACCGCACGACCCGGACTTTGAGCACGAGTGAAGCGGTCCCGTGCCGGTGGGCGCGGCGCGGTGAGCTGGGCACCGGGGGCCGCGTTGCATCGCGCTGCGCCCCCGGGCACGAAAGCGTCAGGCGACGGCGCTCTGCACGGCCTGCGCGAGGCGGCTCTTCGGCACGGCCCCCACGATCTGCTCGTGCACCTGCCCGTCCTTGAACACGATGAGGTTGGGGATGCCGCGGACGCCGTAGCGGCTCGGCGTCACCGGGTTGTCGTCGACGTTCATCTTGACGACCTTGAGCTTCCCCGCGTACTCGCCAGCGATCTCCTCGACGACCGGCGCGATCGCGCGGCACGGCCCGCACCAGGGAGCCCAGAAGTCGATCAGCACCGGCGTCTTGGATTGCAACACCTCGGCCTCGAAGGTCGCGTCGCTGACTTCCTGTACGTTGGCCATTCGCGTGCTCCTTGTCTCCAAACGGGACGGGAGGCTAGCAGGCGAGCAAGCCTCGTTCCACGGCACCCATTGTGCCGTGCCCCGGCCCCCGGGCGAAGCCGAGCCCCGCAAGCGACGCCGCCGTGGCCGCCGCCTCGCAACGCGGGCCCATCTATCGTAAGCGGTTCGGCATGCGCCAGTACCTGGATCTTCTCGCGCGGCTCCTCGAGAAGGGCGTCGCGAAGAGCGATCGGACGGGCACCGGCACGCTGAGCCTGTTCGGCGAGCACTTCCGCTTCGACCTGGCCGACGGCTTCCCGTGTCTGACGACCAAGCGCCTCCACTGGCCGTCGATCGCGCACGAGCTCCTCTGGTTCCTGCGCGGCGACACCAGCATCGATTACCTCCACCGCCACGGCGTCACGATCTGGGACGAGTGGGCCGACGAGCGCGGCGACCTCGGACCCGTCTACGGCCACCAGTGGCGCTTCTGGCCGGCACGCGACGGCGGCACCATCGACCAGATCGCGCGCCTCGTCGAGGAGATCCGGCACAACCCCGACTCGCGGCGGCTCGTGGTGAGCGCCTGGAACGTCGCGGATCTCGACCGCATGGCCCTGCCGCCGTGCCACTGCCTGTTCCAGCTCTACGTGGCGCGCGGCCGCATGTCCTGCCACCTCTACCAGCGGAGCGCCGACATCTTCCTCGGCGTGCCGTTCAACATCGCGTCGTATGCGCTGCTCACGCACCTGCTCTGCGACCAGACGGGCTACGAGCCGGGCGAGCTGGTGATCAGCTTCGGCGACGTCCACCTCTACGTCAATCACATTCCGCAGGCCCGCGTCCAGCTCGACCGCTCGCCGCGGCCGCTGCCGCGTCTCCGCATCGTCCGCCACGCGCCGTCGATCTTCGACTACCGCTACGAGGACTTCGTCCTCGAGGGCTACGACCCCTACCCCGGCATCAAGGCCGCAGTCGCGGTGTGAAGCTGTCGCTGGTGGTCGCCGTCGCCGAGAACGGCGTGATCGGGCGCGACGGCGGCCTGCCTTGGCACCTGCCGGCGGACCTGAAGCGCTTCCGCCGCCTGACCCTCGGCCACCACGTGGTGATGGGCCGCAAGACGCACGCCTCGATCGGCCGCGCGCTCGACGGCCGCGTGAACCTCGTGGTCACGAGCCGGCCGCACGAGGTGGCGCCGGGCTGCCGCGCCGTGCCGGACCTCGAGACGGCGCTCGAGCTCGCGCGCGCGGCGGGCGAGGACGAGGCGCTCGTGATCGGCGGCGCGGCGCTCTACGCGGAGGCCCTGCCGCTCGCCGACCGGATCTACCTGACCCGCGTCGCCGCGGAGGTGGAGGGCGACGTGCGCTTCCCGCCGCTCGACCCAGCGGCCTGGTACGAGGTCTCGCGCGAGGAGCATCCGAGCGACGAGCGGCACGCCTCCCCGTACGCCTTCACGCTCCTCGAACGGCGAGCTCCCAGATCATCGTGACGCCGATCGCGAGGCTCGCGCAGCCTGCGAGCCCGCGCAGCGCGAGGTGCACGCCCCGCGAGCGTCGTTCGGCGAGGCGCAGCGGCAGGCCGAGGAGCGCGCTCAGGAGCACCATGCCCAGCGTCGAGCCGACGGCGAAGACCGCGACGTAGAGCAGCGCGACCGCCGGCTCGGCGATCGTCGACAGCACGAGCAGCATGAGCGCGGCGCTGCCGGCGAGCCCATGGACCATGCCGATCAGCAGCGGGCGGGTCGCGGCGTGGTCGTGCGCGTGCGCGCCGGGCGCCTCGCTCTCGCGTACGTGGAAGTGGGAGTGCACGTGGCGCCGACCCCCGTGCTCGTGCGGGTGGACGTGCACCGTGAAGCCGCGCCCGAGCTGGCGCAGTGTCCGCGCAGCGAGCCCGATCAGCATGAGGGCAACGCCGAGCTCGAGAAGCGTCGCGATCCGCGGCTCGATCTCGACGCGAAGCAGGATGACCAGCGCCGCGACCGGCAGCAGCGCGAGCCCGTGCCCGAGCCCCCACAGCGCGCCGATCCACGACGCCCGCCGCGCGCTCGCGCCCTCGCTCACGATCGTGCCGACGGCGGCCACGTGGTCCGCGTCCGCGGCGTGGCGCAAGCCCAGGAGGAAGCCGAGGACGATGGCGGAGGCAGGTGACATCCCGGCTCGAGCTAAGCCCGCCCGGCGAAGCGGTTCAAGACGAGGTCCGGCCGGCGCACGCCACGCTCCGCAGCGCGGCCGTGCCGTCGGTGAGGCGCTCGAGGATCGGCGGCAGCGCACGGTAGAGCTCCAGATGGGCGCGCAGGAGCGAGACCGCGCGCTGGTCGGCGGCGGTGGCCGCCTCCGCGGCAAGCGAGGCGTCGGCGGCGGCAATGAGCGGCTCGAGCGCAGGGGCGGCGCGCGGTGCGCGACCGCCGACCGCGTCCGCCGCAACCTCGAGCCAGGCCCCCACCGCGAACGCGATCTCGCGCACGCGCGGGACGCTCGTGAGCGGCAGGCGGCCCGGCGCGACGTTCATCCGGTTGCGCACGATGCCGAGCAGCACGAGGAAGGCGCTCTGCGCCTCGTGCAGCACCGCGAGCAAACGCTCTCCCTCGGCGACGCGCTCGGGGCGCTCCGCGTCCGGCTCGAACTGCGCCTCGCCGTGCAGGCGGAGCGTCGATGCGAGGTCCTGGAAGATCTGCAGGCGGAAGCCGCGCGCCGGGCGCGCAGCCGGCGGTGCGCCGGTGATCCCGAAGCGCGAGAGCTCCGCCATGTGGAGCAGCGCCGACTCCAGGCTTCGCACGCGCTCGCGGCTCGCGAGCACCGGAAAGATCCAGTATGTGACGCCCGCCATCGCGACGTTCCCGAGGAGCACGCCGAGCACGCGGTCGCGCGGCGTCACGAGGTCGGCGCTCGGCGCGAACGTGTCGAGCTGGCACATCGCGAACGCGACCGCGATCTGCACGCCGACGTACGAGATGCGCGCGCTTCCGCTCACCACGTAGGCCGCGAGCCCCGTGCCGAGCCCCACCGCGACGAGCAGCGGCGGCAGGGTGTCGAAGTTCGGCACGACGACGAGCATCGCAAGCAGCCCGACGAGCCCGCCGACGATCGCCCCGGCGAGGCGGAGCATCGCCTTGTACATCGTCGCGCCGTAGCTCGACTGGGCGATGAGCACGCAGGTGACGACCGCGGTGAAGATCCCGGGCCAGTCGAGCGCGACGATCAGCAGGTAGCAGGCCATCGTGGCGATCGTGACCTGCGCGGCGAAGCGCAGGTCACGCGTGTTGGCGAGCGAGCACGCCGCGGCGAAGACGTGCGGCGCCCCGCCCTCGTCGAGCGGCGAGGAGACGACCGCCGGGGCCCGGGCGCCGTCCGGGGAGAGGAACGCGGTGGCCGGGATCGCGTCGACGAGCGCGCGGCGCATCTCGACGAGCGGGGCGAGCAGCGGCGCGTCCTCGAGCCCGACCGGCGTCGGGGGCGGCTCCGGCGCGTGCCCCGCAAACGCCCGCCGGCCGTCGATCGCCGCGCGCAGCGCGGCGATCCCGTCGCGCAGCAAAACGACCCGCTCGCGGAGCGCCGGCGCGAGCCCGCTGTCTGCCGCCCGTCGCGCGCCGGCGAGCGTCTCGAGGGTGAGCGCCGCGATCGCGCTCCGGTTCACCGCGGCGATCAGCGCGAGCTGCTCGGTGTGGCGACGGCGAAGCGCGCGGTGGCGCGTCTCGGCGTTGCCCAAAAGGTCGAGCTGCCGCGCGAGCCCGTTGAACCCGTCGTCGCGCAGCCGGGCGAGCTCCGCCTCCGACGCCGTCCCGCTCCCCGGCTGGAGCAGCGCCGCGAGGTGCTGCTCGACGGACTGCAGCGTGCGGGAAAGATCGGTCAGCAGCAGATCCTCGGGATCGTCCGGCCAGAGGAGGAGCTGCGCGGCCGTGGCGATCACCTCGGCGAGCGCGACCGCGCCGAGCCGCCACAGGCCGCCGCTGACGGCGAGCGCCGGGTGATCGGCCTCCGTCGCGAGGAAGAGCACGACGGTCACCGAGCCCAGCAAAGCGACGTACGGGCAGGTGATCGTCCGCGAGAGGAAGGCGCCCGTGCCGACCAGCAGCGCGACGAGGGGCAGGAAGAACCACGGCTGCTGCGCGAACGCGCTGACCGCGAGCACGACGCCCGCCGCACCGAGGAGCGTCCCGATGAGGCGCAGGGTCGCCTTCTCGATCGACGCGCCGACGTTCGGCAGGCTCACGAGGAAGACCGTGATGATGAGCCAGTGCCCGTAGGGCAGGCGGAACGTCATGATGACCGCCGTCGCGAAGACGCAGGCGATCGTGATGCGCGCCGTCGCGCGCCAGCGCGACGGCGCCGGCGCGAGCTCCGTGCGGAGGAAGTCCGCGAGCTGCGCGAGCAAGCCGCGCCGCGAGCGGACGAGCGCGCCGCTCGCGCCGACCACCGGGATCGAGGAAGTCGTCACGCGTCC
>FWPU01003254.1_pt1 | contig 41621 bp, 38 predicted proteins | sample 2228361 | NCBI WGS metagenome assembly FWPU01 (sample SAMEA103939777, study PRJEB20133) | metagenome | reverse complement strand
CTGTTGGAGTACCCAGTCACGATCTATACCGCTCTGGCGACCCATTCTGAAAACCCGCCGTAAAAATGAGCGAACCGAGCGTGACGAGGCACTGGCATGACCATTTCCTATCGCAATAACCGCCACCTGAGAATCCGAACCACAATCTCGCAGCGAGGTGTGCGGGCTGCGCATCATCCGGCAGCCCGCCTGGCCCGTGGTGCTGGGCGGCCTGCACGGCGTTGCGCGTCTTTGTGATCCGGCTCTGCTTTCCGCTGACTCGGCACGGTATCCTTTCTCATCGCCCGGTCGTGCTCACCGTCACGGCACCCGTAATTGTCCCTATTCCTTCCTTCGCGTATAATTCACAATACAACATCATTCGAAATCGAGGTTCTCGATGTCCGTAGCCCACGCGGGCGACCTGGTGCTTCTGGTCAGCCCCGACCGCAAACGCTATCTGATCCGTCTGCAGCCCGGCGAGCAATGGTTCTCACATCGGGGCAGCATTGCCCATGATGATATGATCGGCCAGCCGTTGGGCCGCACGGTGTACACATCCCAGGGGGCTGCTTTTCTGGCGCTGGAGCCCTCCACCAACGACCTGATCCAGGAGCTGCCGCGCTCGACGCAGATCATCTACGGCAAAGACGCCGCGCAGATCGTCATGCGGCTGAGTCTCTATCCGGGGCGCACGGTCGTCGAGGCCGGCACGGGCAGCGGTGGCCTGACCTTCATCCTGGCCCGCGCGGTGATGCCGACCGGCCACGTTTACAGCTACGAGACTCGTCCCGATTCCTTCGAGACCGCGCAACGGAACCTGGCCGATCTGGGGCTCAGCGACTACGTCACGCTCTACAACGAGGACATCGCGGCCGGTTTTCACGAGCGCGATGTTGATGCACTGTTCCTCGATGTGCGCGAGCCGTGGCTTTTCCTGGATCACGCCTGGGAAACGTTGAAGGGCGGTGGTTTTTTCGGCGCGCTCGCGCCGACTGTCAACCAGGTCAGCACTCTGCTGGAAGGATTGGAGCGCCGGCCATTCGGCGATCTCAGCGTGGAGGAGGTGTTGGTGCGGCCATACAAGCCCGTGCCCGCGCGCCTGCGGCCCGAAGACCGGATGATCGCGCACAGCGCGTTCCTGGTCTTCGCGCGCAAGATCGCGGCCGGCGATGCCTCGCTGGGCTGGATGCCGGAGAAGAAGCGTCGTGCCTATCTGGGCAAGCTGGCGATGGCACAACGCGAGGCCGAACGTGCCACCGCCGAAGACGAGGCGGCATCATAGGGCGCGCAAGCGGGCACGGTGCTATCAGCGCCGTCGCACGGCCGCCAGAATGCCCGTCAACATGCCTGCGCCGGCCAATGCCCCCAATCCGCCGTAGAGAAAACCGTCGGTCGTCGCGCCGACAGCAGCAGCCGTCGCTGTGGACTGGTCGGGTGTGGCAGTCGGTCGTGGCGGCAACGTCGAGGTGGGCGTGGTCGTCGGCGTGTCGGTCGAGGTCGGCGTTGGCGTGATCGTCGGCGTGTGGGTGGCGGTCGGTGTGGCTGTGGCGGTCGGCATCGGCGTGAAGGTGGCCGTGGCGGTCGGTGTTAGGGTGGCCGGCGGCCGGGTTGGCGGCATGGCCGTGGGCGTGGCGGTCGGCGGCACCGGTGTGGCGGTTGGCAGCGCCGGATCCGCGATCAAGCTGACGCCATCCAGGAAGATCATGCTGCCCGGCGCGGGCCGGTTGTGGTCCACCTTCACGAAGACAGTGATCGTGGACGAGCGGGCGTAGGCCGAGACATCTATGTTGACGTCGGGCGGCGGATAGTTCAGGCAGCGGCCATCACCCCAATGCATCGGTCCCCACACAACGGTCGGTGCGTTCGGGTCGGTTCCGCCGGTCGGATCAATGCCCAGCTGTCGGCCAAAAGTGTCGGTCGGGCTGCTCGGCGCGGCCCAGGCGATGGAGGCCTTGTAGCCGACGCCAGGTGTCGTGCCGTGGACTTGCCGATAGACGCCGGCCACATAGGCGCCGGCTGAATCCAGCCGCAAGCTGGCCGAGCCGAGCGCCGAGTGCGAATCGGAGCCGCGCACGGCGGTGAAGCTGACACTGCCGGCAAGGATATAAGGAGACCAGCCGGCCGGCATGTTGCCGGCAAACTGTTCCCAATCGCATTCGATCAAGCTGCCGGCCAGACAGCCGACACAGCCGGCCGCGGCCGGCTGTGTCACCATGTAATTGCTGCCGAACAGACACAGCAGGAACAGTCCAACTCGAACAATCCAGGTTTCTTTCAGACGCATGTTGGCCAGTATAGTCCAGCCGAGATGAGGTGTCAAAACGACGGCGAGCGCTCCTCTGTTATCGTCTGTGCGTCCGCGTTTGACGGCAAAGCCTGCTGGCCATATACTCATACAGACTACGTTTCGGCTGGCCTGCGCGTCCGTTGGCGCGCAGTGCGCCATGAAACCCATCTGAGCCCATGTGCCGGACGTTGCCGGAGGCCCGGCGCGCCTGTGGCCATGGTCGAATCCAGGCGAAAAACCGATGCTCGAGAAACTATGGCCGAACAGCAGCCGACAGGATGAACGGGGCGACCTCTGGCTGGGCGGTTGTTCGGTAACGCGGTTGGCGGCCGACCACGGCACGCCGCTCTACATCTTCGACGAAGCGACGTTGCGCGATCGGGCACGGTGCTACCTGGCCGCGCTGAAGCGCCATTATCCCGGCCCGGCCCAGATTGCCTATGCCGCAAAGGCCTATTTGAACCTGGCCATCGCCCAGATCTGGAATCAGGAAGGCCTCGACCTGGATGTGGTCTCCGGCGGTGAGCTGCAAGTGGCCCTGGCCGCAGGCTTTCCGGCCGAACGCATTCACTTCCACGGCAACAACAAGACGCCTGCCGAGCTGCACGAAGCGCTGGCCGCGGGCGTCGGCCGCATCGTTGTGGACAATTTTCACGAGCTGGCGTTGCTGGCAGATCTGACCGCGGCCGGGCGTTCACCGCGCGCCGCAGTGAGACCTGTGCCCATCTGGCTGCGCCTGGCTCCGGGCATCCAGGCGCACACTCATGCCCACATCCAGACCGGCCATCTCGATACCAAGTTCGGTTTTGCCATCGCCACCGGCGACGCCGAGGCTGCCGTCGCGCAGGCACTGGCCGCGCCGGGCCTGGCGCTGATCGGCTTTCACTGCCACATCGGCTCGCAGATCTACGAAGCGGACGCGCTGGCGCTGGCGGCGACGAGGCTCATCGAGTTCGCCGGTCAGATGGGCGCGCGCTACGGCTTTCAGCTGCGCGAGCTCAGCCCGGGTGGCGGCTGGGGCGTGCCGATGGTCGAGAGCGACCCTGACGCGCCGATTGAGTCATACATCGCCGGCCTGGCCGATGCCATCGCGGCAGCGTGTCAGCGTGTTGGCCTTGCTCTGCCGCATCTGATCCTGGAACCGGGTCGCTCGCTGGTCGCGCCGGCCGGCGTGGCGGTCTATACCGTCGGCAGCCGCAAGGAGATTCCCGGCGTGCGCACCTACGTCGCGGTGGACGGCGGCATGGCCGACAACATCCGGCCCGCGCTCTACGGAGCCAGGTATACGGCGCTGCGGATTCCGGCCTCCGGCCCCCGGCCTCCAGCCCCCAGCCCCCGGTCCGAGCTCGTGACCATCGCCGGCAGGTTCTGCGAGTCGGGCGATGTCCTGATCCGGGACATCGAGCTTCCGGCTCTGGGACCTGGCGACTTGCTGGCGGTGCCCATGGCCGGCGCATACACGTTGGCCATGGCCTCGAACTACAACCTGGCGCGTCGTCCGGCGGTCGTGCTCGTTAATCAAGGCAAGGCCCGGCTGATTCAGCGGCGAGAAACGTATGCCGATCTGTGGGCGCGGGATCTGCCGCTGGACAGTGCTGAGGCGATGCCGTCAGCTTCAACAGCCGGGGTTGCGCAGGCGAGGCGCAGCGCGTTTTACGGTTCACGTTTTACCAAATATCACGCGCTCGGCAACGATTACATCGTGCTCGACCCGGTCGAGTGGCCGCAGCCGCCCACGGCCGCGCAGATCCGTCGCATCTGCGACCGACACACGGGCATCGGCGCGGACGGCATTCTGTGGGGGCCGATAGCCCCGGAAACGTTCGCGACGCACGTGGCGGCCGAGAAGACGCGCGCGGCCGAGGAGACCTCGCCCCTACGGCCGGTCGGGGCGGGGTTCAGGGCGGCCGTGCGGCTGTTCAACCCGGACGGGGGCGAGTTCGAGAAGAGCGGCAACGGGCTGCGCATCTTCGCCCGCTACCTGTGGGAACGCGGCCTGTCGGCCGGCCCGGATTTCGTCATCGAGACGTCGGCCGGCCCGGTGGTCGCCCATGTGCTGGACGATGCCGGCGACCGCATTGCGCTGGAGATGGGGCGACTGTCGTTTTCCGGCCAGGAGATTCCACTCGTGGGCTCGCCGGCTGAGGTCATCGAGACGCCGGTGACGGTTGCCGGCCACACGCTGCGCATCACCGCGGTGGGCATCGGCAATCCGCATTGCGTGGTATTCGTGGATGCACCGCTGTTGGCCGCCTTCGGCGCTCTCGAAGCCCTGGCGCAGGCGCTCGGCCCGCATCTGGAGCGCCTGCCCCTGTTCCCGAACCGCACGAACGTGCAATTCGTTCAGGTCGGCGGGCCGCACGCGCTGCGCATGGCCATTTGGGAGCGCGGTGCGGGTTACACGCTGGCTTCGGGCACATCGAGCTGTGCTGCAGCCGGCGCCGCCGTCCGCACCGGCCGCTGCGCCAGCCCGATCACGGTGCAGATGCCGGGCGGTGAACTGCTGGTCGAGATCGGCCCGGATTGGACGGCGCGGCTGACCGGTAGCGTGACGCCGGTCTGCGAGGGCAGGCTTCGCCTGCTCTGAAAATGGGACGCAGATGAACGCGGACAGGAAGGAAATCTGCGCTCATCCGCGTCCATCCGCGTCCTGTTTTCACCCGCCGTGGTGACGCACACGGCATGGGTATCTGACCTGGTTCTGAGGCCGGCCGTCGTTCAACAGGCCGGAAATGAAATCTCCGGACGGGCCGGCATGGCGGCAAGCGCGTCGCCTACCGGATCATGTCATCGGATATAACAGCGCGAAACGGACCTTTTGGTCTGTGGTCGGCCTCTGGCCGAGCCACAGTGGGGTCACGGTTGCTTCACCTGAACCCGACTCATCAGCACGATGGCCGCCAGCATGGATGCCGCCGTGAACAGCCAGATGGCGCTGTGGCCGGCGAGATCCACCAGGCCACCGGCCAGGATCGGTCCGGTGATGGCCGCGAGAGAGGAAGAGAAATAATAAAGCCCGGTGTAGGCACCGATGTTGCCGCCACGTGAGAGATCGTAGACCATCGGCAGGGAGTTGATGTTGATGAGCGCCCAGAACGCGCCCATCCCCGCCAGCACGCCGAGCAGCAGTGTGGGCTGCCGCACGACAAAGCCGACGATCAGGCCGGCCAGCATGCCGAACAGTCCAACCAGGATCGTCGGCTTGCGGCCGACGCGCGTGGCGATCAGGCCGCTCGGAATGGCGAAGAGGATCAGCATGGCGGCGAACGCAGTGAGCATCTGTGTGGCTGTGCCGACTTCCACCTTCAGCACGTTGCGGGCGTATAACGTGAAGAAGGCCTCCATCGCGTTCCAGCCGACAAACCAGGCGAATATGGCAGCCAGCAGGCACAGGCCACTGCGGTCCGGGTCGCGGAGCAAGCGGCGGACATTTTCCAGGACGCCGGGGCTGCGCTCGGCGATATCGGCGTGGTGGCCTGCGACGGGCTCGCGCACGCGCCACAGCACGACGGCCAGCGCCAGCAACATCACGCCTGCGCCGACGATGAACGGCAGCGGCACGCCGCGCTTGTAGAGGGCACCGCCGCCGAACAGCGCGATGGCGCCGCCCAGGCCGCCCATCAGGTTGATCACGCCGTTCGCTTTGCTGCGTTCTTCCGGTGCAAATAGATCGCCCAGGAACGCGATCGTGGGCGAGCGAAACAGTGCCATGCCGATGTTCACGCCCAGGATCGCCAGGGCGATGAGGAGGACGTGCTGGCGCACGAACGGCACCAGGATGAAGAAGAGCGCGGCAATCGGCGCGCCGAGCATGATCCACGGCTTGCGCCGGCCGAAGCGTGTACGAGTGCGATCGGAGCGGCTGCCGATCAGCGGCTGGGTGAACATGTTGATGATGTTGTCCCAGGTAAGGATGAAGCCGGTGACGAGCGCGCTGAGCCCCAGATCCGCCAGCATGGGCGGGATGAGGCTGTTGAACAGGGGCCAGATGATGCTGATGCCGAAGAAACCGAAGCCGACTACGAAGGTGCTGCGCCAGGGAAATGGACGGGCAGTCATGTTGGGTCCTTTCTGGGTAGATGATGAAGCAGCCGGATGACGGGCGGCCTGATGGCCGCTATTTTACCACAAGCACGGACGCAACGCGTCTCCGCAACATCGCATAAAATCGCATTGAGCAAGGATAACGCAGACATGACGACAACGCAATTGACTCGCAATGGCCGGCCGCGCGTCGTGATCACCGGCATGGGCGCGATCACACCGCTGGGGCTGGATGTCGAAACGACGTACCAGAATCTGATCGCGGGCAAGTCGGGGGTGGCCTTCCTGCCGCAGCTCGACGTGCCCGACGCACCGACCAAGATCGGCGCAGCGGTTAACGGTTTCGATCCTGCGCAGTACATGGATCCACGCGAAGCGCGGCGATACATGAAGTTCGCGACCTTTGCGGTGGCGGCGGCCACCCAGGCAGTGGACGAGGCGGGCCTCAACATGGCGGCACTCGATCCGACGCGCATCGGTGTGGACATCGGCAGTGCGCTCGGCGCGGCCGTTCTGATCGAGGAGCAGCGGATGCTGCTGGAGAAACGTGGGCCGCGCGGCATCAATCCGCTGGCGATCCCGGCCGGCATTTCGACGACGCCACCCTGTCTGGTGGCGGTGAAATACGGCATCAAAGGTCCCGTGTATGCCACCATCGCGGCCTGCGCGACCGGCGCGGTGACGATCGGGGAGGCGGCCAAGCGCCTGACGTGGGGCGATGCGGATGTGTTCATCGCAGGCGGCTCAGACAGCGTCATGACGGTGATGTCCATCACCGGTTTCGCGCGGCTGGGTGCCCTCTCGCAACGCAACGACGCGCCCGAAAAAGCGTGCGCGCCCTTTGCTGCGAATCGCTCCGGCGCAGTGGCCGCAGAGGGTGCGGCCGTGGTCGTGCTGGAGACGTTGGAGCACGCCCTGCGCCGCGAGGCACACATCCTGGCCGAGGTGATCGGTTATGGGACCACGTGCGATGGCTACCACATGGCCGCGCCGGCACCCGATGCCGAGCAGGCTGCTCGCGCCATGCGCTTGGCGCTCGAAACGGCCGCAATCGCACCCGAAGAGCTCGACTGGATCGGCGCGCACGGCACCGGCACCCAGCTCAACGATGTGGCCGAGACGAAGGCGATCAAGTTGGCGCTCGGCGAGGCCGCCTACCGGATTCCGGTGAGTTCGGTCAAGTCGGAGTTGGGGCACATGTTCGGCGGCGCGGCCGCCATCTCGGCGATTGTCGGCATCAAGGCCATGCAGCACGGGGTGCTGCCGCCCACCATCAACTATGAGACGCCCGATCCGGAATGCGACCTGGACTACATCCCCAATGTGGCGCGGCGCGCCGACGTGCGCACGATCATGGTCAACGGCTTCGGGTTCGGCGGGCAAAACGCCAGCCTGGTGATCCGCAAGTGGGAAGCGTGAGGCGTCAAGACGCGAAGCGTACCTGAAAGTGGGTCGCGAAAGCGAGACGCGGATGAACGCGGATTGACGCGGACAGGAAGCTCGCCCGGCTTCGCCAGGCTAGATGTTACAGCTTGCGACTTCTGACCCCCACCCCCATCCCGTGCTTGCCTCCCCGGAGCGCAGCGGAGGGGACGCCCCCTACCAGGGGGCGGGGCGAATTCCGGAGGGGGCATTTCGGGCGGCGGAGCCGGCCGAAATGCCCTACAAGACGCTGCTCCCGCTCTCCCCTGGTAGGAGAGAGCGGGGCCGGGGGTGAGAGAGGTCCAACGAGAGGCACTACGACCATCCACGTCCCCGGAGGGGCGGGGTCTCCCCGCCCGCGTCTATGCGCCTCCGCGTTCGCACCCCCTCGATCCAGCCGCGCACGGCCGAGAGACGCAGCAACAACAGCACGGCGATCACCGCGCCCCATAACAGCGGCTCGCGGCGATCGGCCTTCACGAGCCACACGTAGTGCACGATGACCAGGGGGGCAGCGACATAGACCAGCCGGTGCAGCCGCTTCCAGGTCCGGCCCAGCCGGCGCATCCAGCCGCGCGTCGAGGTGATCGCCAGGGGAATCAGCAGCAGGAACGCAGCCAGCCCGGCCAGGGCGTAGCGCTTCTCGAAGATCGCCTCGCGCAAGAGCTGGAGGTCCAGGCCGTAGTCGAGCACTGCGAAGATCAAGAAGTGCAGGGCCGCGTACAGGAAGGCATAGAGGCCCAGCGGCCTGCGCCACTTCACTGCCTGGCGCAGGCCGAAGACCGCACTGAGCGGCGTGCACGCGAGTGACAGGACGAGCAGCACCAGTGCAGTTTTGCCCGTGCGAAACGTCATGGCCTGGATCGGGTTGGCCGTCAGGCGGTCGTGCAGCCCATCCCAGATCAATACGGCTATGGGCAGCAGCGCGAGCAGATGCACCACCACCTGCGCCGCTGTCTGCCAGCGCATCCATTGCGTGACGTGTCCCTGACGGGAAGTGCCTGTCTGTTGCCCAGGCGCTACCGCACGGGCCGATCGGGGTGTCGCCGCCATCAGTAGTTCTGCCTCAGATCCATGCCCGCATAGAGATGCGCCACCTTCTCGGCATAGCCGTTGAACGGCAGCGTTCGGCGCCGACCCGACTCGCCGATACGTCGTTCGCTGGCCTGTGACCAACGGGGATGCGGCACATCTGGATTGACGTTGGCATAGAAGCCATACTCATCCGGCGCCATCGCCATCCAGAGCGAAGTCGGCTGTTCCGTCACCAGCTCGATCTTGACGATGCTCTTGATGCTCTTGAAGCCATACTTCCACGGCACCACCAGCCGCAAGGGCGCGCCGTTTTGCGGCAGCAGCGTCTTGCCGTATAGCCCGGTCGAAAGGATCGTCAGATCGTGCATCGCCTCGTCGAGGCGCAGCCCTTCGACATAGGGCCAGGGGAAGAACTTACTGCGCTGCCCGGGCATCTGTTCAGGATCGAAGAGGGTCTCGAAGCGAACGTAGCGCGCCGCAGAGAGCGGATCAGCCTCCTTCAGCAGGTTGGCCAGTGGAAAGCCCAGCCAGGGGATCACCATAGACCAGCCCTCGACGCAGCGCAGGCGATAGATTCGCTCTTCTTGCGGGTATCGTTTCAGGATGTCCTCGATGCCCAGGGTCAGCGGCTTGTTGACCAGGCCGCCGATCGTCACCGTCCACGGTGAGGTCTTAAAATCCTTCGCCAAGCGGGCGACAGCCTCTTTGTTGGTGCTGAACTCGTAGAAATTGTTGTAGCCGATGATGTCTTCGTAGGGGGTGAATGCTTCGGGTTCCTCTGCCTGGACTGGCCGCGCGGTTGGAGTGGGCCCGGCAGTGGGGCTGCCGGGTACCACGGGCGGTTCGGCCAGGCCGGCAGGCCCGCTGCGGTCGGGTGTCGGCGACGCGCTGGCCTCGTGCCTGGCCTGATCGGGCTGTGGTCTGCAGGCCGCCAGCAGCGCAGCGCCGGCGGCCGCCATACCCAGCCCGACCATGAATTTGCGCCGCGACAGGTACACCGATTCCGGTGTGATCTCCGAGGATTTGATCTCTGCCATGCGACTCATCCTTCACTACTTGCTGGGGGCCTGAGTAGTTGCGCCTTTCTTATCAGGAGCCGTGATGCCGTTGCGGCACGAGCATCTGTTCTGTGTGGCAATAGTTTAGCGCAAAGCAAAGCGAGGTTATGTAACAGGAGTTACGTAGTCGCACACGCGGCGGCGTGTCTGCTGATCCAGCTACTGTTCGCGTTCGACCAGGGCATCCAGCAATTCGGCCAGCGCGGCATGGGGTGCGGCGACCGCGGTGGCGGCGACTTCATCCAGCGCACGCCGGGCCTCGGCCGAAGCGCGACGCACCTCTGCTTGGACATAATCACGCGCGCCGGCCGCGTCCAGCAGTGCGAGGATCACCGGCACATCGGCGGCGGTGAAGGCCGGGCCGGCATAGCGCGCCCGGAGTTCCGGCCCCACGCGCGGATCGGCCAGGCCGTAAAGCACGGGCAGCGATTTCTTCTTGCTCAGGATGTCGCTGGCCGCGGACTTGCCGGTGACCTCTTCGTTGCCCCAGATGCCCAGGATGTCGTCGCGCAGCTGGAACGCGCGGCCCAGTGCTGCGCCGAAACCCCGATATGCGGCGACGACAGCGGTCGGGGCGTCTGCCAGCAGCGCGCCGATCTCCGGCGCGACGGCCAGCAACGCGCCTGTCTTTCCGGCAATCATCTCGAAGTACTCGTCCACCGAGACATCTGCCCGGCGCTCGAAAGACATGTCCAGATACTGGCCTTCGGTCAGGCGGATGCACATGGCGTCGAAGCGTTCGAGCGCCGCCAGCACCAGCGCCGGACGCACGCCGCGGCTCAGCAGCCGATAGAAGGCGATGTGGGCCAGGCTGAACATGCCATCGCCGGCATTGCAGGCCTGTGGCATTCCGAAGAGAGTCCAGGCCGTCGGCCGACCGCGTCGGGTGGGACTGGCGTCTTCGATGTCATCATGAAGCAGGGAGAAATTGTGCAACAATTCGAGCCCTGCGGCCGCGGGCACGGCCTGGCCAGGATCACCGCCGGCCGCCGCGCAGGCCAGGAGACAGAGCAGGGGCCGGACACGTTTCCCGGCCGGTGCCTGAGCCGGTTTCAGGTCGGCGTCCAGCCAGCCCATGTGGTACTGCATGATCGCGTAGTGACCCTGGCTGGCGGCTGTGGCCGCGGTGAGCAGGGCGCGCATTTCAGATTCGACCCAGCGAAGGTAACCCGGAATCAGTTCGGCGAGGCTCATGGGCAGATCTCGGAAAAAGGTGATCGGTGGGCCGACGTGGCCGGTGGTTCATCCCACCGCGATGATGCGGCCAGGCGCGCGCAGCGCCTCCACATCGCCCGCGCCGGCGCAGAACATGGCGATGCGCAGCTCGGCGGCAAACTGCTCGACTGCGGCGAGCACGGCCTCGCTCGAAGCGGCGGCCGCTTTCAGAAAGGGCCCGGCAATACCGACGGCCGTGGCGCCGAGCGCCAGCGCTTTGGCCGCTTCGATGCCGGTGCGCATGCCGCCGCTGGCGATCACCGGCAGGTGCGGCACGACGCGTCGTGTCTGGAGCAGCGCTTCGGCCGTGGGGATGCCCCAGTCGGCGAATGCCAGCGCCAGCCGGCGCCGGGCTTCCGTGGGCGCCCGATGGCTTTCGACCGCGCTCCAGGAGGTGCCGCCCGCGCCGGCCACATCAATGGCCGCAACCCCGGCAGCGGCCAGCCAGCGCGCGACCGTCTCGCTGATGCCCCAGCCGACCTCTTTCACGATGACCGGCGCGGCCAGGCCGCGACACACGACCTCGATCTTGCGAAGCAGGCCGCTCCAGTCCCAGTCGCCGTCGGCCTGCAAGGCTTCCTGGAGCGGGTTGAGATGCAGGATCAGCGCGTCGGCGCCGATCATCTCCAGCGCCCGCCGGCACTGATCGAGTCCGTAGCCACGATTGAGTTGCACCGCGCCCAGGTTGGCAAACAGCAGGATGTCGGGCGCCACATCCCGCACGCGAAAGGTGTAGGCGGTATCGGCTTGCTCCAGGCCGGCGCGCTGCGAGCCGAGGCCCATGGCGATGCCGTGTGCCTGCGCGGCCTCTGCCAGCCGACGGTTGATCGCGGCGGCGGTCGCTGTGCCGCCCGTCATCGAGGAGATGAGGAGGGGCAGTTCCAGGCGTTTGCCCAGGAGCACCACATGGGTGTCCACCGCGCTCAGATCGAGCTCGGGCAGAGCCTGATGCACCAGGCGATAGCGCTCGAATCCATTCGTCAGATTCGGGAACTGGACATCTTCTTCCAGATTGATGCGGATGTGATCGGCCTTGCGGCGCTCGTGAGACATCGGATGACCTCGCAGCAGGAGGCAAAAGTGGCCGCGACTTTCCGGCGACGGCTGTGTTTCTACGTGTAGTTGCTGGCATGGCATCTTACCAGTCGTGGCAATGGTTGTCAAAGCCGGTCGCGTTGTTTTTCGTCAATGCCAGGGGCCTTCTTTGACAAGCCTGCCGCGCGCTGCTAGAATGTCACGGCTGTAGTGCCGGTCGGAAACCCGGTTTGTCCTCAGCGAGGAAATAATCGGATCCTCTGTCACATTTGTCCAGAAGGAGAAATCACAAATGAACGAAGCTATTTTCGAGAAAGTCCGGGACATCATCGTTGATAAGCTCAACGTGGACCCGGCGCAGGTGGTCCCCGAGGCGCGTTTCCGCGAAGATCTGAAGGCCGATTCCCTCGACCTGGTCGAGCTGATCATGGCCTTTGAAGAGGAATTCGGCGGCACGATCTCCGACGAAGATGCCCAGAAGATCACCACGGTGGGCGAGGCGGTCGCCTATCTGGCCAGGGCCGGCGCCGCCTGACATGGGGATCTTTCGGGCTGGTCGCCGTTGACGGCAGCGAAATCCGAAGCGCCTCAACTGCTTGTGAATGCGCTCAGAAGAAAAGATCCGCCGGTCTCGTGTTGAGGCCGGCGGGTCTTTTCTTGTCTGGCATCAATCCATGAAGCGCCAGCCTCGCTCGCACAGATACAATAGTGCCGCGGCATAGGCTTCGGCCGCATCCGCTGCCTGCACGGCAACCGCTTCACCGTTCCACTCGAAGCGGCAGGTGTAGACGCCATCGGCATAGAGCAGATCGAACACCTCCATAGAAGTGGTGCTCAGGCCGCGCTGCAGCAGTTCACGCAGCTGGCTTTCATGGGGCAGCCACAACGTTTCGCCCAGGTAGAGATAGTCGAGCGCCCATTCGGGGGTGCCGTGAAAGGTGACTGCGGCCGCGCCACGCCAGGTCTCAACGATCGTCGCCATGTCGTTGATGACGAAGATCTGGTCGTCCATGCCGCGGTCGAATGCGACGAACAGGTCGCCCTGGCGGGGCTGCCACTGTAGCCCTGCCTCCTTGAGTCGCCGCGCCGTCTCTATGGTGATCATGGGGCGGCTGCGTAGCCATGCGGGTGGGTGCGATGCCACTCCCACGCGCTGGCGATGATCTCATGCAGGTCGGTGATGCGCGGTTGCCAACCGAGCAGCCGCCGTGCAGCGCTGGCGTCGGCCACCAGGATGGCCGCGTCGCCAGGCCGTCGCGGCTTCTCGAGCGCGGGCAGCGGCCGGCCGGTGACCTGACGGGCGGCGTCAATGACCTGGCGCACCGAATAGCCGGCGCCGTTGCCCAGGTTGAGGATGAGTTTGGGCTGACGATCAAGGGCTTCGAGCGCCAGCAGGTGGGCCCGCGCCAGATCGGCGACGTGAATGTAGTCGCGAATGCACGTCCCGTCAGGCGTTGGGTAGTCGGTGCCGAAGATCTCGGCGTGTGGCCGCTGTCCCAGAGCCACCTGGAGGATCAGTGGGATGAGATGGGTTTCAGGGCGATGCGCTTCGCCGCGGCCAGGTGTCGCGCCGCACGCATTGAAGTAGCGCAGCGCCGCATAGCGCAGCCCTTTGAGGCGCGCGTACCAGTCCAGGATCTGCTCGACCATCAGCTTGGTCGCGCCGTAGGCGTTTGCGGGCGCGATCGGATCGGCCTCGGTGAGGGGAGTATCCTTGCTGGCGTAGACGGCGGCGGTCGAAGAGAACACGAAGCGGGGGATGCCGTGAGCGACGGCCGCCTCGATGAGGGTGAGGCTGCCGGCCACATTGTTGTGAAAATAGCGGCCGGGCTCGCGCATGGATTCGCCCGCCTCGATGAACGCGGCGAAATGCAGGATGCCGTCGAACCTGCTGGCCGCCATGAGGGCGTCGAGGGCAGGCCGATCATGGATTTCTCCGCGGACAAAGGTCGCGCCGGCAGGCACTGCGGCGCGATAGCCCTTGACCAGGCTGTCGAAGACGGTGACGCGATGGCCGGCCTGCAGCAGTTGATCGGCCACTACACTGCCGATGAAACCGGCTCCGCCGGTGACGAGAAGATGCATGGAACGCTCCACGAAGCGCGGCACGACCGGCGCCATGCACGGACGCCGGTCATGCCGCAAGCAAATCGTATGAACTGTCCGGTGTGCACGCTCTATGCGAACAGCTGGTCGGCCATGCGTCTGAGCATGGCGGTGCCCCGGACCTCCGTTTCGAAGAGCGGCAGGATGGCGCGCACCATGCCGTCGAACTCCTTCCAGACCGTCTCCATGTGTTCGGCCTGCATCGCCACGCGGTTTTTGACGAAGTCGGGCGCATCGGGGCCCACGCTGGCGCGATCAATCACCATGTTGACGATGACGCCGCCGACCGGGATGCCGAACTCGTGGAACCAGTTGATGAAGCGGGTGATGACGGCGATCGGTAGCGCTTCGGGCAGCGTCACGAAGAAGAAGGAGGTGAGGCTGGCGTCGGTCAAGAGCACTTTGGCCCGGCCCATGCGCTCGCGCAGCTTGAGCAGATACTCCATCAGCGGGTCTTTTTGTTGCTTTCTTTTGCTGTACGAAAGCAGTTCGCGCAGCGACATCGCCTCTTCGCGGCTTTGTACCATCTTGTTGACCCACATCGAGTAGACGGACGACATGCCCAGCAGACGGCGGGCATTGGCCGTGGGCGCGGTATCGAAGACGTAGGCCTCGTATCTGTCCTCGAACATCAGGTCAATCATGTTCTCGAACATGGCCGATTCTTCGAACGCCGGGTTCATGGTGGCCGATTCGACGAACTCGTCCGCCTTGGTCTTGATTTCCGCGTATTTCAGGAACCATTCGATCTTTTCGCGGATTTCCTTTTTGGATTTCTCGATGGTGTCTTTGGTGTCAATTTCGTAGGCCAACAGATTCGGCACCCCGGTCACCGGCGTGGGCTTGCCGAAGACGTTCTGGTCGAGCAGGCCGGAGAGGGAGTGCACCGGGTTGGTGGAGGCCAGCAACGTCTTCTTGCCCTGGCTCGCCATCCACAGAGCGGCCGTGCCGGCGAGCACCGTCTTGCCGACCCCGCCTTTGCCGCCGAAGAAGATGTACTTGAGCCGAGGATTCTCGGCCAGGTACTGGCGCATGGTTTTCTCGATCATTGGGCGCCTCCGTCCCCGAACATCGCTTCGGCCATGCGTTGGATCATCGGCAGGCCGGTGATGTCGCGCTCGAACTCCGGGATGCGGGCCAGCACCTGGCCGCTGAAGGTCTGATCAATCTTGGCCAGGTAGCCCTTCTGCATTGCCAGGCGATTGCGCAGGTACTCCGGGATGTCTTGTTCGGCCAGCTCGGGTGGGATCACCCGATTGACGACGTATCCGGCCAGCGGCACGTCGAACCTGGCGAACAGGCTGGCTGCTTTCAGCGTGTCCAGGATGATCATCTCTTCGGGCACCAGCACGAAGAAAAAGGCGGTCTTCTGCTTGTCCGTGAGGATGCTGGACGAGGTGTTGATGCGGTATTTGATGTACTGGAGCTCCTTGAGGATTTTGTCCTCTTCGGTCTCCTTGCTGCGCTGCATGACGGCTGCCACCTGTGCGTATTCTTGCATCTCGGCGCGCAGGGCGGTGATTTTGTCAATCCACTCGTCGTAGACCGATGCCATGCTCAGGTAGTAGAGCGCGTGGCCCAGGGGCACCAGGTCGTAGATGTAGTAGTCGTATTTGCCGCCGACGACGATGTCCACCACTTCGTCGAAGATGGCGCTCTCCTCCATGGCCGGCTCGGCTGCCGCCGCCTGGATGTAGTTCTCGATCTCGTCGGGAACCTTCTCCATGCCGTACATGTCCAGGATCTTCTGGCGGATCTCTTGCTGATATTCCTTGATGCGCCGGTCGGCGTCAATCTCCTGGGCGAAGAGGTTTGGCATGATCTCTACCGGCCCCTGGCCGAAGATGTTGCGCTGGAAGATGTCCGACAGGCTCGCTTGCGGGTCCACCGAGAAGACCAGCACCTTTTTGCCCTGTTTGGCGAGCCAGTAGGCCGTCGCTGCGCTGAAGGTGGTCTTGCCCAAGCCGCCTTTGCCGCCGAACATGATGTAGCGCCGTTCGGGGTTTTTCTCGAAGACTTCTCGTAAAGACATGATGTGCTCCGTTCTTCGACTGCTCGACCACCCGACTACGCCAACGCGTCCGTCAGGTCCTTCTCGCGCAACATGCGCCGCTTCCAGGTGGAGATCTGCGGCACCACGTAGGGGAGAAGGCGCAGGCTGTAGTACGGCGGCAGAATGGGGATACCCAGCAGGTCCCCCATGGTGATCAGGATGAACAGATGCTCCATGCTGCCGCGGGTCTTCAGGGCATAGCGTGCCATGTCATGGCCGGCCATGCCGTACAACACGCTCTTGAAATTGTCCCAGAAGCTACGCTTCACTTCGCGTTCTTCAGGCATGAGCAAATCCTTTCGTTCGTCAGGTTCAGGTGATCTCTTGATCGCACAAATCGGTGAGGTCGCGTTCGCGCAACATGCTGTAGCGCCAGCCGCTGAGGTGGGGCACGACATAGGGAAGCAGGCGTAGCGTGTAATAGGGGGGCAGGATCGGCACGCCCAGCAGGTCGCCGAAGACGACGAGAACAAACAGGTGTTCGAGCTGCCCCCGTTCTTTCTGCAGATCGCGCACCATTTCGTAGATGGTGGCGCCATAGATGATGTCGCGCAGCGCCCCACCGGCATGGCGCAACGCCTCACGTAGTCTGGCCGTTTTCACTGGAGTTTCGGAAGCCCCGTTGTCATCGGCTGCCTTGCCCGTGCTGCGCGATCACGCCAGCCCGATGCGTTGTCGTTCGGTTTCACGCCTCGACCGCGGCTCGTAGCGCCTGTTCCAGACCGGCCTCATCCCAGCCCGCGATCTTCGTCCGGCCGGCGATGATGAACGAGGGATAGCGCCGTACGCCGTGACGGACGGCCTTGACCAATCCTTGCAGCGAGCGCGGGTCATAGACGCGAATCAGAACACGGTCGCGGTAGCGATCCGCCAGCTCGAAGATCAGGGCAGAGAGACGATAGAAATCTGCCTGCCACTCGGGGGGCAATTCATCCAATCCGCGTGCGGCCGGCGCCTCGCCCAGGCGAGCCTCTGCCAGCATCACCTCGCACGAACGGCACAGCCCCCAACCCTCCGGGACAGGCGCGATGACGTCTACATGAACAGGCGGCATCTCCACTTCCCTGACCCGGTGACAAGACGACAGAGTCATGCCGTCGCCTTGTCATCGGGTCACCATGTCATGCTTTCGCTCCGGCCCTGGCCGGCGCAGCCGCGCGGAAGCGCTGGAATGCCTGGATGCCGTCCCAGGCCAGGATCAGCGCGGCGACCACCAGGACCAGTGCCACCGCGCCGATGATCACCTGCGCGGCGGTGAACTCGCCCACGTTCGCGATCTTGTTCGCCACCGGATCGGCTGTCTTCGGCAGGTTGATGAAGAACGCCTCATAGGCCTTGTAGAGCAAGGCGGCGATGGTCGTCACGAACATGAAGATGAAGGGGATGAAGGTCCACATGTACTGCTTCCCCTTCGACATCAACCACAGCGTCACCATGAGCAGCGCCAGCGAGGCCATGAGCTGGTTGGCCGCGCCGAACACTGCCCAGATCTGCAGGAACGGCACCAGCCAGATCAGCGCCAGGGTCAGCGCCAGCGCGATCACTGTGCCGACATGCACGTTGCGGATGGCCGGGATGCGGTCGCCCAACGCCTCGGCGCTGGCCACGCGCATGAAGCGCACCACCAGGTACATGATGGTCAGCGCCATGAGGGTGAGGAAGACCGAGCCGTAGGCCGTGCCGAACGTCATGTCCAGCCCCCATTTGTTCATGAAGGTCGCCAGGCCGACCGAGAAGACTTTGGCCGCCGCTGCGCCGCCGCCGGCATCCGTGTACCCCTTGTAGCCGCCGAACGCTGCGGTGGCCGTCAGGAAAGCCACGGTGGCGAAGACCATCTCCAGGAACATGGCACCGCCGCCAACGTACAGCGCGTCGGTCTCCTTCTCCAGCTGCCGCGCCGTGCCCGAAGAGGAGACCAGGCTGTGCCAGCCGGAGATAGCGCCGCAGGCGATGGTCACGAACAGCATCGGCCAGAGCGGCCCAAGGCCCGCAACGGTGAACGTTCGGAACGCGGGGAAGTCGCCCATGCCGGGCCGCCAGATCAGCAGGCCAAGGATGCCGCCCAGGATCCCCGCGAAGACGATCCAGAATGCCACGTAGTTGATCGGCTGCGCCCAGCGCCAGATGGGGAGCACCGCGCCGAGATAGCAGATGATCACCACGAGCAGGCTGCCGACGAACTTGGCCTGCGTGACCTGGAGGAACAGCAGCGGACTGGCCTTGCCGCCCGCGACGCCCAGGATCGCGGCAAAGATGTCCCTGGCGAACTGCTGGGTGCCCAGCCAGATGCCGATGAACGAGAGCACGACCGTGACCACCGAGGTGAGGATGATATCCTGTTTCCACTTGTAGGTCATCTGCCCGGCCAGGACACCGACCAGGATCACGATGATGACACCCAGTGGTACCACGGGATTGGTGAGCAGGTTGAAGCCGACCTGGACACCGAACGCGCCCATGATAAGCCACAGATAGAAGTAGATGAACGTGATCAGGATCAGGCGAGAGCGCGGGGAAATCAGCCGATAGCTGAGGGCACCGAAGGATTGGCCTTCCTCGCGGACACCCATGATGATGCTGGAGTAGTCTTGCACCCAGCCGATGAAGAAGGTACCGATGACGATCCACAGCAGGGCCGGCAGCCAGCCCCATTGCACCGCGATGATCGGGCCGAGGATCGGACCCAACGCCGCGATGGACTTGAACTGGTAGCCGAAGAGGACGTTGCGGTTGGCGGGCGTGAAGTCCACACCATCCATGTACATCTTGGCCGGCGTTGCCTTCTTGGGATCAGGCTGGATCACCGACTGATTGATCGTCTTGGCATACACGCCATAGCCCAAGACGAGCGCCACAATACTGATGAGCAGAATGACAAGCGCGTTCACGGTGGTAGCCCCTCCTGTGAGCTATGCCCGCATGGTGCGGGTGTTTGACATTGGTTCAACGATGAACTGATTGACCTGACGCAGTCAATGCCGTGACCGCCTCACCCCCTTTCGTTGCTACGCTCTCTCCCTGGGCTGGCTGGCTTCCGTAACTCACAATACAATTCTAGCACCAAATCGCGCTACAAGTCAAACAGCTCACTCCACCAAGTTGACCGACCTGGCCTCAGACGGTATACTTGTCTTGACCCTGCACCGTGGAGGGATACCCGTGACTTCGCCACTCTTGCTGGCCCTGGTGGGCCTGCTTTACGTTTTGATATTCGGTGGACTGCGGCTCTTGCGCCAGGAAGGCATTTCCGCCCGGTTCGCCATCGAGGCTTGCGTGATCATCGCCATCGTCGCCGGCCTGGCCCAATTCACCGCCTTCGCGCTGAACCCGGCCGTTTTTCTCGCCCTCCTCCACGTGATCACCATGCGCGTGCGCCTGTTGGTGGATGTGGGCAATATGTTCGCCCGGCGTGGGGATCTGGCCACCGCAGACCGTGTCTACAGGCTGGCCGAACGCCTGTGGCCCGATTCCGCCAGTCGCCTGATCGTGCGCATGAATCAAGGCGTGTTGCTGCTCCACCGCGGTCAGCTCGACGAAGCGATAGCCGTGCTACGCCAGGTCCTCGCCGCGGCGCCGACCGGCTATCTGGGCGCCAGGCACGAATCCGCCTGTCACTACAACCTGGGCGTGGCGTACCTGAAGAAGGGGGCGGACGCCCAGGCCGCGCTCGCCTTCAACGCAGTGCTCGACACCTGGCCAGCCTCGGAATACGCGCGTTATGCGCGCATTGCACTGGAACGACGCAAACGCAGCGCCGACGAAGGCAGGTAGTACTCCGTCAGGGGGAACCTTCTCAGGAAGTATTTCGGACGGCGAAGGCGCCCGAAATATCCCTCCGGAATTCGCCCCACCCCCTGATGGGGGATGGGGAGGGGGCATACGCGTCAACTTAGGCTTTGTGACTTGCTATCGGCTCGCCGGTCGGCCCCCCTAACCCCCAATCCTGGGGGGAACCTGTACTCCGCCTGGAAACTCCCCCCAGAATTGGGGGGTCGGGGGGCAGAATCGGCAGGCCAGGGGCCTAAGTTGACACATATGTGGGGAGGGGGGCGGGGATCAGACGCGGCAACCTGTAACACCCAGCCCAATGAGGCAGTAACGGATCGGGACACCGCGTGCAACGAGTCGTGCCAGTTTGACAAAAGCCGAAAAGTAAACATAATGGGTAGTGGTGAACCCTGTCCGTAGGTGACAGCCAGCCTGACTAGACAAGGAGTGATCCGTTGATCCGAGAAAGGAGATAGCATCTCACAACGTGTCTGATAGAAACAAACGAATAAGAAGGACATTTCGGGCAGCCGAAGGCGACTGGCGACGGGTGGACCTGCATCTGCATACCCCAGCGTCGGCCGATTGGATGGAGCCAGGCGTCTCGTATTTGCAGTGGCTCCAGAAAGCCGAGTCCCGAGGCCTCGATATTGTGGCGATCACCGACCATAATACCGTCGAGGGCATTGCCCGGCTCCGAGCCGAGATCGAGCGCCTGACATGGCTGGAGCAGAACGATCGCCTGCGTCCACAGGAGCGGCGAGACCTCGACGAATATCGCCGATTGGGCAACAAGCTCCTGGTGTTGCCGGGCTTCGAGTTTACCGCCACGTTCGGCTTTCATGTGCTGGGCATCTTCCCACCCGATACTCCTCTGCGTGTCCTCGAGTTGATCCTGCTGCGTCTCAATGTCCCTGTCGAGCGCCTGGCCGAAGGTAGCACAGAAGTGGGCGCCACGGCCGATGTCCTGACCGCTTATCGGCTGATTGACGAAGCCGGCGGCCTGGCGATTGCGGCACACGTTAACAGCACCCATGGGGTGGCCATGCGCGGCTTCAATTTCGGCGGACAGACCAAGATCGCCTACACCCAGGACCCGCATCTGCACGCGCTGGAAGTGACCGACCTCGACACAGGAGGACGCCGCTCGACGGCCAAATTCTTCGACGGTTCCAAGCCCGAATACCCGCGGCGGATGCACTGCATTCAGGGATCCGATGCGCATCGGCTGGTGCGCGACCCGAAGGACAAGAACCGTTTGGGCATCGGCGATCGGGTGACAGAGATCTTGCTGCCGGAGGTTTCATTTGAGGCGCTGGCTGCCGCCCTCAAGGGCGACGATTTCAGCGTCACGCGTCCCTACCGCCCGTTGGCCGAGGAACCCTTCGACTTTGTGCTCGCTGCCCGCGAAGCCGGCAATACCATCGTGCAGTCCTTCCACGAGAGCCTGGTATTGGAGGGCGGTCGCATCAATCGCGTCCTTGCCGACGTAGTGGCCTTCGCCAACACCCAGGGCGGCACCCTCTTCCTGGGTGCCAGTGCGGCCAAGAAAGGCCCCCCGCGTGGGGTGGATAATCCGCAGGAGACAATTGCCCGGCTAGCGCGTGAGATCGAACAGGACATCACGCCGCCCCTGGCGTGTCGCATGGACACATTGCAGAGCCAGGGCGCAACGATCGTGCGCGTGCAGGTGCCGAACGGGCCGGACAAACCCTACGCACTGCGCCAGACTCGCATCTACATTCGCCAGGAAGGGGAGACGAGCGAGGCGGTGCGCGACGAGATCGTGCAACTGGTGCTCGCCAGCCGATCAGCGGCCGCAGAGGCGGCCGAGGCTGGCCTGACGGTCGCAGCTGCACCGGTGGCCGTGCCGGTAGAGCCGCCGGCGACGGCTCCCGCTCCACCCGCGCCGGCGGCTGTCAAACCGTCGCGACGCAGGCGGCGGCGCAGCAGCGCTCGGGCCGAGCAGCCGGCCGAACCTGTACTGGCCGCAACACTTCAGGAAATTGCGGCTGAACTGCCCGCAACGGTTGAGCCTGTAGCGGCTGCTGTGGAGCCCATTGCGGAGCCCGAAGCAGACCTGGCAGCTGCGATAGCGGCTGCAGGGGTGGAGCCTGCTGCAGAGTCGGCGGTCGCAGAGCCTGAATCCGTGGCAGAGCCGACGTTGGTGGAACCTGAATCTGTTCTCGCCCCGGCAGCGCAGCCAGAGCAGACGATTGCCGCAGTGCCGCCTGTTACCGCCACCCCTGAGGCGCCGGAGCCGGACATCGTGTCCGTAGAGGCCATTGCGGCCGACGAGCGGACGGCCATGCCGACAGAAGCGCCCGCCCATCTCCACGAGACGATGCGGCCAGCGGCACCACCGGCCGACGTAGCTGCCCCGGTGACGAGTGCGGCCGAATTCGCTCCCGAGGAGAGCACCGCAGCGTCGCAGCCGGCCCGGCCGGCAAAGCGACGCACGCGCAGTCGCAAGACGGCCCGCGTCCAGGCCGAAGCGGCCGAGCCGGTCGAGACCGTAGCGGAGCCAGCTACCGTGCCTGTGGCGGTCGAGCACACCGTCGAAGCGCCGCCGGGCGGCGAGTCGGCTGTGGCTGCTGAATTCGCGTTTGCGGCAGCGCCGGCCGTGCCCGAACCCACGGTCGCCACCACAGGAGAGGAGGCGGAGACGGCCACCCCCGTGGAGACTGTGGTGGTCGCTGCCGAACAGCCGAACATCCTGGAGGCCCCGGCGGTCGGCGTGGAGATCATCGCCGTCGAAGAGCGGCAGGGCACACTCTATTTCACCGTGCGCGATCTGCGCAACTGCAGCACCGTGCACAACGTCACGGCTGCGTCGGCGCGCAAATTGTGGAGCTATGCTATCAATCAGTATCTGAAGCAGCCGATTGACCCGGAGAGAGTGGTGTGGCAAGGCGACTATGGCCTGTGGCAGGTGGGCCGGCGTGCCAGGAAATACCGTTATGATCTGGTGAAGCGTTTGCCAGACGGCAGCCTGCGCGTGTTCTACGGCGTGACCGCAGATGGGATGGACGGCCCCTGGGCGCAGTTCCTGAAAGAGGAAGATCGCGCTGCGTAAGAACGCGCAGTCGCTACAGGTGGGGCAATGCGTCGCGCGCGGGATGAGGGAACTTCTCCCTATCCGGAGGTTCCCTCGTCTCTGCCGGTTGTCGCGCGCGGATCAGTCTTCTCCCGCGCTCCTGCCGTCGGGGATCACCTTCACGGCAACACGTAGAACACCAGGAAGACCAGCAGCCCGAACAGGAGGATATCCACCTGTAGTGGCCGGTCCCGCAGCACGACCACATCCGGCGGATCGGTTTCTCCCTTCATGTGGATGAGGTAGAGGTAGCGGAAAAGGCCGTAGAGCACGAAGGGAATCGTCAACATCATCAGATGGTTCGGCGGCAGGTTCGGCGCGGAGAACGTGTAGAGCGAGTAGGCCATCACCGTGGTCGAGCTGACTAGGCTGAGCATCTCGTCCACGAAGCGCAGGTTGTATTCCTGCAAGATGGCGCGCGTGTTGTGCGCGTTCTCCTGCAGCAGGGCGATCTCCTGGCGGCGCTTGCCCAGCGCCAGGAAAAGCGCCAGCAGCACCATGCAGACGTAGATCCAGGGTGAGAAGCGCTCGGCTTCGACCACGATGACGCCTGCCGCCACGCGCAGCACAAACCCCGCCGCTATCGTCAGCACATCCACGATCACGATGTTTTTCAGCCAGAACGAATACGCGATCATCAGCAGCAGATAGCCGTAGAGGACAACGGCCAGGCTACTGCCCAACCACAACGCAGGCGGCACCGTGATCGCGAGGAGGACCGCTGCGCCCACGATGGCGTTGCGTGGCAGCAGGGCGCCGGAGGCCAGCGGTCGAGTGCGCTTGTCGGGATGCTGGCGATCCTTTTCGATGTCGGCCAGATCGTTGATCGTGTAGACGGCGCTCGAGATCAGGCAGAACAGGCCGAACGCCACCAGCGTGCGCAGAAAATAAACCGGCTCAAACAGTTTGCCGTCGAAGACCAATGCAGCCCACACGAAGATGTTTTTCGTCCATTGCTTGAGCCGCATCGTTTTCACGAGGAGCCGGAACTGCTGCCAGGCGCCGGCCCGCTGTGCTCTGATCGGTGTTGCTTCGCTCATGTCGTATCGTGCTCCCGAGGGAGTGATGATACCGCAGGGGCAAGCCTTCGTCAACTTACGCCTGTCGAGTCACCGATGAGCTCTATCTCGAAACCCGTTAAATGCCGTCTCGATGAATTGCTGGTGGCACGCGGTCTGGCCGAAACCCGTTCGCAGGCTCAGCGTCTGATCCTGGCCGGCCAGGTCTTTATCGGCGACGCACCGGCGGCCAAGCCGGGCCAGCAGGTCGCGGCCGATGCACCCGTGCGGATCAGCGAGGCGTTGCGCTATGTCAGCCGTGGCGGCCTGAAGCTCGAGGCTGCGCTCGACGCGTTCGGGATCGCGCCGGTCGGCTGGGTGTGCGCCGATGTTGGCGCCTCCACAGGCGGCTTCACCGACTGTCTGTTGCAGCGCGGGGCCGCCCGTGTCTATGCCATAGATGTGGGCTACGGTCAGCTGGCCTGGTCGCTGCGCACCGATCCGCGCGTTATCCTGCTCGAACGCGTCAATATTCGCTATCTCGAGGCGCTGCCGGAACCGGTCACGCTGGCGACTGTGGATGTTTCCTTCATCGGCCTGGGACTGGTGTTGCCACGCATCGTTGCCTTGTTGGCCCCGGCCGGCCAGGTGGTTGCCCTGATCAAGCCACAGTTTGAGGTGGGCAAGGGGCAGGTGGGCAAGGGCGGCGTGGTGCGCGATCCACGGTTGCACCGCGAGGTGATCCGCAAAGTGTTCGCCGAGGCGGCTGCGGTCGGCCTGGCGCCGGCCGGCCTGATTCGGTCGCCGGTCATCGGGCCGGCCGGCAACGTGGAGTTTCTGGCCTGGCTGCGCCTGGCCGCGGTGTTCCCCGCCGCAGAGGTCATTGCCGGCTGGCTGGCCGCGTGTTGCGATTGAACCTTTGGTCGGTACAGCAAGAAGTCGGGTGGGCTGTTTCGGCAGCTCGTCCGACTTTTCATTTCTCGCGCAGCACAGGCCGGTGGTTCAGCAGCGACGCCGGGCCGCCGCGGACCAATCTGGATTGCGGCGCTGCAGCGCCGCTTTTCGATCGTGGCGCAGACCAAAGCGGCCTCCTGCGGCCGCACTCCAGAGCGGCATCGTGCCGCCGCAAGCCAGAGCGGCGTCAAAGCGGGATTGAAGTCCATTTTCTCAACTTCCTCACAGATTGCTTTAGGGGCTTTCACAGCTTGGGGAGCGACGATGAGGTTGTCATCGGCCGAGACTGCCGGCCAGGTCGGCATCACGGGCGATGATCTATTCGAGAAACCAGGAGTTGTGATGGTATGAAGGGAGTTGCGACGTTTCTGCTATCGCTGGCGCTGATCAGCGTGCTGGCAACCTGCGCGGGCAAGACCCCACCCGGCGCGATAATCCCATCGGCCACGCCAGAAATGACCGGGACCATCGTGCGCGAGACCGCGGCGACCGCCACGCGTGTCACCCAGGCTACGCCGACCGCGCTGCCCACGGCTCAGCCCACCGTCAAATACACGACCGAAGACCTGACGCCGGCCGCCGCTCAGGCCGACATCTCCTATGTGAAACTGAACGGTAGCGAGATCGCCGTGACCGGCCAGGGCGCTATAGTCGAGGGAAAGGTGCTCACCATCACCGCGGCCGGCGCATATGAGATCAGCGGTCGGCTGGACGACGGGCAGATCGTGGTGGAGACGCAGGACGCGGCCACGGTGAGGCTCATCCTCAGCGGCGCGGAGATCACGCACAACAGCGGGCCGGCCATCTATGTGGCCAGCGCCGAGAAGACGGTGATCACCCTGGCCGCAGGCACCGAAAACCGCGTGGCCGACGGCCCGTCCTACGTGCTGCCGGCCGGCGTGGATGAACCCCACGCGACGATCTTCAGCAAAGATGACCTCACCATCAACGGCGAGGGCGCGCTCACCGTGCAGGCCAATTACAAGCACGGCATCGTGAGCAAAGACGACCTGAAGATCACCGGCGGGAGAATCACGGTGATTGCTGTCAACGATGGACTGAAAGGCCGCGATTCGCTGGCCATCAAGGACGGGACGCTGACCGTCCAGGCCGGCAGCGATGGACTCCAGGCGACGAATGCAGAAGATCCGAAACAGGGATATATCGTCGTCGAAGGCGGAACGCTGAACATTACCGCAGCAGGAGACGCGATCCAGGCGGAGACGCGGCTGACCGTCAACGGCGGCAATCTCACGCTGGTCACCGGCGGCGGCAGCAGCAAGCAGCCGACTGACAGTGCCAAAGGGCTGAAGGCCGGCGTGGATCTGACGGTCACGGCCGGCACGGTGCGCGTGGATGCGGCCGACGATGCGCTCCACTCGGACGGCAGCATTACGATCGGCGGCGGCGAGCTGGAACTGGCCTCGGGCGATGACGCGGTGCATGCCGAGACCACGCTCACGATTTCCGGCGGCGTGGTGCGCATCACTCGGTCCTACGAGGGGCTGGAAAGCAACCAGATCACGATCAACGGGGGGACGATCTACGTGACCGCCAGCGATGACGGGATCAACGGCCCCAGTACCACCGGCGGGGGCGGTGGACCGTTCCCCGGCCGGCCGATGGGCGGCTTCGAGACGGGCGACAGCCACCTCGCCGTTCACGGTGGCTATATCGTCGTGAACGCTGCGGGGGACGGCATTGATATCAACGGTGCAATGGAGATGAGCGGTGGTACGGTGATCATCCATGGGCCGACGGCCAACAACAACGGCGCGCTGGACTATCTGGGTACGTTCGACGTCACGGGCGGGCTGTTGATCGCGGTGGGCAGTGCGGGAATGGCGCAGGCGCCCAGTCCGTCCTCCACGCAATACGTCCTGGTACACACCTTTCCGGCGCCTCAGGCCGCAGGCACGCTGGTGCACATCCAGGCTTCGGACGGCAAACCGCTGCTGACGTTTGCGCCTGAGAAGACCTATCAGTCCATTGTGGTCTCATCGCCGGAGGTCCGTAACGGCGCCACTTACGTCGTCTATTCTGGCGGCCGCGTCACGGGCACGGCGGTGGATGGCCTTTATGCCGACGGCGTCTATACTCCGGGCACGCAGGTCGCCAGCTACACGGTCGCAGGCATCATCACCGGTGCCGGACCGGGGATGGGCGGCTTTCCGGGTGGTCGCGGCGGCATGCGCCCCCCACGGCCATGACGTTGTCGGCCACATCCTGACCTGAAGATGGGACGCGGATGAATGCAGAGCGACGCGGACAGGAAGAAAATCTGCGTTCATCTGCGTCCAGCCGCGTCCTGTAACAGTGGGAGGCGGATGAACGCTGAGCGACGCGGACAGCTCGCCCGGCGATAGCTCGGCCAGGCTACCAGGCAGTGCCCGGTCAACCGGGCTGGACGGCGCCGTCGGAACGGGTCGAAGTACGACCCCACCAACCCAACTCACGAGGTGTGTTCGAGAAAGGTCAAGCGCGACCCCTGCGCAGCATCGAGGGACGGGAAGGGCAGCCGGTGATCATCACGTTTCTTGACGAACCAGCCGAAACAGAGGGTGTCGCCCAGGTTGCCCCTGAAGATGCCTGGCAGATGATGGTCCAGCTCGTGGAATCCTGGGCAGCTGGGCAGGCTGGGCTACCGGCGCCGCGAGCTGTTCGGTTTCATGGAAGCGCCGGGCGAAAGGCGCACCGTGGCCCGGCGGCGCATCGCACCCGGCGAGTCGTTCGTCGAGAAAGATGCGCCCGATCCCAAATCGCCGCCCTACCGGATCGAAAAGAACGGCCAGGCGCTGGAGTTGTGGAAGTACCACTTCGGCAAGAGCTGGAGCGAGTTCGACGCGTGGCTGGATGAGACGGTTTCACTGCCGCTCACCCGCCCGACGAGGTCTGAATCAGCGCCACCATGACTTACTGGTGGGAGTCGGCGCGCGCCCTGGTGGGCCGGCTGCGCCGACGCTGGGGGCCGAAGAAGCCGCTGATCCTGCTGGGCGGCATCTATCCCACCCTGGCGCCGGAACACGCGGCCCAATACATCCAGCCCAACATCGTGGTCGCGGGCGAGGTCGAGCCGGCCAACGACCTGTGGCCCGACCTATCCCTCTACGACACGCCGCCGGGCTATGCTCTCATCACGCCGGCGCGCGGCTGCCCGTTCAACTGCGCCTATTGCGCCCAACTGACCCTCAACGGCGGCCAGCGACGGGTGCGCTACCGAGCATAAGGCCCCCTGGCCGATCCAGGCCTGAGACGCTGGGCCAGCACCGCGCGCCGGTGCTCCGGCCTCGCACAGTGTCGAAGACACACGTATCGTAGCAAATGCGGCCAGAGAGGTGTGGCAAGTTTTTGCAGTTCCCGGCGCACACAGGGTATAATCCAACCGACCGACCCTATGCCGCTGATCCCGGCGCTTCGTCGCATCCTCCTGCCAGAGTTCGATTTTCGATGGGTTCTGATCCCGATCCTGCACCTCGCCACCGCGGCCGTGACCTCGGCATCGCGGTCGGCATCCTGTCCCCAGGCCCGCTCAACGCCATCACCGACGTGGCCGGCGTACACGTGGGCCAGGTGACGCTCTGGGAGGGAGACGATATCCGCACGGGCGTCACCGCGGTGCTGCCCCATGCCGGCAACCTCTTCCAGGAGAAAGTCCCGGCCGGGCTGGCGGTGGGCAACGGCTTCGGCAAGCTGGCCGGCGCGACGCAGATCGCCGAGCTGGGCGAGATCGAGACGCCGATCGTGCTGACCAATACCCTGGCCGTGCCGCGCGCTGCCGATGCGCTTCTGGATTGGACGTTGGCGCAGCCCGGCAACGAGACGGTCGTCTCGGTCAACCCGGTCGTCGGCGAGACCAACGATGGCTGGCTGAACGACATCCGCCGCCGGGTCGTCACGCCCGATCATGTGCTGGCGGCGCTCCGGGGAGCGCAGGCCGGGCCGGTGGCCGAGGGGTGCGTCGGCGCGGGGACGGGCACGGTCGCATTCGGCTGGAAGGGCGGCATCGGCACAAGCTCGCGACGCTTGCCCGCCGACCTGGGCGGCTACACCGTCGGCGCCCTCGTGCAGTCCAACTTCGGCGGCGTGCTGCAGATCGCGGGCATCCCTGTGGGCCAGATCCTCGGCCAATACTACCTCAAAGGTCAGCTGGATGACCGGCCGGCCGCCAACGCGTCCAACCCACAACCCGTAACCCGTAACTCGCAACCCGCTGACGGCTCGATCATGATCGTGCTCGCTACCGATGCGCCTCTTTCCGACCGCAACCTGACCCGGCTGGCGCGACGGGCATTTGCCGGCCTGGCCCGCACCGGCGCGGCCATGTCGAACGGCTCCGGCGACTACGCGCTCGCCTTCTCGACCGCCGAGGCCGTGCGCCGCACGCCGGCGCGCCGGAAAGCCGTGGCGCTTCTTCCCGACCTGCCCAACGATCTCGTCTCGCCTCTCTTCCTGGCGGCCATCGAGGCCACCGAAGAGGCGATCTACAACTCCCTGCTCTGCGCCGTCACCGTCACCGGCTACCGTGGCCGCACCGTCGAGGCGCTGCCGCTGACGGGGTGGATGGACGACGACGGACGACGGACGAATGACGAATGATGACCGACCGAAGGCTGTTTCCTGAAATCTGAAACCTGGAACCCGCAACCCGCAACCCGCCATGATCCACATCCACGACCTGCACAAACACTTTCGCGTCTATCGCCATCATCGCGGCGGCCTGGGCGCGCTGCGCAACCTGGTGACGCGCGAATTTCAACTCGTCCGCGCGGTGGACGGCGTGAGCTTCGACATCGGCCGTGGCGAGCTGGTGGGCTACCTGGGGCCGAATGGCGCCGGCAAATCCACCACGATCAAGATCCTGACCGGCATTCTGGTGCCCACGGCCGGCGAGGTGCGGGTGGATGGCCGCGTGCCCTGGCGCGAGCGACGCCAGCACGTGGCGCATATCGGGGTGGTCTTCGGCCAGCGCACCAGCCTGTGGTGGGACCTGCCGGTGATCGAGTCGTTCGACCTGCTGCGCCACATCTACCGCGTGCCGACGGCGCGTTTTCGGCACAACCTGGCCTTCTTCGATGCCTTGCTGGATCTGGGGCCATTTCTGAACACGCCCGTGCGCGGGCTGAGCCTGGGCCAGCGGATGCGCGCCGACCTGGCGGCCGCGCTCCTGCACGAGCCGCCGCTCCTCTTCCTGGACGAGCCGACGATCGGGCTGGACGTGGTGGCGAAAGAGCGCATCCGACAGTTCATTCGCGCCATCAATCGGGACCGGGGCGTCACGGTCATCCTGACGACCCACGATTTGGGCGACGTCGAGAAACTGTGCGAACGCGTGATCATGATCGACCATGGCCGGCTGGTATTCGACGGCGCGCTGGCCGAGCTGCGAGCGCGCTTCGGCCGCGGCCGCATCCTGGTGGTGGATTTCGAGGCCATGCCCGCTGCGGTCAGCCTGCCGGGCGCGACCCTGATGCGCAGCGAGGGCAACCGGGCCTGGTTTCGCATCGCCCAGGCCAACGGCAGCCCGACGATCGCCGACCTGATGCCCGTGCTCTTCCGCGACTACCGCGTGCGCGATGTCTCGCTCACCGAGCCGGAGATCGAAGAGGTCGTGCGCGAGATCTACGAGGGCAGGCTGTTGGCCTGAACAAAACGGCGAATCAGCGGCAGGGCCAGCAGGTTCAGCGCAGCGATGATCACGAAGGTCAAGCGGTAGCCGGTCATGTCCACCAGCGCGCCGCTGAGGGCCAGGCCCACGCCGGTGCCCAGATTGGCGACCGCCATCAGGAGGGCGAACATCGAGGCCGCGATGTGTGGGTCGGTGAATGCCATGGCCGAGGCGAAGTAGACCGTCTCGTAGTAGCCGAAGGCCAGACCGAAGATCAGCACCAGGGGCCATGCCATCAGTGGGCTGGCGGTCAGCGCAAGCGCGAGGATGCTGGCCAGGGCCAGCCCCATGGCACCCAGCGCGGCCGGTCGCAGGCCGATCCGGTCCGCAAGCCGACCACCGGTTAGCCCGCCCAGCGTCACGCCGATGCCCCATACCGCCGTATAGAAGCCGGCTGCGGTCAGGCTGATGGCGAAATCGTGCTGCAGGAACGGATTGACGATCTCGTTCGCTGCGTTGATGATCAGGGAGTAGAGCGCGCCGAACAGCGCCAGCGCGATGACTGCTCGCCGGCCAAAGGAGCGGAAGGCGCTCCAGCGGAACTGGAGCTCGGCCGGCCGCGGCCTCTCGCGCACCGCCCAGGCCAGCGGCAATGGCGCCAGCGTGATGGCCGCCAGGCACCAGAAGGCGGCCGTCCAGCCGACATGCTGCGCCACGACACCGATCACCGCCGAGACCACCACCACGCCGAGCGCGCGACCGCCCACCATGATCCCCTGGATCGTCCCCCGCTCATCGGCGGGCGTCGTGTCGAGCGCCAGCCCGTCGGTACAGGTGTCGTAGAGTGCCATGCCGGACATCAAGATGAAGGCGAGCAGCGCGAACTCCCAGTAGTACAGTCCAGGATGAATGAACGGCGCAATGATCAGGCAGGCCGCCTGGATCAGCAGGCCCAAGACGATGTAAGGCTGGCGATGCCCCCGGCCCAGCAGGTTCACCCGGTCGCTGAGCATCCCGAAGAAGATCTTGATGATGAAGGGCGTCAGCGCGATGGCCGCAAAGACGCCAACCTGACTCATGCTCAGGTTGAACGAGAGCAGGTAGAGGGCGTTGAGAGCAGTGAAATAGGCCAGGATCGAGCCCTGAGCGAAGTAGAGCGAGCCGAAAAGAAGGTAGCGTGTGAGATGGGCAGGTCTGTTGGTGGGCATATCGTGCTCTTTCTCATGCAGAGGTGCCAGAGGTCCCCAGACCTCTGGGATCTGTCGGCAGAGCGGACAGACGGCGTGGGTCACACCCGGCCGCTGCGCATCTCCTCGATGTACGGCTCATACGCAGTCACGGGCAGACCGGCCTGCAAGCGTTCGTAGTAGTCCTGGACCAGCTGTGCCTGTTGCTCGCGGTTGAAATCACGATAGCAAACGCCCGTCGCAAGGCATTGCTGCAGATCTTCGGGGCTGCCGTAGTTGTAGCCGGCCGTCAGTTGCGCGTAGATCGCCTCGGCGATGTACAGGCCACCGGTGCGCTCGTACTGGTAGACATGCACCAGTTCGTGCAGCAGGATGGGGAAGTTGGAGCGCTGATGTGCGCCGAAGGTCGGCATGTTGATGGTGTGGAATGTCGTGAAGGCGCGGCCTTGATTGCGCCGGAAGATCAGGTTGAGGAGGCCCCCCTCGGCCACGCGCACGTCTGCGTAGCGCAGCGCGGTGGGGCCGAGGATGGCTGCGGCGGCCGCGATCTCGGTGCCGGTCAGCGGGGTGACGCGGGCCGTCAGCCGCATCAGCAGACTCCACAGTTCCGGCACGCCGGCCAGGTCGAGCACGCGGAACAGGAGGACGATCAGCCAGAAGATGGCCCGGCGCGGCACAGTGGCCAGCCAGGCGCGCAGCCCCGGCCCGGCAGACATGGCGCGCCAGGCCTGGGGCAGCGCAAGGGCGATGCCCACCACCCCGGCCCAGAGCGTCACCGCCAGCCGGCCGAGCCGGATCGGCAGATCGCGCACCAGGTTGACCGCCCACATGGCCGCGTCCAGCAGCCGGTCGCCCAGCCACGCGCTGACGACCACCAGCCCATGAGCGCTCTGGCGACCGAGCTGTTGCCAGGTATGGCGACGGGGTCTTGGCGTGTTCTCGTCCATGGTCGCCTCACGGCATCGGTGAGTTGAGTTGGGCGGCTGCCATCGCCTCGGCGGCAGAAGCTTTGTCGGCGATTACCTGCTCGAGCGCAGCCATGAAGACCTCGATGGCCTTTTCCAGCTTGTTGATATCGCCCCCGCGGAGCATCAGCGCGTTGTCGGCTGCGGCCTGGGCGATGCGGGCGACCTCTGCGTCCTGACCGGACATGGCCTTGATGAGGGAGCGTCGGGCCGGCGCGAAGGTGGCGATCGGCTGCTGGCTCAAGAACGCGATGAATTGCCAGCAGGTGAGCGACCTCTTGCATTGTGTGGTGATCGCGTAGCCGGCGGCCGTGGCCATGGTCGCTGTCCGCGCATCGGACGGCAGCGGCGCCATGCCCCATTTCATGGGCCAGGCCGCCCGGTCAAAGCGCCCCCCGCGCGCCGAGAGCGCGGCGATCCACATGCCCACCTTGCCGGAACGCACGGTATATTGCACGTTGCCGGCGCCAACGGTCCCCGCGTTTTGCGCCGTCAGGACGATCCCCGGCTCGCGGAGCAGCCTGGCATACCAGTCCACCGCTTCGATCGTCTTGGGATCGGTGAAGGTCGTGCGGGTCGGCGCTTCCAGATCATCCACCAGCCGGCCACCGTGCTGATAGATGAACAGAATCGGATCGAGGAAGTCGGTGATGACCGCGTAGCCGAAGCTGGCACTGTCCGGGTCGCTCAGCTTGCGTGCCGCCTGCTCGAAATCGGCCCGGGTCCAGCGTTCGTTCGGGTAGGCTACCCCGCGGCGGTCGAACAGCTCTTTGTTGAAGTAGAGCACCTGTACATCGAGGCCGGCGGGCAGGGCCCACGTTTTGCCTGCATCCACGAACATTCTGGCGGCACCCGGCAGAAAGTCAGCCTGGTTGAGGCCCTTATCGCCGGCGATCAGCGGATCGAGGCTGAGCAGCAGGCCGCGGCTGCGCATCTCGTCGAGGGCGAACTGCGTGGTGAGGACCACATCGGCGCCGCTCACATCCAGCCCGGTGATGGTGTCCCAGCGCCGGGCCAGCACCTCGACGGTGACGCCCGGGTGCGTCTTCGCGAACTGCTCGGCCAGCTTCTTGATCTGGTCCTGGTCGGCCGCGGGCGCGGCCAGGCGGATGGTGATCGGTTCCGGCGGCGGTGTGGGCGTGGCGCACGCAGCGAGCGTCAACGCGAGCGCCAACGCGCTCAGGATCAGCCGCGATACCAGGGGATGAACGGGTCTGCCCATGCGTCCTCCTTTCTTTCCTCAGCCATAGCGTTCGCCTCGGTAGATGCCCGACCAGGGGTATCTTTCATGCGGCGTAACTATGAGACCTTCTATCCCCCTGCCCCCTTCCTCCGTCTTGCGGGGAAAAGGGGATGGGAAGGGTGGAGGTTGGCCGGCGGCCAGCTTTGCCGCCCGCCCCACCAACCCCTTCCATTCTCGCCTCTCCCTTCTCCCGACAGAGGTCAGGCGAGGGGAGAGGGCAGGGGGAGGCGTGAGGCCGAATAGATACCATGCGGCTCTATTCTACCACATTTCGGATATCTCTCCACTTTCCGCGTTGTGCCTGCAGCGGTCATTTTCAGGCAGGGCACCTGAATTTGGCCGCCGTGCGGCTGGCTGCTATCATGGGGCTGTTCGACGCTTGATCGGAGGAGGCGACATGATCAGCTATCGCAAAGAATTGTGGTTCAACGTGCCTGGCCGCCGCGCGTTCATCAACATCACGCCGCAGGTCGAGGCGTGCGTGCGGGAAAGCCGCATCCAGGAGGGGCTGTGCCTGGTGAACGCCATGCACATCACCGCGTCGGTCTTCATCAACGACGACGAGTCGGGCCTGCACAAGGATTACGAGGAGTGGCTCGAACAGCTTGCGCCGCACGAGCCGATCAGCCGCTATCGCCACAATCGCACCGGCGAGGACAATGGCGACGCGCACCTGAAACGTCAGGTGATGGGCCGGGAGGTCGTGGTGGCGGTGACCGGCGGCCGGCTCGACTTCGGGCCGTGGGAGCAGATCTTCTACGGCGAGTTCGATGGCGGCCGGCCGAAGCGCGTGCTGGTCAAAATCATCGGCGAGTGAGCGGAAGGAGTTGGAGAGTGGCGCGCGAAACGGTTCTGGTGACGGGTGGTGCCGGTTTTATCGGCTCACACATCGTGGACGCGCTGGTTGCAGCCGGCTATCGCGTGGCGGTAGTGGATAACCTGGTGCGAGGCAAACGCGAATACGTTCATCCGGCTGCCCATTTTCATGAGGCGGACATTCGAGATGCGGAGGCGCTTGCTCGCATCTTCGCAACCGAGCAGCCGCAGGCGGTGATCCATCAGGCCGCGCTGGTGGACGTGCGCGAAAGCCTGCGCGATCCGGTCGGCTACGCGGCCGTGAACGTGATCGGCACGCTGAACCTGCTCGAGGCGGGGCGGGCGGTGGGAGTGCGCAAATTCGTCTTCGCCTCGACGGGCGGCGCGGTCTACGGCAACCCGGCCGAACTGCCGGCCACAGAAGCATGTCCGCTGGGCCCGCTCGACCCGTATGGCGCCAGCAAGCTGGCCAGTGAGTATTACATCGCCACCTATCGGCACAATTATGGTCTGGAATACTGTCTGTTGCGCTACGCTAACGTGTATGGGCCGCGCCAGGATGCCGAGGGCGAGGGCGGCGTTGTGGCGGTCTTCTCTGCGCGCATGTTGACCGGCCAGCAGGCGATCATCCACGGCGATGGGCTGCAGACGCGCGATTTCGTCTATGTGGGCGATGTGGCGGGCGCCAATCTGCTGGCGCTTACGCGCGGGCAGGGAATCTACAACATCGGCACGGGCGTCCCCACCGATGTCAACACGATCTTTCGCCGCCTGGCCGAGATCACCGGCTATGATCGGCCCGAAGTGCACGGTCCGGCCAAGCCAGGCGAAGTGCGGCATTCCTATCTGGATGCAAGCCGGGCGCGCGCCGAACTCGGCTGGACGCCGACCGTAGATCTGGCGGCCGGGCTGGCGCAGACAGTGGCATTTTTTCGGGAGATGCTCACCGCGCGATGACGGTCTGGCCGTCTCCACCGCTGGCTGATCTGGCTTCTCTGCTGCGCGAGACGCTGGCCGCCGAGGGCCGTTTCCGCTGGCCGCTGCGAGGCCGCAGCATGTGGCCGACTCTGCCCACGTCCTGTGAGATCGAGGTGATCGCGCCGCCCGAGCGGCTGCGGCCGGGCCTCCTGGCGGTGACCGTGGCCGGCGATGCGTTGGCGGCCCATCGGCTCATGCGCTGCGTCGCCGGCCGCTGGGTGACGCAGGGGGACGGCTGCCTGATGCCCGATGCACCTCTGGCACCGGAGCAGATCGTGGCCGTGGTGGTCGCCGCGTATCGGGATGGCCGGCGCTGTTGGCCCGGCCCTGCGGAGCGGTGGCTGGCGCGGTTTTGGGTGGTTCGTCACCACGCGCTGCGGCCGTTGGCTGTGGCCTGCCGCGCGTGGCGACGTCTGTTTTCCTGTCGGCCGGCGCGTATCATCACGGCCTGGCCTGACCGCGGGGTCTGAAGCACTAGAACTGGAATCGTTTGAACTCCTCGGCCGCCTCGTAGCCGGGCTTCTGGCCGGCTTCCTTTACCCGTTGGCGGATGCGTTCCTCCAGCTTCGTCGTGTCGGCTCCGACCTGGCTGGCGTGTCGTTTCAGGGCCGCTAGCCGGGCCTCGAGACAGCAGGTGATGTCCTCCCAATAGTCGGGATTGTCGGTCCAGAACAGATACACCTCTTTGACGCGCCACGGCTCGATGCCATCTACGAGCTGTTCGGGGAAGATGTACCACTCGCGCGCGGCCCAGACCGCATCGAGCGCAGCCTGGCCTGCCGCGCGATGATCGGGATGCAGCTGGTAATGTCGCCACGGGTCAATGGTGACCACGATGTGTGGCCGCTGTTCGCGAATGAGCATCGCGAGCTGGCGGCGCATCTCCAGGTTGTTCTCCAGGATGCCGTCCGGGTGGCGCAGGAAGATGACTTCCTTCACACCTAGCTCTGCGGCTGCCGCGCGCTGCTCGCTTTCGCGTCGCGCGGCAAGCTGGCCGGGGCGCAGGTCGGGATCGTGGCTGCCCTTGTCGCCGCTCGTCAGCAACACGTAGGTGATTTCCCGGCCGGCCTGGGCCCATTTGACCATCGTGCCGGCGCAGCCGAACTCCGGATCGTCCGGGTGCGCGGCGATGACCATGACACGCTGCAATGCTTCCGAAGCGTCTGGCATGAGATCTCCTCATCACATGAGCTCGAATGATAGGAGATCGTACTCCGCCGCGCGGCCTTTGTCAAACTGGCATGGCCGTCTTCATGGCCGTGCCACCGGATAGCCGTGCAGCTGCCAGTCGGCCAGGCCACCACGCAGGCTGCGCGCCCGATAGCCCTGTGCAATCAGCCAGCCGGCGACGCTGTAGGAGCGGTTGCCGTGCGCGCAGACGACCACGATGTCGGCCGTTGGGTTGATCTCGGCCAGCCGCGCAGGAATCTGGCGTATCGGGATATGGAGGCTGCCCGGGATGAAGCCCTGCCCCCACTCATAGTCCTCCCGACAGTCGAGCAACAGCAGCCCATCGCCGTTCTGCTGCTCGGCCATGAGTTCGGTCGCGGTCAGCTCGGGCACGCGGGGTGGCTCCGGCTCCATCGGTCGGTCCGCCCTCGCGCGCGGCGAGACATCCGCGCGCGTGTCCCCCAACGCCCGGCGGATCAGATCGAACAGTCTCATGAGGCTGGCTCCCCGGGGGCGGCCCCTGCTTCTTTGCTGATGCCCATGAAGTAGGCCAGGATGCCCTGGTATGCGGCCTGGGCGATCTGGCCGCGGCGGCAAGAGCCGGCCGGGCAGCCGGCCGTGAAGACACCCGAGCCAGGCGCCGTGGTGATCGGTGTCGCCAGCAGTGCGGCCTCGGCCGGGTTGGACATGAAGGCGGGCTCGAGGAGCGCCGCAGGCATGGCGCTACGACGCAGTACGCTCGCGCCATAGCGCCGGACGCCGAAGTCTATGAATCCTGCCGGCACAGGCGCGTTCGCGCGCAGCACAGGAGCCATGGCAGTGTGCAGCGCTTGCGCCAGGCGCACATCTTCGGCCGCCGAACGCTTGCCGTAGAAGGTCAGGATGCCGTTCGATCCCGGGTCGGTGAAGCTGTTGGTGTGCACCGAGACGAGGATGTGCGCCCGTGCCTGATTGCAGAAAGCGGCGCGCTGCGTCTCGGTGAGGCCCTGGTCGCCGGTGCGCGTCATGACCACGCGGGCGCCCGCGGCTTGAAGCAGCGCCGCCAGCCGATAGGCTACGTCCAGGTTGATGTCGGCCTCGCTCAGGTCGAGAGGGGCATAGTATGCGCCCGGATCGGCGCCGCCATGGCCCGGATCGAGGCAGATGACCCTGTCCGTCAGCGGGCCGGCACCGCTGGCGGGCGTTAGAGGCGCCAGGCACAGGACAAGCGTCAGCATGGCCGCAAAGAGGGCATTCAGTCGTCGCAAAGTCGGTCTCCGTTCAGTTTGAGGTTTTGCTGGCCACGAATTGCGGGGAAACTATAGCACGAAGGCAGCAGCATGCCAAGATGGGTGGGTGGTATCGTAGGGGCGCGGAAACCTTGCCCTGCGCGATGCGGGCGGGGAGACCCCGCCCCGACGCGGGTGGGTGGCGGGTTTGTACGGCCGCGCGTCTTCCTCTATAATGAGGCTCACCAGCCCCATCTTTCACCTGTCGAGGCGACACCATGCGTATCTTGCCATCGCTCGCCCTGTTGCGGCCCAGCACGCGCGCGTTCCTTCGCGAAGCGCGGCGCACGCCGGGCTATGGCCCTTTCGATTGGCTGCACGGCTATGTCTATGCTCGCTGGCCCTATCTCTATATCGGCATTGCGGTCGGTGAACACTGGCTGGCGAAGGCAGCGCTGTGGCTCTGGCGGGCTCTGCGGCCATCTTCTGCTCAGGTGACGGCGGATCCGGTGCCTGGCCGTCGGCCGATCGGCGCCGGCACCATCGGCGACACCTACCACGGCAAGGTCGTGACGTTGGCGGCCGCCACTCGCCTGGTCAGCGTGCAGCAGGACATCGCCCTGACCGACCTGGAGCACGTGATCCCCTATCCGGTGGCACGCGACATCGTCCTGCGACACCCCGACCACATCGCGGTGCTGGAATGTCCCTGTCGCGCCAGCCGGCCGAATCCCTGTCGGCCGCTGGATGTCTGCCTGATTGTCGGCGAACCGTTCGCCAGTTTCGTGCTGGAGCACCACCCGCGGCGGGCGCGAGCAATCACCGCGGCGGAGGCCGCTGCCATCCTAGCGGCTGAACACGCGCGCGGCCATGTGCACCATGCCTTCTTCAAAGATGCCATGCTGGGCCGTTTCTACGCGATCTGCAACTGTTGCGCGTGCTGCTGCGGTGCGATGCAGGCGCATCGCAGCGGCATCCCCATGCTCAACGCATCGGGGTACACGGCCCGTGTCGAGACCGATCGCTGCGCCGCATGCGGCACGTGCGCCGACGGTTGTCAGTTCGGCGCGATCACGGTGGACGGCCACGCGCATGTGGACGAAGAGGCATGTATGGGGTGTGGCGTCTGCGTGGACCGCTGTCCTCAGGCCGCGCTCTCCCTCGTCCGTGATCCGCGCAAAGCGCCACCCCTCGAACTCGAAGACCTGATGCAGCAGGCCGCGACCATTGAGACTCGATCATGACTGTATCTGTCACTTCAGCATGGCGCGCGACCGCGCCAGCCCGACCACCCCTCATCCTGACGTCAGAGCCCGGGTCGTTCGCACACAACACCCTGAAAACGCGCGTCCCGGCCATCCTGCGCGAGACGATCGCCGCCAACCACTTTCCGGCCGCGATCGTGGCCGACCTGGAGGCATTGCACGCCGAACTCACCGCCGGGACGATCCGCGGCCTGTGCGAGGATGCGGCCGACGTCGCCTTTTGGGAGGCGGTCTCGGCGCCCTATCTCGGACGTTCCTGGCTTGACGTACCCTGGTTCTGGGCCGAGGCGTATTTTTATCGCCGGGTACTCGAGGCCACCCGCTATTTCCAGCCGGGGCCATGGCAGGGCTATGACCCCTATGGGCCCAAGAAACGGGCCGAATGGATGGCGGACGCGGCACCGGCCATGCTCGACCGGCTGCTGGCCGGCCTGGCCGACGACCCGGCCGTCCGTTTCGAGCAGCTTTTTCACGCCAGCCTGTGGGGCAATCGGACTGACCTGAGCTATATGGTGGCGGCCCACCTGGGCGGCATCGCCGACGCGGCCGGCGAGCGGTCGAACCTGTTGGCCGATGACACGCCGACGGTCTGGCGCAGCCTCAGCGAGCGGCCGGCGCGGCGGGTGATCGTCCTCTGCGACAACGCGGGCACCGAGCTGCTCGCCGATCTTGCCCTGGCCGACTTCCTCCTGGAGGCGCAACTGGCCGGTGAAGTCGTGCTGCACCTCAAACCGCAGCCCTTCTTCGTCTCCGATGCCATGCCGCAGGACGTCCTGGATGGTTTGGCTGCGCTGCCGGCCGGCGGCCCGCATGCTGTCCGGCTCAGCCGTCGGTTGGCTGCTGTTCTGGAAGCCGGCCGGTTGCGTCTGACCACGCATTGGGCATACGCCAGCAGCCTGTTTTACTTCGAGCTGCCCGTTGATCTGGAAGCCGAGCTGGCCGCGGCCGATCTGGTCCTCGTGAAGGGCGACGCCAACTATCGTCGTCTCCTCGGCGATGCGCACTGGCCGTCCACCACGCCGTTCGCCTATGCCGTCAGCTATGTTCCCGTGCCGCTCGTCGCCCTGCGCACCCTCAAAGCCGAGTTGATCGTGGGCCTGTCGCCGGGCCAGGCCGAGGCACTGGCGGCCGTAGACCCGGCCTGGCTGGTCAACGGCCGCCGTGGGGTGATCCAGGCTGCCCGGCTGCGCTGCGGACCATCCCCAGCGTCAACATGAAGACGAAGGCCAGGTCGGTGAGTCGGAAGCCGGTGTCCACCAGGCCATGCGCCAGAAAGCTCACCATGCTGGCGAGCAGGCCGGGCAGAAGCGCCCGCACCTCCGGCGCTGTCTGCGTCGCGCGATAGGCACGCAGGCCGCTGCGAAAGAAGGCAATCAACACGAACGCCAGCGCTGCGATCCCCGGCAGGCCCATGGCCGTCCAGGTGTCCAGCAGCAGATTGTGCGGATGGTAGACCACCGGTTCGTGGCCGCCTTCGGGCAGCATGTAGCGGCCATACTGAGAGACAAAATTGCCCAGCCCTACGCCGAAGATCGGATGCGCCGCGATCATGCGCGCTGTTCCCTGCCAGAGCACCAGGCGCAGGAAATTCGTCCCGCTCTGCAGTGTCAGCAGGGAGGCGATGCGCGGTGTGTGCAGGATCGGGACGAGGGCGAGCAGCGCGACGATCAGGCTGCCCGCGGCGAGAAGGCGTCCTCGTCGGCCGTGCATCATCCCGATGAAGATCAGCGCTGCCGGCAGCCCCAGCAGCCACGCGCCGCGCGAGTAGGTGAGATAGAGGCAGAGGAGGAGGGGCCATAGCGCCAGCGCGTGATAGACTCGCCGCCAGCGCGCGCTGGCGCCGAAAGTGGCCAGGCACAGCGAGATCGGCACCACCCGGCCCACGAAGAGGCTCACGTGATTGGGCGAATCGTAGAGGCTCAGGATGCGTCGTACTCCCTGTACGGACTCGACATAATCTGTGAAGAAGTACTGATACAGGCCGATCAGCGCGAGCACGAGCGCGGCCGCGGTCAGCGTGTCGGCGAGCGCGACGATGCCTGCCCTGAAAACGGGCCATGTGCCGCGGGATTCATCCCGCCGCGACCCGCCGCGTGGGCGGCATGAATGCCGCGGTACATTTTCATCCGC
>FWPU01003253.1_pt1 | contig 41628 bp, 39 predicted proteins | sample 2228361 | NCBI WGS metagenome assembly FWPU01 (sample SAMEA103939777, study PRJEB20133) | metagenome | reverse complement strand
AATTCACCATTGGCGTGACGTCCACTTGGTTGCTGCCGTCGGCATCCATGGTGTAGATGCTGGTTTTGCGGTTCCGGAAAACCGAAGCGACAAGCTTTCTACCGTCTGGTGACCAATCAACTGTCAAAAAGTCACCGTTTGTCGTGATTTGACGGACATTTGAGTAGTCAGTATTCATGAAATAGATGTTGTTCTTGGCGTGCTCCCTCACGAAAGCGATGAGGTCGAGTTTTATCACCTTGACGTTGGCAGTAGCTGTCTCGGTGGGGTCAGCGAGAGCCGTTGCTCTCACCTTGCCTTCACCTACTCTCAAGGGAGCGAAAGTTCCGAGAGAATCAATCTTGCCGAACTCTGGCGGTTCTACCGACCACCTTACTTCCTTAGAGACTCCCGCAGTTGCGCTTACGATTGCTCGAAACTGAGCCTTCTCTCCCACATCAATTGTGGTGTCATAAGGCATCACAACAACCCACCGCACTCCGGGCTGCTCCAGTGGCGGTTCAACGGTATCACTGCACGAAAGTGCAGCGACGGCAAACACTACAGCTAAGTTGCGCTTCATCGTGCACCTCCCTGCTATTCATTTGTGAAGAGGTTGGAATCGGGTATTTCCCGATCGGGCTATCTTATCTTATACACCCTTTTCCAAAAAAGGTCAACACCAAATGATTAGATTACCCAATGTTAATGTTATAGAACACTTTATGTTAATGTTAGAACACTTTGTTATAATATATACACGGCCGTGTATGTATCATAACACTGCATAACACTGTTTGTTTTTAGAGATGGTTCTCGCGCGTTCCTCTAATCTACTAATGTCTTTATTTTTTTGACTTCTCTTCATAATAATAGCCTCATCTTAAAAGGAGGCAGTGATGACTCGCAAGATACTTAGACCTTCCGCTACGACGCCGCAACCGGCGTCATGAAGCAGTAAAGCGCTCGTATCCGGGTATGGATAGGGGCGCTTTCGCGTTTTTAGAGTATTGTGGACAAAGTCTTGTTAGCCGATTTCAATTTTGTATAATTAAAAATAATGGAAAAGAATAGAAAATTCCGACTAATTTTTACAACAGCGGCAAGTGTTTTATTCAGTATTCTTGTTGTTTTTGTAGCAGTAAACGCTAAAAGTTTTATCAAAGGCCCAGGAGTCCAGGGTCCGGCTCTTAGAGTTGAAGGCGGTGCTACAATTAATGCTCTGACACCACCAGCACCTACAGGGTTAACTGTTCAAGGTAATGTTGGAATCGGGAGTAAGTTTTTCGTCCAAGGTGGCGCCGTGCCAGCTTATGACTTAGACGTCGACGGCGATATCAATGTTACCGGTAAATTTTTAAAAAACGGCGTGGAGTTTCTGGGTGGGAGCCAGTGGACTGATGTGGCAACCGGATTGATTTCTTACTTCGGCGATATCCGAGTGGAGGGGAATGAAATCATAAGCGGGCCATTCGGCGATGACGGCAAGCGGGCAGTCCTTACTTCACGGGTAGAATGGAGACGAAAAGGTTGTGAGTGGATTATTGGTAGGCCACCGCTTGCTATTGATGAGTGTGTTGATAGAAGTTACTCTGAACTTTCCTGCCCTTCGGGCTGGCTCTCTGGGGATCTAGTGACCGTTTCGACTGGTGAGATATGTAATAGTAAAACTAATCAGGTTGATTGCGAAAGAACCATAACAGCAAAGGAGTATAGGAGTTGCTTGGGGGTGGTAACTCAGTAAAGGACTCGGCTGTATAACGACCTCCGAGGTCGTAATAGTTGGGGGCCTCTCTTTTTTCGGGAAGTAAGGAAATGCTTTGGAGCAGATTCAAGATAACTTTGTAGAGTTCCTAGTCCGTACTCCGCTCGCCGCTTATCAACTTGCTCTGGATTCCGAATCGGCTTCGGTTCGAGATTTCTTCTTTTTCGATTAAAGTGGTATTGGGTGCCGAAGAGTTGCAGGCGGCCGCTATTCACAAGTACCCGGTCAGTTAGGTAGGCGACATTTTTTAGTTCGGCCTGTTTCTTGATCGCGGCGGAGCGCATCAGTTTGAGGCATCTTTTTTGAAATTTTAAATCGTGGTCGGCGTGTTGAGCAATGAGCCAAGCGGCCAAAGCGCCTCTCCTGCCGACCTGGCGAATAGTTGGCCAACCGAATTCCCTAATAATCGCTTTTAATGTTTCAGCGTTTTTCTTGCGAGTTTTCAGCCATAGTCGAGTATTACCTTTCTTAATAGCATTTTGGTCCTCAGAATACATTTCAAGAAGTTTTCTTTGGAGGACTTTGTTCATATCTGTATAATAAACCAACTCCGCAACACCATCAATTGCCGTTGTAACCTATCGAGGTTTAACCTCATTAACTCTCCGAAAACCGCTCTACCATTGACTTTTTCGGGATTTTTGGTCTAATGTAAGATAGCAGAATCGGGAAATACCCGATATTACGACCTCGGAGGTCGTAATTTGGAGGTCGTAATTTGACACCTAACCATAAAGCACGGGAGGTGCACGATGAAGCGCAACTTAGCTGTAATGTTTGCCGTCGCTGCAATTTCGTGCAGCGATCCGATTCAGCCCTCGCCCGCGCCGCCGAAGGATACTACTCCTCCGGTTGTGACGTCGGTTAGTCCGACTGATGGCGCCAATGATGTATCGGTCACGACCAAGGTCGTCGTTGAGTTCAGCGAGCCGGTTGACCCGGCGACAGTTAACCTTACAACCTTCAAGGTCTTAAACGGCGACAACCTAGTTCCGGGCTCGGCCAGCGCTTCAAGTTCGCAGGCCACCTTTACGCCAGACGACTCACTGGATTATCTCACTACCTACACTGCGGTGGTGAGCCGCGTGAAGGACTTGGCCGGAAACGTGATGGAAGGCGAGCATCGCTGGAGTTTCACCACGGTGCGAGATTCCACGCTTTGGACGGTAGTAGGTGAGTGGTCGGCAAGACCGGTTGCCGCAAACGAAAGCGGCGTCTATGTTGCCGGAAGGTCCACCGTTCCCGGCAATAACTCTTCTTTCGTCGCCGCTCTCACAGTAGACGGTGAAAGGTTGTGGCTTAAAGAGATGAGTACAGAGCGTTACTGCAGTGTGCCGGTAGGTGTAGCTGTAGCCAACGGTTATATCTACTCGGTGCGGGCAGAGGATCCCTACCCGTGTCTTGGCAGCGCGGACATCTACTTTGATGTTCGTGATATGAAGACTGGGGAGCTTGTCCGGAGCACCCTTGTTCGCAAGGGTGTTTGGCCGCAAGATTTCGCGCTTCGCGGCTCGGATGCCTACATCTTGAGCATCGACGAAGTCATTCGGCTGGATGTAGTGACTGGAGAGGTTAGGAGTGTGCTAACCGTTAAGGATATCGGCGGTTCTTCTAGCACAACGAGCTTCAATTCTGTCGCCATCGGCAACGAAGCCGTTTACCTTGCGGGCACAACCTGCAAGAACCTGGCGGTTGGCGGGCCTTGTCCCAAGAGTGACTTTGATTTCTTTACTGTTTCCTACAGCAAGGACTTCAGAAGTCGTAACTGGGTCAGTCAGTGGGACGACTCGCTCTCGCTGGATGAGTACCATGCTAGACTTGCCGTGATTGAGGGAGTAGGAGTGTTCCTCAACGGTTGGTCGGGTAACATTATTGATCTCAGCAAGCCGAGAGCAGCGGTTCTCGTTGCTTACGATATCTCAAGCGGAGAGCTTGATTGGTATCGGAGTAGCAATGAGCTGGGAAGCACCGGCATTGCAACTGATGGCGAGAGTATTTATTTGTCAGATGCAGTGTCAGAGTCCCAGTCGCCTCGTCCTTCGCCGATGAAAGTTGGTCTGGACGGTAACATTGTCTGGACTGCCTCGCCGCCGAGCAGAGTGCGTAACATGGCGGTAGCAAATGGTACCGTCTTTGGAACGGACGGCACCAACCGAATCCTCCGCTACGACGCCGCAACCGGCGTCATGAAGCAATGAAGCGTCCCCACGTTTTTGCCAAGCGTGGAGCGTTTTCATCACGCACAATAAGGCTGGGAGCTAAAAGTTCCCTTAAGGCCATGCAACGACCCCCAAAGTCAAAAATTGACAGCGGGGGTTCTTTCTTGGTTTTTGTCTAAAGTTTAAAATAAAACAGATGCGTATTAACTTTAAAATTTCCAAAGCCGCCAATAAGTATTTTTTTATTTCTAATTTAACTGAATGGCATTTTTCTTCGCGTTCCTCTTACAATAAGGTTTGGTTGGAAAAAAGCGGTCCTCTAAGTTTTAAAGAGAAGGAAGCGCTAAGAACAGTAAAAAGAGTTATTAAATCCAAACTTCACTACGGTCGGCAGTTTTTTCTTTATCCGCAGCGAAGGGTATGGACAGCATTAAAACGGGAGTTAAACCCTGCTGATTATTTAACTCTTAAGAATGCATTCAATTTATTTGACCGTCGTTTTGAAAAAGTATGGCTGAGAGGGAAATTGGTGAAATGGAAGAGTAGTTTAGAGAAAGCTATTCGTTCCGCTATTTACCAAAAGTTTTTTAAAGAAGTTGAGAGATTATTTTCTTCCCGTAAAGCTCGTTCAAGAAATTTAACAGTCCACCTCCTCCCCTGTCCTGTTAAAGATAAGCACCCGGCCGGCAGCGCCAATTTAGGAAGTACTGCAATCACTTTGGAGGTTCCGGTCTACAACAGTGAGCAGTGGTTTTTGGAAGCGGCCTTGGCGATTATCGCCCATGAGTTTTCTCATATTTTGCTTGACGATAATTTAAAAATAAAGCGATTGATAGAAAAAAGTATTAAAAGGCGCAAATTGCGAGATTTTAAGTTGATAAACCGCAAACGACCGTCAAAAGAGATAGTGCAGGAAATTTTAATAGATATCTTCGTGCCTACTGGCTATCTGTCTCATAAATTCTTAAAGGAATACTCTCCACTTAGCCGCACCTCTTACTTTGCAAACCTTGATAGAATTTTTGGCGAATTTTTAAATTTCAAACAAAAGAAACTTGCTAATTTTTATTGGCTTGAGGCCTACCTCACGTGGCAGCTCTATCCTCTCGCCGCCTACTACGTTGAACGGGGTAAGTCCCTAGATAGTAGATTTGTAGAGGAAGTATTAAGGTATTTCGAGTAAAACTACCATTGACTTTTTCGGGATTTTTGGTCTAATGTAAGATAGCAGAATCGGGAAATACCCGATATTACGACCTCGGAGGTCGTAATTTGGAGGTCGTAATTTGACACCTAACCATAAAGCACGGGAGGTGCACGATGAAGCGCAACTTAGCTGTAATGTTTGCCGTCGCTGCAATTTCGTGCAGCGATCCGATTCAGCCCTCGCCCGCGCCGCCGAAGGATACTACTCCTCCGGTTGTGACGTCGGTTAGTCCGACTGATGGCGCCAATGATGTATCGGTCACGACCAAGGTCGTCGTTGAGTTCAGCGAGCCGGTTGACCCGGCGACAGTTAACCTTACAACCTTCAAGGTCTTAAACGGCGACAACCTAGTTCCGGGCTCGGCCAGCGCTTCAAGTTCGCAGGCCACCTTTACGCCAGACGACTCACTGGATTATCTCACTACCTACACTGCGGTGGTGAGCCGCGTGAAGGACTTGGCTGGCAATCAGATGCTCGGCGAGCATCGCTGGAGTTTCACCACGGTGCGAGATTCCACGCTCTGGACACTGCCGGCGAAGTATCTGATGACCGGTGTCGCTGCAGACGAGAGCGGCGTCTATGTTATCGGCTCCACCCAGGACTCGGTGACTAGGGCCTGGCTCCGCGACATTTTTGTTGCGGGATTCGGTCTGGATGGTAAGAGGTTGTGGCTTGCGGAGACGAGTACGCCGGAGTCCGAAGGGGTCTGCGACATCGCCGTAAGCCACGGAGCCTTATACGTCGGCCGAGTGTTCGGCACATTTTCCATCCCCAGCTCGCTAGAGTTGTACGTTGACAAGCGAGATGCAGATACGGGCGCTCTCGTCTGGAGTACGCTTGTCGGTACTGGTGGAGATTGTAGCAGTATCGCCGTTGACGAATCCGGTGTTTACCTAGTCACTCTCCCCTACATTTTCAGGTTGGCTCTTGAGGACGGAGCTGTCACACGAACGCTTGAGAATCGTAGCGTGGGTGGCGTCGTCACGGTATTTCATTCGGTCGCCGTTGATAACAACTCCATCTATATCGGCGGCACAACCTCGAGCGACTTGGTCAACGAGAGGCCAGACGGCGCCGGCGGTTTTGATTTTTTTGTCGTTGCATACGATAAGGACCTCAGAAGCCGTCGCTGGCTCAGTCAGTGGGGAGACTCACTGCTGCAGGTGAATCCCGAGGTTTCGCTGGCGGAAAACTCCGGACGGCTGTATCTCGGTGGTTTCTCCGGTACGTTTTTGGGTTCGGAGAAGGCGAGTGTTATTCTTGCTTATCACACTGCAAGCGGGGATTTGGATTGGTTTATTAAGAGAGAACCTGCCAATCCTTGTATTGCAACTGATGGCAGTGATGGCTACGTCATTCTGCCGGGCACCAGCGAGTTCCCACCGATGCCTTCTCCGTTTAGGGTTCGGCCCGACAGCACCGTTGTCTGGACGGCTTCGTCCCCAGCGTTGTTCAACGACTTCGTGGGCGACGTTGTGGTGGAAAACGGCACTGTGTATATAGCCAACAATACCAGCCGTTTACTCCGCTACGACGCTGAGACAGGCGCAATTAAGCAATAAATCGTCCCCACGCATCCCAGCGTGGGGCGTTCCATTTTTAAATACCTGTGTATAACTCTTTCATTCGCTGACTTCAATTTTGTATAATTATAAAAACAATGAAAGACAGACAAAGATTCCTAAGAGTGGTCCTTACTACCGTCGCAAGTGTTTTATTGAGCGTCCTTGTTGTTTTTGCGTTGGTAAATGCTCAAAGCAAGCTTACTGCAACCACTGTAGAAGTAGGGGGCTCTATTGTGACTAAAGGAGCAGCTGTTATAAGCGCAGTCGAAGACTCTAATAAACCGGTGGGCTTAGTGGTGCCTTTTGGGAAGGTGGGTATTGGTTACGGAGCCGCAGATCAAGGCGATCCTCAGCATACACTAGATGTCCGGGGTGACATTAACTTTACCGGTACTCTTTTCAAAAACGGCGTGGAGTTTGTGGGCGAGGGGGTTAAGAAAAACAACGGGGATTCTTGTGCTGACCCAAAGGCAGCGGTGATAGCAAAAAAGTGGTTTAGGCCTCGAGTTGATAATCACCCTTCCTGCTCAGCTTTTGGGAATAGCTGTATATCTGAGATAAATGAGTGGCGCTTAGGTTCAGATCCAGGACTGAGCTCTTGTCAGTATTGGGTCAATCCCGACCCCCCCAACCCCCTTAACTGTCAAGCAGTAGAGCAACTTCCTTCGGTAACGCAAGTGGCCTGCATCGGCGATTGAAATCACTGAATTTTGCTCTAAATGGAAAAAATTTGAACCCCTCCTTTTGCGCTCTGGCTCAAAGAAGGGGTTCTATTCGTCTAAACCAAGGGCTTTTTGAACGCCTGAGTCAAGATCAGTGGTGATTAAATTTTTAACCTCTGCCGGCTTAACCCATCTTATCTCTGCCACTTCGTGCGGCTCGCGGGGCGGAGCTACTTGTTTTGGCGAGACAAGCTGACAGAGATGGTAAACAACAGTAACCAGAAACTGAGGATGAACCCGCATGGAAATTTCTTGAATAGACTTTATGTCATAGCCGGTCTCATCAAGCGTCTCGCGCCTTACGCATTCGGCGCGCGATTCGTCAAACCGCTGTTTGCCGCCCGGGAAAGCCCATTCGAGCACAGCCCCTTTTCTTCCTACCTCTTTTTTTACCCGTCTTATCATCAAAACTTCACCCTTCTTGTTTTGCACAATACAAAGATTGATGAAGTTTTGGCTCTCGCCCCTTTTGATAGTTTCTGCCATTTATTCATCACCCCCTGGATGGGAAATAGTTAAACGCTATTTTATTATAGTATAATAATAAAATGAAGAAAATCAGCTTAGGACTTTTAATTTTCTTTGCCATTTTAGGAGCATTTTCTTTAGCAGTTAAGGCCCAACCAGTTGCTCCAACTGATTTTACTGCTGCTGCGGTTTCTTCCTGCGCCATCAGGTTGGAGTGGACAGGCGAGACCAGTCAGTATCAGATTGAAAGAAACGGAGTGGTAGAAACATCCATACCGGCCAAGAGCGGTGAAAAATATTTTTTAATAGATAGTCATGACAGTAATTTGTGGGGTACCGCTTCAGAAGACCCTATTGATCCTGGCAAAAAAAATAGCTATCGCATCAGGGCTTATGACAGTTTAGCTGGTCAGTACTCGGCTTGGGTTGGACCCGTTTCAGCGACAACAGATGCCTTGCCTTCTAAGCCAGGCAAGCCGACTAACGCCACAAGCCGTGTTAAAGACACTGGCAACATAGAAACAAGTTGGGCAACCAGCTCACCCATCTCCAAGTTATTTAAAGATTACGGCGGATTTGAAATTTGGGTGGCAACCTCTGCTGATGGTCAAAATTACTCAGAGGCCGTAAAAATTGACCGAATTCCAGCAACATCGAATCGGTTAAGAGACGGAAAATACTTTTATGAGACAGGGGGTAATGACAAGAATTTATCTTATCAGTATATTTTTTACGCTCAGGAAGTAGGCGGTTTTGGCTGTGATTTTAGAAGAAGCGCACACGTGGTTGTTTCAGATCCTTCGGACACACTGACTATTCCGGCGCGGCCTCAAAATTTTAACGCCAGATTTATTGAGAACCCCAGAAAAATAGAACTTACCTGGACTGATATTCAGAAGAGTCCTAATGAAACAGATTTTGAAATTCAGCGTTCGCTTGATTCGAACTTCTCTTCTTATATAACCATCTCTCTTGGTGCTGATAAAACTTCTTACGATGATACCAATATTGCTATCACTGGAGGTGAGACCTACTATTACCGCATAAGATCCTGCATCAGCAGTGAATGTTCTTTCTGGTCGCCTACTGTAAGTGCTACGACCGGTATTCCTGTGCCAGAGAAGTTAGAGGCGCGGATTGTTTATGCGACCATGACTCAAGCCAACAATCTTATTAGCTGGGATGAAGAAATCATTTTAGCGGGTTCAACCTTAGAGTTAGAGCGGGCAACTTCAGATGAGCAATTTACAGTGATCGCCTCACTTTCACCAACAAGCCAGGCACGTCAGGGGAGAAGTTACAGCGACGAAAATCTCACTTTAGGAAAGACTTATATTTATCGGGCCCGAGTAAAGAAAGGCGAGGGTAGTTCCGACTACTCTAATAAAGCGAGTGTTAATCTTGATATAGCCAATATTCTTCAAGGAGTGGCTTGGGCTGATGTGCCTGGTGACGGGACTGGAGCTGGTATTGGTTGGATTAAGTTTAATTCCGAGTCAGAGAACAATTCTGCGGCTTCAGCAGTAAAATACAGTGTTCAGATTGACCGCAATGGACTTGTAACCGGTAATGCCTGGTCAGAACATTACGGCTGGCTTTCTTTTCATCCGCCAGATTTAAATGGCTGTCCTTCGGCTACTTGCCAGGCGAGCCTTAATGCTGACGGCAAGTTATCCGGCTGGGCCCGCTTTGTCGGACCGAAGTCATTTAGCCAGGGGACGACAGCTTGGGACGGTTGGGTTCATCTTAGCGATAATAATTACGGCGTGAATTTTGATTCTACAACTGGTAAGTTTTCTGGGGAAGCTTGGGCAGGAGATATCGGCGGCTGGATTGTATTTGGGCCAACGACTGTGAATAACAAAACCTATTGCCAACACTGCACCGTGCGGGCCAGCTTAGTGAATCGCCCGCCAACGGTAAGCAATGTGAAGATTGAAGGACCAGCTGAGTCGTGGTGTTCAGCCACTCCCTTTTACAGAGTCACTTGGACTTATACTGACCCTGATAATAATATTCAGAAGGAATTTAAGATTAAATTTGTAAATACACAAGATAATAGCGTTACTTTCGAAACCCAAGTTACTGGTACTGATGGCGGCCAGCCAAGCTACCGGCTTAACGACCCCTTAAATGGTCCTGCTTGGCTTAAAGCCAACACTTCTTACAAGGCTGAAGTGAGCGCTTCCGACGGTTGGGTTTTTTCAGCTTGGAGCGCATCACAGGCTACCACCACTCCTACCCACTACTTACCGCTTGTTGCTTTCACCATGTCGCCTGATCCAACTGCCACCGGCACCATTACCGCTTTTACTGATATTAGTTCTGACCGTTCGGGCGGCGAATACTCCTTACAGAGCTGGAAGTGGACTTTTCAAAATGCGGCGCCGCCTACAGCGGAAAAAGTGGAAGCCGGTCAGTCAGTATTTGTAATTTTCCCACAACTGCCATCACGAGCAACTCTTACTGTTACAGACAAATCAGGCGCCTCTTGTACTGCTGAGCGGGAAGTAAATTCAGGCGGCCCTGCCGGGCCTATAAAGAGAAGAATCTTTAGAGAGCGCTGATTTAAAATTACAAATCCCAACCGCCTAATAACAACCAAACACCAACTTCCAAAAGTTTTGGAATCCCCTTCATTGGAATTTGTTTGGAATTTGTAATTTGGGATTTTAAGCTTTAGCTACCACAAAACCAATAATTTTCTTAGCCCCTGCTTCTTTCAGAACTTTCACTGCCTCCCGCATGGTTGCGCCGGAGGTAAAGACGTCATCAATAAGAATGATATTTTGACCAGCAATTCGTTCCGGATAGCTAACCGCAAAACAGCCATCAATGTTTTTCTTCCGTTCTTCGTGGTTTTTTAGTTTAATTTGGGATTTGGTGTTTTTAATGCGGATAAGATTGCCGGTTTCAATTTCAATGTTAATATTAGGGGACTGGACTTTCAAATATTGACGCACGATTTCGGCAATAATAGCGGCTTGATTAAAGCCGCGCTTGCGTTCCCGCCGCGGATGAAGCGGTATTGGCACGATAACATAATTTTCTATTTTTAATTTTTCATCTCTTAAAATTTTATTTAAGTAGGTGTTTATTATCGCCGTAAGGGGTGCAAGGGCAATTTTAATTTGTTTGTATTTCAAAAGATGGATGAGTTCGCGGACAACTTCATTTTGGTAAGACGAGGCGGCGGCAAGGATAAACCTTTCACTAAGCGCCTGAGGCGTTTTACAGACCGGACAACGCAGAGATTTTACTAAGCGGCGGCGGCATCGGGGACAGTAAAAAGCGTTCAAAACATCTATTTTTGTTTCGCACCTTTTGCACAAAGCGTTAGCAGTTCGTTTTTTGCAGATAAGACAGAGCGGCGGGAGAATTATATTTAAAAAGCCAGCGGCGATTTTTCTGAAGTTCATTCTCATTATTTTATATCGTGTTAAAATAAAAAGATATGAAACTTGGGATTTTAAATTTCCTCCGGGATATAATAAATTTTCTGCGGGCCGGTTCGGTTTTAGGCATAGACATCGGTACCACCTCAATCAAACTTGCCGAAATTGCAAAAAAAGGAGTTAAGTTTAAGCTTCTAAATTACGGGATTCTCACAACCAAAGAATATCTTGAGCATCCTAATGAGATAATTCAGACCAGTTCTTTAGAAATAGTAGAAGAAAAGGCGGCGGAGCTTTTAAGGATTCTGTTAAATGAAGTGAAACCTAAAAGCAAAACCGTCGTTGCTTCCCTTCCTGCTTTCTCATCCTTTATAACCCTCTTGGATATGCCCCTTATGAAGAAAGAAGAAACCGAAAAGTCAGTTGCCTTTCAAGCCAGACAATACATCCCTCTCCCTATAAATCAGGTTTCAATTGATTGGATTAAAGTGGAAGAGTTTGAAGGAGAAAGAGGCGGTCGTTTTCAGAGGGTGCTTCTTATAGGGATTCCCAATAGCATTATTAAAAAATACAAAAATATTTTTAAGATAGCCGGACTTCGGCTCGTTGCCCTTGAAGTTGAAAGCTTAGCTCTTGTTCGCGCATTGGGTAATTTAGCTGATCCAACACTCGTAATTGATATTGGCGGCGAAGCAACAAACATTGCGGTAACCGAAGACGGCATCCTCAAATACGCTTTTTCATCTGATTACGGCGGAATTCACCTAAGTCAGGCTTTAAGTAAAAGTTTAGGAATAAGCATAAGACGGGCAGAGGAGTTAAAGCGCCACCGCGGACTTACGGGAAGGGAAGGTGAGGCTGAGTTATCAACATTAATCTCCCCCTTTTTAGATGTTATAATACAAGAAGTGAGATATGCGCGCGATTTTTATGAAAACCGTTATAAGAAAAAAGTTCAAGATTTAATGCTTGTAGGCGGCGGTGCAAATTTAGAAGGTATTAAAGGATATTTTGCAAGCCAACTGAATTTAAAAGTTAAAGAACCTGCCATCTCCGCTGAGGTGGAATATGATTTGAAGTTGGAGGCGATCGTAAAAAATTTATGGCGTGAGTTAGCTCTCGCCAGCGGTCTTGCTAAAAAATACTTCACTTAAATGACTAATATCTAACTTCTAATCAAATCCCAATGACCAAAGATCAAATTTCCAACCCCCATTAGAAATTAGTAATTAGAGATTTTGATTGTATGCCCGAAACGTCTCCTCAACTTAAATTAAAAGAGCAGTTCGTGATTGAAACAATTCCTGTAGGCTTTCCCTGGCGGCTTTTTATTTTCGCTTTTACCCTTTTCATTTTTTCTCTTTTTGTTTTCTTTGGTCTTCGCTTCGGCTACTCGGCTTATGTAAACAGCCAAGCCTCTGCTCTTGATAAAAAAATTGAGGATTTAGCCGAACAAGTAAGCGAAGAAGAACAGGAAAGCTTCATTAACTTTTATTCTCAACTTGTTAATCTTAAAAAAATTCTTGACCGCCACGAGTTTACGGCAAACATCTTTGAGTTTCTTGAGAAAAATACGCTGGGCGAAGTTTACTATACTGATGCCAATTTTTCTTCCGCTGAGGACGCCTTAAATTTAAAAGGAATTGCCGCCAGAAGCGAGGTTTTAGTGGGACAGCTTCAAATATTTGATGAGCAGACAGAGGTAGATCGGATCCAACTAAACCAGATGAATACTGACCGGGGTGGAGTTAGTTTTGGATTAACCATTTTCTTTAATTCTGATTTCTTTAAGAAGCCCGCCTTATGAAAACATCTACCAAAAGAATTTTAAGTATAGGATCGGCTGGTCTCCTTTTTATCGGTATCCTTGTTGTTTACACAGCCCTTATAAGACCCGAACTGAGCGAGGTAGCTCAAAAAAGAGCACTCCTTGTCTCAAAACAAACTCTTTTTACGAACCAAAAGAATGCCGTTTCTCAAGTTCAAGCTCTTATTGGCCGGTTCCAGTCCCTGGCTAAACTTCAAGAAACCGTTTCTTTAGCTTTACCCCAACAAGAGAACGTTACCCAAGTTTTGAATCAAATTCAGTCAATTGCCAATTTGTCAAAAGTTGAATTAGGGACTTTTTCCATAAGACCTCTTGCTTTTGAGGCGGCAAAGCAACCGCTTATCCGGAGATTGGGGTCTCTCGAAATTAGCTTAACCCTTACCGGTCCCTACGAGAACCTGAAGCAGTTTTTAAAATCACTTGAAACCAATGTAAGGGTTATAAACGTACGGGAACTCCATCTGGTACCGGCCCCCACCCCCCAGATCGAAAACTTTTCTTTAACTTTAACGGTCGAAACCTTTTATCAGGAATAATCGCGGATAGTGGGAATAACTGCCAATAATGCTAATCACCCCAACAAAGGAATCGGCTTTATTTGCTAAAATTAACATTATAGCAAACACCCTATGGCTATTGTAGTTGAAGAAGAAAAAAAACCGGTTAATTGGGTCGCCCTGCTTACCACTATTATTATTATCGTCGTTCTTTTCTTGGGCGCTTACTTTCTATTTTTCAAAAAACCAGAACTTATAGAGGTGGTAGTGCCTGGTTCGCTTAAAGAGGTAAGTCAGCTTTCTCAAGTTTCTTTTGATCCAGACAGTGTTTTGTCGTCACCAGCCTTTAAACTTTTGCGTCAGTACGGTACCGCGATTACACCAGCCGCCACCGGCCGGAGCAATCCATTTCTACCGTTCTAAAATTACATGACTGATCAAGCCTTATTTAAAGAATTAGTCACAAGAAACATCCTTAATGAATCGTTAGCAGAGAAAACCCTGAAAGATGCGAGCTTCCTGAACCGTAGCGCTGAAGAGCTTTTGTACGAGCGGCGTCTGGTAGATGAGATAGAAGTCGCTAAAGTAAAAAGCGAACTGTTAGGCGCCCCCTATAAAAAAATTGATGCCCAAGCTGTACCGGAAGAGGTTTTGAATTTAATTCCTTATGAAACTTCAAAAACTTATCGGGTGGTTCCTTTGGAAAGACAAAAAAACTTACTGGTGGTCGGCATGCTTCGGCCGGATGATACCAGAGCCCAAGAAGCTCTCCGTTTTATCGGTAAACGCGAGAACCTGTCTTTGGGGGTTTTTATTGTAACGCCGTCTGACCTTGCTTCTTTATGGCGGCGCTACACCCCCTACCGGAGCGAGATTGAATCGGCTGTGAAAGAATTAGGGGGAAAGGCTGAGGAAGAGGAACGGATTATTTCACTGGAAGAAGGCGCAAGAACAGCGGAAGAAGCGCCAATTATAAAAATTGTAGCTTCAACTTTAAGGCGGGCAGTTGAGATCGGCGCTTCTGATGTTCATATTGAACCCCAACGCTCGCGGCTCAGAATAAGGTTCAGGATTGATGGTAAACTTGAAGAGGTAGCATCTTTACCGCTTAGCTTAAGTCAACCGATCATCTCAAGAGTTAAAGTTCTCTCCCGCCTTCGTTTAGATGAAACCCGTATTCCCCAAGACGGCCGGTTTCGAACCCTTGTTTTTGGTCGTGATATTGATTATCGCGTTTCAACCTTTCCTACTCCTTCCGGAGAAAAAGTCGCCATCCGAGTGCTTGACCCAACCACTGGTCTTCGGGGCCTGAAGGAAATTGGTCTTAGCGACTACAATTTGAAAATTGTAAACAATGCTCTTTCCGGGCCCTATGGGATGAATTTAATTACCGGTCCCACTGGTTCGGGTAAAACCACCACCCTTTATGCTATAATGCAGAAAATTAATTCCGATGACATCAACATTGTCAGTTTGGAAGATCCGGTTGAGTATTTTATGGATGGCATCAATCAGTCCCAGGTTAAACCTGAGATCGGCTACACTTTTGCTTCCGGCCTCCGGCAAATTCTTCGCCAAGACCCTGACGTGATTATGGTCGGCGAAATTCGGGACCGAGAGACTGCAGATTTGGCGGTCAACGCCGCCTTAACTGGTCATATGATGCTTTCTACCTTACATACCAACAATGCGGTGGGGGTGATACCCCGTTTGGTTGATTTGGGGGTGCCGGCTTTTCTCCTGTCTAGCGCTTTACGCCTTATGATTGCTCAGCGTCTTGTCGCTCGCCTTTGTCCAAAATGCAAAGAAAAAACTACCGCCCCTAAGGAAGGAGAAGTCGTAATTAATAAAAATTTGGAACTGCTTCCAGCCGAATTAAAAAAAGATCTGAAATTTAAGCCGCCCTATCAAATTTACCACCCAAACCCGAAAGCTACCTGCGAGAACTGTAAGGGCAAGGGTTTTTTGGGGAGAGTGGCGATTTTTGAGATTTTCAGAATGACAAGGGAACTTGGTGAATTAATTAATGTCGGCTTTACTGAAGGAAAACTTTGGGATGAAGCAAAACGTCAGGGAATGGTGACATTAAGACAAGATGGGATTCTAAAGGCATTAGAAGGGGAGGTTTTGTTGGAAGAAGTATTAAGAGAAACAGAATAAGGAGTAATCGCGAACAGTGCTAATAAGGCAAATAATGCGAATACAGCCAACTACAGAAATAGTGTTTCCTGAGTTAAGTTATAAGATTCTTGGAGCTGCGTTCCGGGTTTTTAATAGAATGGGCTGGGGATTGTCAGAGAAGGCATATCAAAAAGCTGTAGAGCGGGAATTTATGACCTCAGGAATTGCTTTCAAAAAAGAGGTTTATATTCCCTTAACGTACGGAGGTACTCATTTGGGTCGTTATTTTGCAGATTTTGTCATTGAAAACAAAATTTTGTTAGAGTTAAAAGCAGTCCTCAAACTTGAGTATGCACCCACAAAACAAGTTTTGGGCTACCTTCGGAGCATTAATCTCGAGTTAGGAATTCTATTGTACTTTAATAAGGACGGAGTTAAGTATCGTCGGGTTTTAAATTCAGGGGTTTAGTTCGCATTATTTAGAACCAATTCGAATTACTCGCGATTACTCCTATGGATTACAAACAAAAATTAAACGAACTTCTTCTTATCACTGCTAAACAAAACGCTTCTGACTTGCATATTGCAGTGGGGCGGCGGCCGACTATTCGGGTAGATAGTGTCCTTATTCCTATTGCCAAAGAACCGATTTTGACACGGGCTGACGCTGAGGGTCTTGTTTTTGCTCTTCTTCAAGAAGAGCAAAAAAAGAAGTTTTTAGCCAATAAACAGCTTGATTTTTCTTACGCTCTAGAAGATAAAGCCAGGTTTAGAGTAAACGTCTATTTTCAGCGTGGCTTTATGGCTGCGGCCCTGCGTTTAATCCCGGCTCAAATCAGAACCATTGAAGAACTTAATCTGCCGCCCTTGCTTCATGAATTTACCAAATTGAATCAGGGTTTTATTTTAGTGGTTGGCCCGGCTGGTCATGGTAAATCAACCACCTTAGCGGCTCTTCTTGATGAGATTAATCACAAACGCACTGACCATATCATTACCATTGAAGACCCCATAGAGTATCTTTTCTCCCAGGACCGCTGCATTATCTCCCAACGGGAAGTTGGCTTGGATACTCATTCTTTTCATGATGCTCTTCGCAGTGTCTTGCGCCAAGACCCGGATGTTATCATGATTGGCGAGGTTCGTGACCCGGAGACCATGGCTACTGCTATGACCGCGGCTGAAACCGGCCACTTAGTTTTCTCAACTATGCATACCAACTCAGCGTCGCAGACCATTGATCGGATTATTGATTCTTTTCCGCCCAATCAGCAGGGACAGATTATTTCCCAGCTTGCTTCCACTCTTGTCGCTGTTGTCTCCGAACGGCTCATCCCGCGGCTTGGCGGCGGTCGGATTCCGGCAACCGAGATAATGCTTGCCAACCCAGCTATCAGAAACCTTATCCGCGAGAGGAAAATCTATCAGATCGACTTAGTGATTGAAACTTCGGTTCAGGAAGGTATGATGTCTTTGAACCGTTCGCTTGTCAATTTAGTGAAACGCAAGGAAATATCGCTCGAGCAGGCCAAGGCTTATTCGTTGAATCCGGGAGAATTAACAATTCTTCTTGAGCGAAGTTAGGTTATAATAATAAAAATAATGAAATTTTCCTATAAAGCGAGAACCAAAGAAGGAGAACTGCAGGTTGGCACCGTTGAAGCCAGCAGCCGCGATGCGGCTTTGGGTATTCTCCTTAGCCACGGTCTTTTTGTCCTTTCGATTGAACCGGTGATTGAAGCGCGATGGTACACTCGTCTGTTGGATTTCTTTAAGCGGGTTAAAACTTCTGATTTGATGATTTTTACCAGACAGTTTGCCACTCTTTTAGCTTCTCAAGTGCCTTTATCTGACAGTTTAGCTAATCTTTACCGTCAGACCTCGCACCCCGTGCTAAAAGAAGCTATTGCTGAGATAGCCAGTGATGTTGATGCTGGTTTTTCTTTATCTCAAGCTCTGGAACGGCATACCCCCATTTTCTCTGATTTTTATATCAATATGGTCAAATCAGCTGAAATCACCGGTCGGCTTTCTGAGGTTTTGAACTTCTTGGCTGATTATCTGGAAAAACAGGCAACCCTTATTGCAAAAGTAAAAAATGCCATGATTTATCCAATTCTGGTGATTCTTCTTTTCTTTGTGGTGGTGATCATTATGGTTTCGGTGGTGTTGCCCCAAATTACGCCGATATTTCAAGAAGCCAACGTTGAACTTCCCATATTTACTGAAATTCTGCTTTCGGTCGGCGGCTTTATTGCCAAATGGTGGTGGGCAGTTGGAATTGTTTTTGCTTTGTTTTTACTCGCGCTTATTGATTATTTTGGGACAAAAGAAGGAAAGGTTGTGTTTGACGAACTTTCTTTGCGTCTGCCGGTTATAGGTCCTCTTTTTCAGAAACTCTACGTTGCCCGTTTTGCCGAATCAAGCCGGATGCTTATAAAAGGGGGACTTACCATTCCTCAGGCAATTGAGATTTCATCGCATACCATCGGTAATACTGTCTATCGCGACCGGCTTCATGAAGCTTCAGGCCAGATAAGAAAGGGAGAGCTGCTTTCTAAGACCTTGGAGAGAATGCCGGAGTTTCCGCCGCTTGTTTCTCAGCTTATCGCTGTCGGCGAACAAACCGGCCGCCTGGAACAGCTTTTAGAAAAAGTCACTGATTTTTACACCCGGGAAGTTGATGATATGGTCAACAACTTAGTTACTCTTATTCAACCGACGCTCATGATTATAATCGGAGTAATGGTGGCTTTGCTTTTTGCTTCTATCCTTCTGCCGCTTTATAATTTAAGTCGGGCTTTCTAAATATTCACCAACCCTATGCATTATGTCTGGGTCTTGGGCAAGAATAATGAAAGGTGTTATAATTTTAAAAACACGAAAAGGTCGAGCTATGAGTAATTAAAAATTTATGAAAAAAGAAGGATTTACCTTAATTGAAGTTCTGGTTGTTGTTGCCATTATTGGTCTTTTAAGTTCGGTCGCGATCGTGGGTTTGGGCGGTGCCCGCTCCAAAGCAAGGGATTCTCGCCGCATTGCCGATATTCAGCAGATTCAGACCGCTTTGGAGTTAGCTTATGATCCAGCAAAGGGCTATCCCGCAAGCTTGCCAGCTAACGCGCCCCAGAAAGATCCTCAAGGAAAGGCATATCTCTATTATTACGACAACACCAAGTTGGGTTATCAATTGGGTATTTGCTTAGAAAATAAAGAAAGAGCAACCGGTAAGGCCAACTGCTCCAAATTGACATTCGCCTGTGATGGCAAAGAATACTGCGTAACTCAGGCTGGTCAGTAGCAAAGTTATGAGTTTATTGAAGAAGACACAAGGCTTTACTCTTATAGAGATGCTTGTGGTGGTGGCTATTATTGGTCTTCTTTCCTCAACGATTTTAATTGGTTTAGGCAATGCCCGTTCGCGGGCAAGGGATGCAAGGCGCATAGCTGATTTACGACAGGTCCAAAATGGCCTTGAAAATTATTACATTGAACACGGCCAAACTTATCCTCAAGATCTCTATACTGCCATTCCTGGCTTACCGACCGACCCCCAAGGAGGTGAGTACGGCTACATAAGAGTTTCAGGTCAGGCTTATGTTCTTGGCGCCTGCCTTGAAAACGAGCGGCCCAGTGACGTTCAGAGCTTCAGCGGCAATTATGATGTAAGTCCAGTCGGCAGTCCGCGGATACCGCCGCCAACCTGCAACTGCAATGACTCCAACGCTTACTGCGTGGCGATAGGCGTCGGCGGCAGATAATTTATGGATGACATCATCATTTACCTTATTCTTTTCTTAATTGGTCTGGCAGTCGGCAGTTTTTTTAACGTTTTAACCAGGCGTTACCGACCTTCTCAGAGCGTTTTTCATCCAAACCACTTAACCGGCCGCTCCCACTGTGAATCCTGCGGCACCCATCTTAAATGGTTTGAACTTATTCCGCTTGTTTCTTTTTTTATTCAGAAAGGGAGATGCCGCAGCTGCGGTAGGCATTTATCATTACAGTACCCGGTTGTAGAACTTATCTCCGGATTGATTTTCATAAGTGTCCCTTTCTACTTCAGCAAATTTTACGGAATTAGCCACCCCTTTTCTTTTTCTTCTTCTTTCCGTTCTTATTACGGATTTTTAGTTTTATGGATTTTGGTTCTTTTAACGTGGCTCCTTATAGCCATTATTGATAACCGTCATTTTATTATTCCAAACGGCTTGAACGCCGCCCTTTTAGTTTTTGGACTGGTAATTGTTGCTATAAAAACTTTGCCTTCGGCTTGGCTTTTGCCTTTTCACAGTTCGTTTTTAAGGCACTATGAACTAATTCTTTCGCCCATTCAAACACCGTGGTTAAATCACCTCCTTGGCGCTTTGGTCGGCAGTCTTTTTTTTGTTATCCTCATTATTTTTTCCCGTGGTCGCGCTATAGGAATGGGGGACTTAAAACTTGCTTTTGCCTCCGGATTAATCCTCGGTTGGCCCGACATAGGGCTTACAATTGTTTTGGCTTTTATTTTGGGAGGTATTTGGGGAGCGATTCTTCTTGCTACTGGTCGAAAGACGATGGGCGATAAAATTCCGTTTGCTCCAATTTTTATCATTGGAGCCGTTCTCACCGTATTTTTTGGCTTTGAAATAGTCAAAGGCTATTTTAGTTTGTTCAATATCTAAAAAATAGAAGCAAAATAATCTGCGTCTATCCGTTTCTGTACCTTTTAAGTATAATAATAGGTGATGAAAGGATTTACTCTTGTTGAGACATTTATTGTTATTAGCATCACCTTACTTCTGTCAGCTCTTGCTTTTACTTACAATCGTTCCAGCGAACGTCAGATTGCGCTTTTTAAAGAGCAGGCAGTTATTGTGGGCTTACTCAATCGGGCCAAGTCGCTTGCTATTCAAAAATATCAGAATCCAGCTACGCCCCAATTCTTAACCTGCGCTTTTGGTCTTCATTTTGAAGCTAATTCTCCCAACTATATTCTTTTTCAGGATTTAGGTCAGGGAAGTTGCGGTCCTGATGTTAGTAATTATCGCTACGATTCAACGAGTAATCCTCCTGAAGCATTAGAAACTTTCTCCCTTGACCCAAAAGTAGAATTTGTAAATCTTGCCTCAGACCTGGACATTCTTTTTGTTCCGCCCGAATTAAATATCATCTCAACTCAACAGCTGCCGGTTAAAGTGACTCTTGGGACTAAAGATAAGATGTCAACTGTTTCTATCACTGTTGCCGAAGGCGGTCAGATTACTATTGAATAAATTTTATGAATAAAGAATCAGGAATAAACTCAAGGCAGGGGAGTCTGCTTATTGAATCCATTGTGGCAATCAGCGTTGCTTTGGTTGGCATACTTGGTGTTTTAGCTCTCCTTTCTCGTTCTTTAGGCGTAAGTAAAGATGTTGGTCAGCAACTTATTGCTACTTATCTTGCGGCTGAAGGTATTGAGGTGGTCAAAAGCTTGATTGATAAAGACTTTGTCGATGGTAAGCCATTTAATCACACCGTAAAAAACGGCGCTCACGAAGTCACTTTTAGTAGCTCGAGTTTGGCAACGCTTTCTCCATCAGACCTTACTGAGAGGTCAGATAATTTTTTGCTTTTTAACTCTGAAGACGGCACCTATGGTTACAGGACAGGTGAGCCGACAATTTTCAAAAGAACCGTTGTTATTGAAGAAATTGACCGGAGCAGTCCTCAGGACGGAAAAATTGATGAGCTTAAAGTGAATTCAATCGTAGAGTGGTCAATACGCGGCACACCGCAGGAGATTAATTTGGAAGACCATTTTTTTAACTGGCGGTAAATCCAGCTTCTAACTCATAACGTATGACTAACAACCGTCATCAGTCATCAGTCATCAGTCATAAGTCAAAGAAGGGCTTTACCCTCGTGGAGCTTATTGTGGCGATGAGTGTGTTTTTAGTTGCTATTACCGTTGCTGTTGGCTCTTTTGTTCAAGCTCTTAAAACCCAAAGGACAGTAAACCACCTCCTTGAGATAAATTCCAATACCAGTATTGCGATTGAGCAGATAGCCAGGGAGATTAGAACCGGTCATAGTTTTAGTTTCAAGAACCTTCAGCCTGGTGACTGCCCGGCGCCGCAATTTGAAGAATTGGAATTTACCAATTCGAGGAGCAATAAAGTATTTTATCATGAAGAAGATGGAGCTATTGTGAGACGGGAATGTGCTGGTACGGACTGTGCGGCCGCTAACTTTGAACCCATGACCGCTTCCAATGTTAAGGTAGAGCGCTTGTGTTTTACCAATACCGGCAATCTTAATAATAATAAAGACCCCTGGCGAATTACTCTCTTTTTAAAAGTCGGGTCAGTCGCCCCCCAACTTGCCGGTAGCAAGCTTAACCTTCAGACAACAGTCGCGGCAAGAATTTTACCTCAAGATCTACCAATAGATTAATTTCTCAAATGCGGAGGTGGGTTATTTCTATTCCTTCAAATATCGCCGAGGGTTATAAGAGACGAGGTTTAGGAGAATATCTTAATTTTTTAGGCATATCAGAAGGGTCAGCTGCGGAACTAGAAAAGCAAATTATTTTAGCTAAAGATCTCTACCCGAAAGTTAATTTTGCCACGTGCGAAAGATTTCTCTTAGAAGTTTAGAAAATGCTTGTGGTGATGATAAAAAAACTAAAGGCAAAATATACTCTAAATCCTAAACGCTCAACGCTTAACCCTAAATCGGGGCAGGTGATGATTATAAGTGTGGTAATGTTGGGCGGTATTCTTCTTTCAGCCGCGGCCATCGCTGGTCTTCTGATGATTTACCAGATTAGGGCCTCCAATGATGCCGTAAATTCTGCCAAAGCGGTTTTTGCCGCTGATGCTGGTATTGAAGCAGTAACTTGGTGTACTTTTAAACCAGACTGTCCCTGGATTAATTTTATTGATGCACCTTTTAACTTTGATGAATCAGCTGTGACTTTTAAAATTCAAGCACGCGAGATTACCGCAGATCAATTTGAGATTAGATCTCAAGGTCTTGCTGCAAACGGCAAAGTAGTAAGGATTTTAGAGACGGTTTTTAGGACCAAATAGCTATGTTAAGACGTGAAGCTAAAGCAAGAATTGAGCAGTTAAAAAAACTCATTAATAAGTACCGCTACTCCCGTTTGGTATTAAACAAAGAACTTGTCTCGCCGTCAGTTGAAGATTCCTTAAAAAAAGAGCTTTTTGATTTAGAGCAAAAATTCCCGGAATTTATTACGCCTGATTCTCCCAGTCAGCGGGTCGGCGGTCAACCTCTCAAGCAGTTTAAAAAGGTCCGCCATGAGGTACCAATGCTTTCTTTTAACGACGCTTTTTCCGAAGAAGATATGATGGCGTGGCTTGAACGTTTAGAAAATTATTTAGGCCGAAAAGTGAAGTTGGATTTTTACTGTGAGCTCAAAATTGACGGCTTGGCTATAGAATTAGTTTATGAAAATGGCATTTTAGTCCAAGGCTCAACCCGCGGTGACGGCGTCATTGGTGAAGATGTCACCCAAAACCTCAAAACCATTGAAGCGATTCCGCTCAAATTACAACCCCCCAGCTACAAATTCCCACCTCGTTTAGTCGTTCGGGGCGAAGTTTTCCTTACAAAAAAAGAATTTGAGCGGATCAACAGAGAACAGAAGAAGAAAGGTGAAAAAGTTTATGCTAACCCCCGTAATGTGGCGGCCGGCTCGGTCCGCCAGCTTGATCCTAAAATTACAGCTTCTCGCCGCCTTGATTCTTTTGAGTACGCTATTGTGACTGATGTTGGGCAAAAAACCCATGAAGAAGAACACGAAATTTTACATAAACTTGGCTTTAGAACCAATTCAAATAACAAAAGGTTAACTTCACTTCAAGAGGTTTTTCAGTTCAGGAATTATTGGGAAAAGCACCGCGACAAGCTGCCTTATGAAATTGACGGCATCGTTGTTATTTTAAATGATAATAAGCTTTTTGAAGCGGCAGGTGTGATTGGTAAGGCTCCGAGAGCGGCGATTGCTTATAAATTTTCACCAAGAGAAGCAACGACCAGAATCAAAAATATCAAAGTTCAAGTTGGCAGAACTGGCGCCTTAACCCCAGTAGCCGAACTTGAACCAGTTGAAGTCGGGGGAGTCACAATTTCTCACGCCTCCCTTCACAATTATGACGAAGTCCAAAGATTAGGCGTTAAAGTCGGCGATACGGTCATTATCAGCCGAGCTGGTGATGTCATTCCTCAAGTGACTAAGGTTTTAAAAGATTTGCGGACCGGCCGGGAAAAAGAATTTAAAATGCCGATTCACTGTCCAGTTGACGGTTCCCCCATTGTTAAAGAGGGAGCTATTCACCGCTGTTCCAATTCTCGCTGCGGTGCTCGTCATCGCGAATCGCTCTATCACTTTGTTTCCCGTTCTGCTTTTGATATCCGCGGTCTGGGACCCAAAATCATTGACCGCTTTATGGATGAAGGACTTATCTCTGATGCCGCTGACATTTTCACTTTAAAAGAAGGCGATATTGCGGTTTTGGAAAGATTTGGTGAAAAATCAGCCAAAAATATCGTAGCCGAAGTTAAAGAAAAAAGCCGACTTACCCTTCCCCGATTTTTGTACAGTTTGGGTATCTTGCACGTTGGCGAAGAAACTGCTCAGCTGCTTTCTCAGCAAATTACAAATTCCAAATTACAAATTACAAAACCGACAGATGTTTTAAAAGTATTTCAAAAACTTTCTTTGGAAAATTTGCAGGCAATTAGGGATATTGGGCCAGTGGTGGCAAAGAGCATCTATGAGTGGTTCCGTGAGCCGCAAAACATTAAGTTGCTGGAAAAACTGGACAAGGTTGGTATCCGCATTACCAGTTATCAATTACCAGTTACTAAAGCCAAGCTTTCCGGTTTAAACTTTGTGTTAACGGGAAGCTTAGCCTCCATGACCCGGGATGAAGCCAAAGAAAAAATTCGTTCCTTAGGCGGCAATGTTTCCGAGAACGTTTCCAAAAAAACCGATTATGTGGTGGTCGGGAGCGAACCTGGTTCTAAATACGAGAAAGCAAAAAAATTAGGCGTCAAAATCATTGATGAAAAGGAATTTTTAATTTTATTGAAACGCGGCTAACTAACCTCTACATCTTTTAAGATTAATCTTATTTTATGTAGAGGTTTTAATTTCGGCAGGAATTTTTATTCTCTGGTATAATTTATACATGCTTTCTAAAAAGGATTTGGAACATTTGGCAGAACTTGCGCGGATTGAACTTAAAAAAGGTGAGGAAGAAAAACTGCTTAAAGATTTAGAAAAAATCCTCGCCCACTTTGAGGAACTTAATGAAGTTGATACAAAAGCAGTGGAACCGATGGTTGGTGGCACATTCCTGACAAACATTTCAAGGCAGGACGGCGAAGGTGAACGTTTGCCTGGTGATAAAGCGGTTGCAGCCTTTCCGGAGACGCAAAAAGGATTTTTAAAAATACCGCCCGTGTTCGAATAGGGAGATGGTTAACGAGGAAAAATACAACGACTAAGCAAAAAGGCACCACCAGTTAAATGTTTGGATTAAAGTAATTGTTTTTTTATGTCTTATCTGTCATTACACAATTTAACTATAAAGAGCTTCCATGAAGGGCTTTTGAATAAAGAGTTTTCGGCTTTTGAAATGACAAAAAGTTTCCTTGACTGGATTGAAGAGAAAGATAAAGAAATAGGAGCCTATCTTGACTTGCATAAAGAACAGGCCCTCTCCCAAGCAGCCGCTGTTGATAAAGCGGTTGCTCGAGATGACGAAATTGCACCGCTGGCTGGCGTTCCTTTAGCAGTAAAAGATAATATCTTGATTGAAGGGACAAAAACTACTGCCGCTTCAAAAATTTTAGAAGATTACCCAGCAAGTTATGACGCCACTGTTATTAAAAAACTAAAAGAAGCAAAGGCAGTATTTTTAGGCAAAACCAATTTAGATGAGTTTGCAATGGGCTCATCAAACGAAAACTCCGCCTTTGGGCTGGTAAGAAACCCTCATGATGGCCAACGGGTGCCAGGGGGTTCATCGGGCGGTTCAGCTGCGGCGGTAGCCGCTTATATGGCCTTAGCAGCTTTAGGTTCTGATACTGGCGGTTCAATCAGACAGCCAGCCGCTTTTTGCGGAGTTGTTGGACTTAAACCAACATATGGGGCAGTTTCTCGGCATGGTTTAATTGCTTTGGCTTCAAGTTTGGATCAGATTGGTCCTATTACTAAAACCGTGGAAGACGCTTCAATTCTTTTTGAAGCAATCGCCGGTAAAGATGAGTTTGACGCTACAAGCACTAATTACCACTTACCTCTTACTAATTACAACCTTGATGCCATCAGGGAGTTAAAAATTGGTCTGCCTAAAGAATACTTTTCCTTCGGACTTGACCGAGCAGTTGAGCAAGGAATGGAGGAGGTGATAAGGAAGCTAAAAAGTTTAAGAATTAGATTTAAAGAAGTTAATTTACCTCATACCAAATACGCTCTTTCTGTTTATTACATTATTATGCCAGCGGAGGCGAGTACTAATCTTGCTCGGTACGATGGTGTGCGTTACGCCCCCTTAGGTGACGTTAAGCTGCGAAGGCATGCGAATACTGGGAATAAATCGAAATTGTTGGACGCTTATTTCAAAACAAGAGGCAACGGTTTCGGAGCGGAGCCGCGAAGGAGGATACTTTTAGGAACTTTTGTGCTCTCGGCTGGTTACTACGACGCTTACTACGTTAAAGCCCAGCGAGTAAGACGGCTTATCCGACAGGATTTTGAGGACGCGTTCAAGGAAGTGGATATACTTTTTACACCGACAACTCCGACCGCAGCTTTTAAAATTGGAGAAAAAACCCAGGATCCGCTCCAAATGTATCTCTCTGATATTTTTACTATTCCGGCAAATCTCGCTGGTCTCCCAGCAATATCAATTCCGGCAGAATCGCGGCAAAATATTAAGGTAAATCAGCGCAGCAATCAGCATCAATCAGCGTTACCAATCGGTTTTCAGCTTATTGGTCGCCATTTCCGCGAAGCTGATATTTTGAGTTTGGGGCAGTATTACGAGAAGATTTGAAAATTAGATTTTATTTACGATCGTACATAAAATCTAAAAATATTTTATGAGAAAAGCGCCTCCGCTTTTTTAAGGTCTTCTACTACGCCTACCGGTATCCAAGAGTATGCCTTCACCGTAAAAATTTTATGTTCTTTTGACATTTTGGCGACCGCTTCTGAAAGATAATATTCTCCGTTCGGATTTTGAAGCGGCGGGTAGTTGAAAATCACTGGATTTAAAACAAAACCGCTTACAAGAACTAAATCTGATTCGGGATGTTCCGGTTTTTCAATGATATTTTTAATGCTCCCATCATCGTTTAGTGTTACCACCCCGAATCTTTTAGGGTCAGCTACTTTTACGACAATAGCCGCAAGTTTATATTTGATGCATTCTCTGAAGGTTTTTTTATCTATAAGGTCATCGGCATAGAAAACTCCAAAAGATTCATTATCGTCCAAATATTTTCTGGTTAGCGCTAAAGCGTCATAAGTGCCTCGTTGTACCGGCTGATGAACGTACCTTACTCTTCGACCGCAGAATTTGTCGCCGCAGTAGTTTACTATTTTTTCTCCCAAGTAGCCGTGAACTACAATTAACTCGCTTATTTCATCAGGGAAATTAGAAACAAGCCGTTCCAGCAAAGTTTTGCCGCCAACTTTCAGGAGCGGTTTTGGGGTTGTCTGAGTAAGCGGCCGCATTCGTATTCCTTCGCCTGCGGCTAAAATTATAGCTTTCATAGCGGACCCGACCGGATTTGAACCGGCGATCTTCCCCGTGACAGGGGGACGTGTTAACCGGGCTACACCACGGGTCCAATATTATTTAGTGCCGATGGGAGGAATCGAACCTCCTTCTGAGCTTTATGAGGGCCCTGCTTTACCATTAAGCTACATCGGCCAACCTTCCTTATTGGTGGTCTTATATTTCTACCGGTTTCCGGCAAACTTTTCAAGAGTGTTGATTGAACTAATTTTTTGTCGGAAGGCTGTGCTTTTTCGCACTTTTATTCGCAGAGTTTCGAAGCGTTCTTCAGAAGTTTATTAATGCTTACCCCAAAAAGTAATTATAACATTATAGCCAATCAAGGTCTTGCGTAATTTTCAAGGTAGGGTATTATTATTTATGCGGGGAAGTGTAACGGTATGCACGCAAGGCTCAATAGGGCTCATTGGTTAGTAATAACTAATGGATTACCTGTCAAAATCGGCGAAACCCTCCTTTTTACTACTAAAGAAGGCAATGCCGAGCCAAGCTCTGATCCAAAGTCAGAGAAGGTGTAGAGACTAGACGGCAGGCTCCGATTTTAATCGGAGAAGGCATAGTCCAGACCACAAACCTCGGCGTAAGCCGAAGGCGATGAAAATCGTAGTGGTAAGCATAACCTTGAGGTAGCGGGTTCAATTCCCGCCCCCGCAACAATAAAATTAAGGCTCAATTTGATCGAGCCGTTATTATTATATTATTATAAATACCACTATGGATTTATTAGAGTTAAAGAAAAAAGCTTTAAGCGGTATTAAAAATGCAGGAGACCTTGAAGTTTTGGAAGAGTTGCGGCGTAAATATCTTGGCCGCAAAGGCGAGCTTACTAAAATTTTGCGATCGCTTAAGGATTTGCCGCTTACTCAAAGAAAGAAAATCGGTTCTGCAGCTAATGCTATCAAAAAAGAACTGGGAGAATTATTTGATAAAAAAGTTCAGGAGTTATCAGTGATAAGCCGCAAGTCATTGGTAAGGTTTGACGTCACTCGTCCTGCTAAGAAAGTGGAACGCGGTCATCTTCACCCCCTTACTGCCATTGATGAGGAAATTCGCCGCATTTTTACTTCCTTAAACTTCTCGGTAGTGGAAGGGCCAGAATTGGAGATTGAATACTACAATTTCGACGCCTTAAATATCCCTCCCCAACATCCGGCTCGCGATCTTTGGAACACCTTTTGGATAAGTCAAGCGTCAAATGTCAAGGGTCAGCGGTTATTACTCCGAACCCATACCAGTCCGATGCAGGTAAGATATATGGAAACCCATAATCCACCCTTCCAGATAATTGTGCCGGGCCGCGTTTTCCGCTACGAAGCAACTGACACTTCCCATGAGATAAATTTTTACCAGCTTGAAGGGCTTATGGTGGGAGAGAATGTCTCTTTAGCTAACTTCAAGTATGTCGTGGAGGAGTTTTTCAAAAAGTTTTTTGGCCCAAAAATTCAATTTCGCTTCCGGCCCACTTACTTTCCTTTTGTGGAGCCAGGACTTGAGGTTGATATCAGATTTAAAGGAAAGTGGCTTGAGATGATGGGCGCAGGGATGGTCCATAGACGAGTTTTTGATGCCGCCCACTATCCTCCAAAAATCCAGGGCTTTGCTTTTGGGATGGGTTTGGATCGTTTGGCAATGATTAAATACAAGATTCCCGACATCCGTCTTTTTTACTCGGGCGATTTGAGGTTTGTTCGTCAGTTTTAATTTAAATGAAGTTCAGCTATACCTTAATCAAAAAACTTGTTCCGCAAATAAAAAACAGTAGAGAGCTAGTAAGAGCCCTTAATATGCACGCCTTTGAAACAGAAAGTGGAGCCGGCGATACTATTGAAGTTTCTATTCCGCCGAACCGCTATACTGACGCCGCCTCCCATTGGGGAATTGCAAGAGAGGCAGCAGCAATTTTGAATCTTAAATCTAAAGAGATTCCGCCTCTCCGAAATTCAACACCCAAAATTTTAACACCCCTTTATAAAGGGATGGAACCCTTCAAAATTGAGGTAAGAAATAAAAAACTTTGTCCCCGTTATGTTGCCGCTTACTTTGAAAACATAAAAGTTGGTTCGTCGCCGAAGTGGATGCAAAAAGTGCTTAAAGATTGCGGTTTTCGTCCGATCAACAATGTCGTGGATATCATGAATTACACCATGCTCGAGACCGGTGAGCCGCTTCACGCTTTTGACGCAGATAAAATTACGGGCGGAATTTTCATCAGGCAAGCCAAAGAGGGCGAGAGGATCACTTCTATTGATGGCGTCCCCTACAGACTCACCAAAGATATGCTTGTTATTGCTGATAAAAAGCAGGTCCTTGCCATCGCTGGTATAAAAGGCGGCCGGGGTTCAGAAGTAACCTTAAATACTAAAAGAATTATTGTGGAGGCAGCCAATTTTGATGCAAGGAGTATTTACCGAACTTCAAAAGCCCTGAATCTTAAAACCGATGCCTCAATCAGATTCTCTCACGGCATTCATCCCTTTCTTGCTGGTGAAGGCATGAACCGAGCAATGGAACTACTCAAAAAAGAGAGTGGCGCCAAGTTAAAGGGAGTTTTCGATTCGGAGAAAAAACCACCTCCCCGGCGGCTTTTGAAGTTTGACATTGATGAATTTAATCATTTAATTGGCGGTAATCTGGATTTTAAAATCGCCTTAGGGTATTTGAAACGGCTGGGTTTTAAAGTACGCGGTAAATTAATTGAGATTCCGGTTTTGCGGCCGGATATTGAAACCCACGAGGACTTAGCTGAAGAAGTAGCCCGGCTTTTTGGCTACAACCGCCTTAAACCCCAGCCGCCCCAAGTTGCTCTTAAACCTCCCGAGTCAGATGAACGACTGATTTTTAAAGATAAAATTAGACGAATCCTTGCCGCCCTGGGATTAAATGAGGTTTACCATTACTCGTTTGTTTCAGATGAAGATCTGAAAAAATTCGGTCTCCGCAACTACGCTCTTAAACTTGAGAACCCGTTAAGTCGGGAGTTTAATTCGCTCCGCCCCTCGCTTATTCCCAACCTTTTAAAAGGCGCGACTTTCAATTCAAAATTTTTGACCACCATTAAAACTTTTGAAATTGGGCGCGTTTTTATGAAGACAGGTAAAAAAACTTCGGAACTCGAAACCCTTGCTATAATGCTCGCTTCGGAAAAAGAAGAAATGTTTTTTGAACTTAAGGGAATAATGGAGCAACTGTTCGAAGGGATTGGACTTGTGGATTACGCTATGGTTGAACCAAGTCACCGCCGGTGGGTTAATGATTTCACCAAAGGATTTATTTCTAAAAATTCTCTTCTTGAAATTGAGTCAGATCATAAAGGTTTCGCTTATCTCGGAAAATCAAAAACTGCGCCAGCTGGCTGGCAGGTGAGTGTTTTTGAGGCCGATCTTGAGCGTTTGTTTGAATTCGTTGAAGGAGAGAAAGAATACCGTCCTATGCCAAAATACCCCTCAGTGATGCGTGATCTTTCTCTTCTTGTTCGGGCTTCAGTTAAAATTGGTGACATTATTCAGGAAATTCAGGCCGTAAATGTGCATCTTATTGAAGATGTTGACCTTATTGATGAATACCGCGACCCTAATTGGAAGAACCGCCAGAGTATTACTTTGCGCATTGTTTTTCAGTCGGACAAAAAAACATTGACCAACACCGAAGTTGACCGCGAAATGAAGAAAATTGTTGCCAGATTAGAAGACAAATTCGGCGCCCAAATTCGCTAAAAACTTTTTGTCTTTTCCACTTTTTTATTTTTACTCCCAGCTCGTCTTTTTCCGTTTTTCTACTGACGAAGCGATCGCTTCGTCAGTAGAAAAACGGTTTACTCCCAGTGGACTCTTTTTTTGAACTCAGCTAACCGTGCTTGGAGATTTGGGTAGGTTTTTAGTGGTGGATCTTTTTTCAGAATTGAAGCAGCGGCTTCGCGAGCGCGTTTTATTAGTTCAGGGTGATGGAGGGCTTTCATAGCAATGTCAGGCATCCCCGTCTGGGCCGTTCCTAAAAATTCACCAGGACCGCGGATTTGTAAATCTTTCTCCGCCAGTTCAAATCCATTTTTCGCCTCGACGATTGATTTCAATCTCCGGTGAATGGAGGCGTTTTCCGAATCAGTGAAGAGAAAGCAAAACGACTGATGTTCGCCTCGCCCCACTCGACCCCGAAACTGGTAAAGTTGGGCTAAACCAAAACGGTCCGCCCCTTCAATCATCATTATAGTTGCGTTCGGAATATCCACCCCCACTTCCACGACCGAGGTTGAAACTAAAATGTCGCTTTTCTTTTCACTAAAATCCTTCATGATTTTTTCTTTTTCTTTCGGCCGCATTTTACCATGAAGCATCGCCACTCTTAAGTCAGGAAAAACCTTTTTGGAAAGTTTTTCGTATTCCTCCTTGACGGACTTTAGTTCTAATTTTTGGACATCTGATGTCCTGTGATTGGCATTAAGAAGGAGATCAGGCGTTTTTAATATTGATTGCTCTATTCGGGGACAAATCACAAACACCTGCCTGCCCCTTTTGACTTGTTCCCTGATGAAAGCGTAAGCCTTATCCCGATTCTCCGGCGCCACTATTTTAGTGATGATTTCTTTGCGGTTTTTGGGAAGCTCGGTAATCAAAGATAAATCTAAATCGCCGAAAAGCGTAAGAGAAAGAGTACGAGGAATTGGTGTTGCTGACATACTCAAGAAATGGGGAACAGACCATGACTGCTTTTTGTTTTTGCCATTGTTATGGTCATTGTTAGTGTGGTGAAGGAGTGCCTTGCGTTGTTCCACTCCGAAGCGGTGCTGTTCATCCACAATGACGAGCGCCAAGTTGTTGAAGGTTACGTTTTTCTGGATTAAAGCATGCGTTCCTATAACAACTTTTATTCTCCTATCCTTAATTTCCTTAACGAGGGCGGGCTTTTTTGAAACCGTTTCCAAGTTATGACCATAGCTTATTTTTGCTTCACTTGAAGTCAAAAGCGCTACGCCCTTCCTGAAATCGGGAAAAAACTTTTTGAAAGTTTGATAATGCTGTCTCGCTAAAATTTCAGTCGGCGCCATAAAGGCTGTTTGGTAGCCGGCCTGAGCGGAGACAATAGCGGCAATTGCCGCGATAATTGTCTTGCCAGAGCCGACATCGCCCTGAAGGAGTCGGTTCATAGGTGATGATTTAGCGATATCTTTCAAGATTTCCCAAAGCGATTTTTTCTGACTCAGCGTCAGTTCAAAAGGCAACCTCTTAATCAATTTCTTGATTTCTTCAATATCTGTTTTTATCGCCGCGGCCTTTTCCTGGGCCAGTTTTAGTTTTTCTGAAAGGGCATGGAGTTGCAGGAAAAATAAATCTTCAAAAGCAAATCTTTTTTTAGCGACAAGGGCGTCGTCGATAGCGGCCGGGAAGTGGATGTCTTGGAGGGCAGTATTTATCTCGGGCAGCCCCTCTTTTTCCAAAATTTCTTTAGGGAGCGGTTCGGGAATTTTTTCAATTTCATCAAGCACCGATTTTATAAGAAAACGAAAGCCTTTAGAAGTGAATCCTTTTGTTTCAGGATAGATTGGCACAATACGCGCTGTGTGGCGCGTATTGGGGGGCCACCCTCTTAGGTTAGTCTGTCCCTGGTCTGCGTATCTCTGCGCTTGGGAGATAAGTTCGTATGTTGGATTGGAAAGATAAAGCGAGCCTTCGCCAAAAGTCACTTTGCCGGAGAAATTAGCGAGCCGTCCCGGCCTTAAGATATTTCTGATGTAAGGCTGGTTAAACCAAACCGCTTTTATGGAGCCGGTTTCGTCGGAAATGAGCGCTTCGACGATGAACATATGTCGCCGCCAAGTCCGGCGGCTTGCCACTTCAACAATTCTGCCTTGAATTGTTGCTTCTTGATGCGGCACCAGGTCGGCGATTTGGTAGATTCGAGAAAAATCCTCATAGCGCGTTGGAAAATGCCAGAGGAGGTCTTTAACAGTTTTGATTTCTAATTTTTTAAGTTTAGCTAAAAACCGCGGCCCAATACCTTTAATTTCCGCGAGGGGCGCATTTAGCTCAAGCATTTTTGCGCCATATTATACCAAAAATTAACGAATTGTTCTACAGTTTTTGTCCTCCCGGCAGGGCTCGAACCTGCGACCTTCCGCTTAAGAGGCGGCAGCTCTTCCAACTGAGCTACGGGAGGGGCCGTGAATAAGTTTCGCGTTCCATTATAGGCGATTTGTTATAATTATCAATAATGAATAAAATCCCTGTCATCGTCATTGTTATTGTCATCATTATTGCGGCAGTAGTTTTGGTTTGGTACTTTGCCTTAAGAAAGCCAGAACCACCAGCCCCACCAGTGGTTGAGGTGCCAGCCGCCGCGCCTATTGAGAGTCCCGATTTAGGAAGTGAAGTTTTTGAAAAAGCCACTAATCCCTTGAAAGGTCAATTACCAACTACTGTCGCACCAGTGCCTAACCCCTTAGAGAACGTTTATCAAAATCCCTTTGAATAAAGCGATGTTAATCCGCAAATCTATGCGAATGCTGCGAATGAATATTAATCTGATATTAGCTTTAGCAATTTTAGCTTGGGGTGTTGCTATTTCTTATTCTGTTTTAGCTCAGGCGCCTCAAGGACCGACTGATGAAGAGATTGCTACTCAAGGCATTACTTTTCCAATTGCTGAATTAGGCAACTGTGGCAGTAAAGATGACTGCCGCAGATATTGTGAAGAACCAGCCAATATGTCGGCTTGTATTGAATTTGCCAAGCGTCACGGTCTGATGAACGAAGAAGAGGCGCAGCGAGCGCAAAATTTTGCTCAAGTGATTAGAAGTGAAGGCGGCCCGGGAGGCTGTAAGAGTCCGCGAGAATGTGAAATTTTCTGTCGCAGCATTCAAAACATGGAAACTTGCCTTGCTTTTGCCGAGGCGCATAACATCCGTGATAAGTACCTTGACCAGGCTCGGAGAATTTTAAATTACCTAAAAGCAGGCGGTGAGATGCCTGGTGGTTGCAATTCCAAAGAGTCCTGCGAGGCTTATTGCGGTGATTTTAGTCATGCGGAAGAATGTTTCAACTTTGCCAAAAGAGCCGGCATTATCCAAGAAAAAGCAGGGACAGTGGTGGTGGACAAAAGAAGATTTGAAGAGCATGAAATTGGAATTGAACAATTTGAGAAGTTTTTAGAATTAGCAAAAAGGGGCGAGACCCCGGGTGGTTGTAAATCAAAAGATGAATGCGAGGCTTACTGTAGCGATTCTGTTCATTTTGAAGAATGTATTGCTTTTGGCGAAAAAATGGGTTTTATGACTCCTGAGCAGGCTGCTTTTGCCAGACGGACCGGTGGTAAGGGGCCAGGCGGTTGCAATTCACCGCGTGCTTGCCAAACTTACTGTGAAGAACATCAAGAAGAATGTTTCAAGTTTGCTGAAGAGCACGGTTTTATTTCCAAAGAGGAGTTAAAACACGCAAGAGAAGGATTTGTAAGATTACGCCAGGGACTAGAGACAGCTCCTCCCGAGGTGGTCGCTTGTTTGAGAGGGGTCGTTGGTTCTGATGTTTTGGATGATATCCAGGCCGGAAAGTTTGTTCCAGGACCTAAAATTGGCGAGCGAGTAAAGCAGTGCTTCTTTAAGCATGGTAGAGAAGCAAGTCCCCAGCGGCCCTTTGCCGATGCGCCAGAGGAGGTTAAGACCTGTCTTAGAGAAAAATTAGGAGATACTTTTGATAAAATTGTGCGGGGGAAAGAGTTTCCAACACCAGAGATGGCGGATACCTTCCGAGTCTGTTTTCAGAATGTCCAATTGGAAAGACGGGAATTTGAAGGACCAAAGGCAGCGCCACCTCAAGACATTCAAAATTTTGCGCGCACGGCGCCGCCAGTTATTGCTGAGTGTCTGAAGGCAAGGTTGGGAGATGACTTTGAGAAATTGGTAAAAGGCGAAGGGGCGCCTGGTCCGGAATTGCACGAGAAGTTAAAAGAATGTTTTGAATCTTTTAGACCGCCCGCCCCTTTTGAAGAAGCGCCGCCTGAAGTATTTAAACCACCCGAGGGCCGTATGTTTCCTCCTCCTCCTACTTCTACGGCATCACCACCTTTCTTTAGCAATCTGCCGCCAGAAGTTATAGAATGTGTGAGGTTAACTATTGGTGTAAATCTTTTAGAACCCGGTACTGCAGTTGGGCCGGAGATTGGTACGTCCATTAAGGCCTGTTTTGAAAAATTGCGTTCAAACATTGCGCCGCCCACTGCTATGCCGCCAACAAGCATAAAGCCGGTCTGCATTCAGGTAATCACGCCGGCCTATGACCCAGCAAGCGGTGTCTGCAAAGATTTCCCCACTCCTTGCGATGTGCCTCCGAGCTGGCAGAAAGGGTGCCCCATAAAAAAAGAAGAATACAAGTATCCAGAAGCCACAACAGTTGATCCAGCCCAAAAATGCGCTGAAGCCGGCGGCAACTGGGACGGCTCAACTTGTATCTTTCCCCAACCCGAAGCAGCTTACTAAACTCGGTAAAAAGATTCTTTTTCAGATAAGGTTTGCGCCCCCAGACGGATTCGAACCGCCATCCCTGGTTCCGAAGACCAGTACTCTTTCCGTTGAGCTATGGGGGCAGAATGATGCTTGCTATTTATAATTGCAAAGCAAGATAGGCGGGGTCTGTTTCATTAGAGGGGCTGTGTTTGATTGTATCTTAAGCTTACCAAGATTACAATTAAAGAAATGAAATTTAGTATCCCGAAAGAAGTAAGGGAAATTGCTGGAAAGTTGATAGAAAATGGTCATCAGGCCTATTTGGTGGGCGGTTGTGTGCGAGATTTACTGCTCGGTCGCGAACCAAAAGATTGGGACATTGCTACCGCTGGCCGACCAGAGGAAGTTCAGAAGATTTTTCCAGATAGTGTGTATGAGAATCAGTTTGGCACAGTGGGGGTTAAAGTTAGAGGTTTGACCTCCAAAATAACTTCAATTCACGAGAAGACCGAGTCTTGCCAAATTGATATTGTTGAAGTAACCACCTTCAGGCTGGAAAGCAAATACACCGATAAGCGTCATCCTGATGAAATTAAATTTGCAAAGACGATTGAAGAAGATTTGTCGCGTCGCGATTTTACCATAAACGCCATTGCCTTAGAAATTAGAGATTCGAAATTAGAAATTATTGATCCTTACGGCGGCAGAGATGATTTGAAGGCAAAAGTTATAAGAACGGTAGGTAATGCAAGGGAACGTTTTAGTGAAGATGTTCTTCGGATAATGCGGGCAGTTCGCTTGGCAACCGAACTCGGTTTTACAATAGAAAAAGCAACAGCTGAATCAATTAAAACTCACGCCGGACTTTTGGAAGTGATAGCTAAAGAACGGATTCGTGATGAACTGATAAAAATCATTATGAGTGATGATGCAGCCAAAGGAATCATAATGCTTGAGGATTATGGCCTTTTAAAAAATGTAATTCCAGAACTTCGCGAAGGTATCGGCTGCACTCAAAATAAACATCATATCTACACGGTTTTTGAACATAGTGTCCGAGCTTTAAATTACACGGCCGAGAAAAATTATCCGCTCCACGTCCGGCTTGCGGCTCTTCTTCATGATGTCGGGAAACCCCGCACCAAGAAAGGCGAGGGTCCTGATTCAACTTTCCACAATCATGAAGTAGTGGGCGCCAAAATGACCATCAAAATCTTAAGCCGGCTTCATTTTTCAAAGGAATTCACAGAACAAGTTGCCCACCTTGTTCGTTCTCACCTTTTCTATTACAACGTCGGTGAAGTGACTGAAAGCGGCGTAAGAAGGTTTCTGCGCCGCGTCGGCCCGGAGAATGTTGATGATTTAATAAAAGTCCGTGAAGCAGATCGCATCGGCTCGGGCGTGCCTAAAGCTAAACCCTACAAAATCCGGCACCTCCTTTTTATGATTGAAAAAGTAAAGCGCGACCCCATAAGTCCAAAAATGCTCAAAATTGACGGCAACGACGTGATGAAAATTTTAGGCATTCCCCCCGGACCACGGGTGGGGTATATTTTAAACATTCTTCTTGAAGAAGTGCTTGACGAGCCGAAAAAGAATACCCGAGAGAATTTAGAACTTAGAATTCAGGAATTAGGGAGGTTAAGCGACGAGATGCTCGCCGAACTTTGCCAAAAAGCCCAAGAACGTAAGGAGGAATTTGAATCCGGCATTGAAAGAGAGATAAAAAGGAAATATTATGTAAAGTGAGACGATGAAACTCGTGAGAAAAAACTTAAGAGGAAACGCTCGGATTATGCATGATGAGCCGCTTAGGAAAAATAAAATTATTACTTTCCCTCCTCTCCGTTCTCACCTCACGACCGACGTCCTTGTAATCGGCGGAGGTATTGCCACCCTCTCCGCTGCCTACCGCCTTAAAGAACTCCGGCAGAAGGCTGCATTGATTGAGATGAATCTCCTTGCTAGCGGCACCAGTGGCCGTGGCACCGGTATTTTATCACCAGGATTTGATATGGACTGATATGGACTTCAGGGATATGGTTAAAACCTACGGCAGCCAGGAAACCCGAAAGATTTGGGACCTCACTCTTTGGACGCTCCGAGAGATTCAATTTATGGTGAGGAGAGCACGCCTTCGCTGTGATTTTGTAAAAAATGGGAGCCTGGTGGTAGCTTTGAGAAAAAGTGAGCTTCCTTTATTAAAAGAAGAGTTCAGGTTGCGTAAGAGGTACGGTTATCGCGTTAGACTTCTTCCGAGGGAAGAAGTAAAAAATCTAGTAAAAGCTGATGTTGCCTCGGCCCTTTACTCTCCGTTTGAGGCAGTTTTTAACCAAGCGAAGTTTATAGTTGGTCTTGCCAAGCATTGCGCAAAAAAGATTAGGATTTTTGAGAGGACACCAGCAATGTCTATCGTAAGAAAAGGAGATGAATATGCGGTTACTACTCCCAAGGGAGAGATAATTGCGAAAAAAATTATTCTTGCCACTGGTGGGGCGACAGCTCATTTTGTAAAAGTGAAACAAAGGTTCAATTCCTTTACCACTTTTGAGATTGCGACCAGACCCCTCCGGACGAATGAGTTGCGGACCATAAGATGGCGGCGAGGTTATGCTCTTTGGCCACTCGGTAGATTCTATGATTATCTGCGACTTACTGCCGATAATCGCTTAATAGTTGGCGTTGAAGACAGCAAAATTGATATTGACATTCGAAAGAGACAAAAGCATTTCAGACGTCTGCAGAAATTTTTAATTACCGTCTTTCCCCAGCTTAAGGATGTAGCAATAGATTATAAGTGGAGTGGCGTAGTTCAGGCAACGCGCCGGGAGCATCCCGTAGTGGGAAGAATAGGCAATATTTTTTATGGCTTTGCCCACGGTGGCCACGGACTGCTTATGGCTTCTTATGTAGGCGGACCCCTGGCTCATCTTGCCGCCGGTACCTCAAAGAAAAGATTTGCTCATCCTCTTTTCCATAAAAAAGCGCCGCTTGATAAACACATTATGGCGAAATTGCTCAATTGACAGTAGCTCCAAGTTGTTAAAGTATAAAGACGCATCGGGCCGTAGTATACCGGCAGTACGTGCGCTTCGGGTGCGTAAAGACCGGGTTCGATTCCCGGCGGCCCGACCATAATTGACATTCAGGATTTTGAGGCGAGAAGGGGGTCTGGTTCTTTTTGCCCGCCTGCTGGACGAAACGGCTTTTTTCGGCGGGCGGCGGGGCCGAAATATTTTTAATAGTCGCCCTTGCCCCACCCGCCCAGTGCGCGGGCATTTGAAATTTTACTCCCTTATTTTTGTTGATTAAATTAAAACGATTGTGTATCATTATTATAGATAAGCCGACAAGTTGGTTAGTAATATAACCTTATACTAATAATAGTATTGTATGGCTACAATGTCAAATGAAATTTCAACAATAGCTAAAAATATAAAAAGGATAAGAAAGAAAAAGGGCATTTCACAAGATAAGCTTTCAAAACTTGCCGAGGTTGCCTATAACACCATTATTAAAATTGAATCAGGGGCTATTCAAAACCCCACTATTGAAACTGTACAGAAAATAGCTAAAGCCCTTGATGTTTCTTTAGATGAATTAACAAAATAATGATTATGGAGTTTCAAGATTTAATAGAACTAAATTTATGCCAATCATAATGGGTAATAAAACCACAAGAGGAACCATTACGAGTGCCACTCCTTACTTTGAAAGTAAAAATATCTTGATTTACAAAGATGATTTTTTAAAAACTACGGCTATCCCAAAATCCTCTATTGATTTAATTGTTACTTCGCCGCCGTACAATGTTGACATTCATTATAATACTCACAAAGACGATTTATCGTACGAAGATTATTTGGAATTTTCAAAAAAGTGGATTGCCAAATGTTATGAACTGGCAAAAGATGATGGTCGTTTCTGTTTGAACATTCCGCTTGATAAAAATAAAGGAGGCCAGCAGGCGGTAGGTGCTGATATTACGAAAATCGCAAAAGATATTGGTTGGAAATATCACTCCACGATTATTTGGAATGAAGGCAACATTTCAAGACGAACGGCTTGGGGTTCTTTTATGTCCGCCGCTGCTCCTTATGTTATCGCTCCCGTAGAAATAATTGTGGTTTTGTATAAAAAAAATTGGAAAAAAACAAGTGGCAGCAAAAAATCAGATATAACTAAAGCAGAATTTATGCAATGGACTAGTGGCGTTTGGAATTTTAGTGGAGAAAGTAAAAAAAGAGTAGGTCATCCAGCTCCGTTTCCCGTAGAATTACCGAGACGCTGTATAAAATTATTTACTTTTGTCGGGGATACGGTTCTAGACCCGTTTTTAGGTAGCGGAACTACGCTTATTGCTTCATATCTTAACAATAGAAAAGGTATCGGGGTTGAGATAGATAAGGCATATTGTGATTTAGCGATTAAACGATTACAACAAGAGGCAAAAATAAGTCAATCCAGTTTATTAACTTAAATACAAATTATGAAAAAAAAGAATAAATCAATTAGAGATTTGCTTATTGAATACTTTAAGGCACACCCAAAAGAAGATATGCCCCACGGTCCAGTCGTTGACTGGGTAGAAGCTAGATATAAACGACTTTACAACAAGAAGCCGAGAGATACCTGGCGGTCAATTAGAAGTTTACATGAGGAGGGATTTTTAATAAAAGTGAAAAAGGGAATTTATCGTTATGACTCTGAAGCAGTTAAACAAAGAGAGTTAGAAGATTTTACCCCGGAACAGAAAGAGACGATCTTAAGAAGAGATGGTTATAAATGTGTTATTTGTGGAAGAGGTAAAAGAGAGGGCGTCGAATTACAAGTTGATCATATCAGACCAAAATATCTTGGCGGAAAATCTACAATAGAAAATGGACAAACTTTATGCGCTCAACATAATTTTATAAAGAAAACTCTAAAACAAACAGAAACCGGAAAGAAAATGTTTATTCGTCTTTATGAATTAGCGAAAAGTGAAGGCAATAAGGAGTTAAAGGAGTTTTGCGCCCAAATTTTAGAAACTTACGAGAAGTACAACATTAACAGCCATATTATTTGGAAAAGATAAATATGGATTACAAAAAAGAAATTAAAGAAATTTTTAAAGAATATTGTAAGGAGAATGAGATAAAATTTACTGAAAAAGACTTCAAAGATTTTTTAGAATTTCTTGAGATAGATATTTATGATTGGGTGAAAGAAAATTTAAGATGTTATTTTAGAGATAGAGGTTGAAAATTTTATCGGACCCAAAAATTTAAATTTCTTTTTGAGATGATTGAAGCACTTAATCTTGGTAAAAGACCAGATGACAGGGTCGAAAGTTCTAAAAATGCCACAAAAGTAAAGTGGCAGAGGTATAAATAAACGTATGAGGAAATCGCAACAGAGAGGTTACAACTACGAAAAAGTTAAAGCTCGTCAGTACGGCTATCCTCAAGGAGGACCCGGCTCACCCGATTATGTAAAAGGTGGGAGAAAGGGTGAAGTTAAGCGATGGACTCGCCCTGTTGATAGAAGTACACTTATTAAACTTGCTCGCAAGGGAATAAATGAGGTAGTTAGCAAGAAAGGATTTACTGAGCCGGCGAAAGAGTATGCAAAAGAAAGGAATATACGATTGATTCAGGGGAAAAGGGTAGTTGTTAGAAAGAAATAATTTAGCGGCGGCTCGCCCG
>FWPU01003247.1_pt1 | contig 41679 bp, 32 predicted proteins | sample 2228361 | NCBI WGS metagenome assembly FWPU01 (sample SAMEA103939777, study PRJEB20133) | metagenome | reverse complement strand
GGGCTGGGGGCCGGAGGCTGAGAGACAGGCGCAGGCGTCAGCGCCTTGATCGCCTGTTCGACATCTTCGCGGGTGATCTTGCCACCGGGCCCGCTGCCGGCTACTTTGCGCAGGTCAATGCCGGCCTCTGCCGCGAGCTTCTCGGCCAACGGGGTGGCTTTGGGCGCGGTCTCCAGATACGCGCGCACGTCCCGCGCGACCACGCGCACCCCGCCACCGCCGGTCGGCGTCACTTCGGCGAGGTTCACATGCTCGGCGGCGGCCAGCTTGCGGGCACGCGGGGAGGCAAAGACTTTCTGTGGCGCCGCCTCGGCTTTGGTCTCCGGCGCTGCGACCGATGCTACCGCCTGCGACTCCGCGGGGGCCTCCTCGCCGGTCTCGATCCGGCCGCCCACGAACTTCTCGTCCGGGCCGCCGATGGTGGCCACGACGGTCAGGACGGGCACAACCTGGCCCGGCTCGAATGGCCCCCGATGCAGGTAGCCCGACCCCTCTGCCTCCACGAAGAAGGTTGTCTTGTCGGTCTCGATCTCCAGGATCTCCTGCTGCTTCTTGACGAACGCGCCGTCGGGCACGAGCCACTGCAACAGGGTCACCTCTTCGACGGTCTGGCCGAACTTCGGGATGTAGACTTCGATCGCCATCAGCTCACCACCTTTCGGCACGCCTCCACGATGCGGTTCGTGTTCGGGATCGCTTGATCCTCCAGCACCTCAGCACGCGGTACCGGCACATTGAGCGCGCAGACGCGCACCATCGGCGCATCCAGCCAGTCGAAAGCCAGGTCGTTCACCTGCGCCATCACTTCGTTGATGAAGTTGGTATTCTCGTACCCCTCCGACACGCCCACGAAGCGGCCGGTCTTCTTGACCGAGGCGATGACGGTGTCAATGTCGAGCGGTTTGAGCGTGCGCAGGTCCACGACCTCGACGTCAATGCCTTCCCTGGCCAGGATCTCGGCGGCCTCCAGCGCGCGCAGCACCATGCGCGAATAGGTGACCAGGGTGATATCTTTGCCCGGCCGTTTGATGTCGGCCACACCGAGCGGGATGATGTAATCTTCCTCGGGCACCGGGCCTTTGGTGTTGTACAGCATCTTGTGTTCGATGAACATCACCGGATTATCGTCGCGAATGGCGGCTTTGAGCAGGCCTTTGGCATCGTAGGGGGTGGACGGCATGACCACGTAAATGCCGGGGAAGTGCGTCCACAGCGCCTCCAGGCTCTGGCTGTGGTGCGCGGCGATGGCGCGACCTGCGCCGCCCTCGGTGCGGATCACCATGGGGACGGTGGTCTTGCCCCCGAACATGTAGCGGTTCTTGGCGCCCTGATTGGCGATCTGATCCATGGCCAGCGGCGTGAAGTCCACGTACATGATCTCGGCGATGGGCCTCATACCGGCCATGGCCGCACCGACGGCCGCGCCGCCGATCGTCGCCTCGGAGATCGGGGTGTCTATCACACGCCACTCGCCGAATTCCTTGAATAGGCCGCGCGTGGCGCCATACGCGCCGCCGTACAGGCCGACATCTTCGCCCATGATGAAGACTTTCGGGTCGCGGAGCATCTCTTCGCGCGCGGCCTCGACCAGCGCCTGCGCGTAGGAGATCTGGCGCATGTCGGGGCTGTTGCGCACGCGCTCGCGCAGCCGACGCTCAGCCTCGATGTCGGCTGCGGTCGTCTTGGACGGCGCGTAGACGTCGGTCAGCACCTCGGACGGATCCGGAGGCGGCGAAGCGTTGGCATACGCCATGGCGGCCGCGAGCTTGGCCTGCACCTTCTCTTCCAGCTCGCCGAACTCGCTGTCGTTGAGCCAGTGCACCATCTCCATATCGCTCTTGAGGCGGATGATAGGATCGGCCGCCTTCCACTCGGCCTCTTCTTCGCGGGTGCGATAGGCGCGATTGTCGGAATGCGAATGGCCGTAGTAGCGATAGGTCTTGGCCTCGATCAGAGTCGGCCCTTCCCCACGTCGCGCGCGCGCGACAGCCCGCGCTACCGCCTCGCGCACGACGAGGGCATCCATGCCGTCCACCACTTCGCCGGGGATGCCGTAGGCACAGGCCCGTGCGGCGATGTCGGGCAGTTTGGTGACTTTGGCCCAGGGCACCGACATGCCGTACATGTTGTTCTCGGCCACGAAGATGACCGGCAGGTTGAAGGCGCTGGCCATATTCAGGCTCTCATGGAAGGTGCCCTCGTTGGCCGCACCGTCGCCGAAGAAGCAGACCACCACCCGATCGGTGCCCATCAGCTTCTGCGCCAGCGCCGCGCCAACCGCCACCGGCAGGTTGCCGCCGACGATGCCCGTCGCGCCCAGATTGCCGTGGGCCACATCGGCGATGTGCATCGAGCCGCCTTTGCCTTTGCAGTAACCACCGGATTTGCCCAATACCTCGGCCATCATCTTGTTGAAGTGCTCTTGTTTGGCTTCCGGCGTCTTGGCGGCCTTGTCGCCGTGGGCATGGGCATGGCCGTGGCCCCGATGCGTGCTGGTGATATAATCATCGTCGCGCAGGGCAGCCACGGCACCGACCGCGACGGCTTCCTCGCCCGCGTAGAGGTGCGAGGCGCCCTTGAGCACGCCTTTGGTCAGCAGGCTCGAAATGTTGTCCTCCAACGCGCGGATCTCCAGCACCTGCCGCAGGTAGGTCAGCAGGTCAGCGCGCGTCAGCTGCTGCTCTTCGATCAGCGCCGATACCTGATCGGCGGTCAACGGTTTGAGAGGTGGCATGGTTGCGATAGCTCCTTTGGTGCTGAATACTGTGGCGGGGATGCATCCCGCCTCGGCCCATGACAACGTGCAGGCGGCATGAATGCCGCAACACATCCTCATGTGGCCTCGGACGTCGCGGCCGGACGTGCTTCTGCCTACACGATCACGACTGCGACTCCGCTGGCGATGATTTGCGCGACCAGGTCGGTGGGCGCGGCGTCATCGGTGATGACTTGTTGCACCTGATCCAGGCTGGCAAATGACGCCAGCCCAACGCGGCCCCACTTGGTGGCATCGAGCACCGCGATCACCTGGCGGCACATGGCGATCACGGGACGTTTGAGGTCGGCCTCGGCCAGGCTCACGTCGGTCAGGCCTTCGGCCAGGGTGATGCCATGCGCGCCGAAAAAGCCCTTTTGAATGTTGAAGCGGCGCAGCCGATCGAGGCCATCGCCACCGACCAGTGAGGCGGTCTCGCGGCGCAGGATGCCGCCGATCAGGACGACGGTCACACCATGGGCATCTATCAGCTCCTGGGCGATGGTCAGGCCATTGGTGATCACGGTGAGATCGCGGCAATGCTTCAGGTTTTGGGCGATGGCGAGCGCCGTGCTGCTGCTGTCGAGGAAGATCGCCTCGCCGTCCGCCACCATGGTGGCCGCGGCCGCGCCGATGCGCCGCTTCTCGACGACCTGTTGCAGGCGACGGGCAGCAAGGGAGAGCTCATAGGGGCCGCGCGCGGCCGCAATGGCACCGCCATGCGTGCGCACGATCAGGCTGCGCTCGGCCAGCGCCTGGAGGTCGGCGCGAATGGTCACCTCCGACACGCCGAACTGCTGGCTCAGCTCGGCCACCGAGGCACGACCCGCCTGCCGGATCCGCTCCAGGATCCCCTGGCGGCGCTCTTCGAGAAAAAGATCACGGACGGCTTCAGGCATGGAAGAACATCAAACGTTCAACGTTATAACGTTATAACGTTGAACGTTGAACGTTGAACGTGAAACGCCGGGTTACGAATTCTGGCATAATGCTTACGATTGTTTTCATTCTACTATGAATCGAAGGTTGTGTCAATATCCTGGGGCGGCCGCGCGAGGAAATCGGGAATTCCAGGTGCCCATCCCGTTACACTCGGTTCGCTCATTTTTGGGTCTGATTGGAGAAATGCGGTAAGCTAACTGAAGCAGGTGCAAGACTGGGCAGCGCCGCGGCTAGACATGCTGCGCCAGGTGTTGGCCAGGTTTGAGGAGTGCACGAGTCCCAACTATGAAGAGGAGGGTATCCAATGGGTAAGCCGATCACCATTCAGGACATTCGCGTCATCACCACTCAGCCGGCCGGGCAGCGGCTGGTCATCGTCAAGGTCATCACGTCGGAGCCGGGGCTCTACGGCCTGGGCTGCGCCACCTTCACCCAGCGTTTCCACGCTGTGGTGGCAGCTATCGAGAAGCATCTCAAGCCGTTCGCGCTCGGCCGGGATGTCTCTCGCATCGAGGAGTTCTGGCAGATGGCGATGGTCAACGGCTACTGGCGCAACGGCCCGGTGTTGAACAACGCCATCTCCGGTATTGATCAGGCGTTGTGGGACATCAAGGGGAAGCAGGCGGGGATGCCCGTGTACGACCTGTTGGGCGGCAAGTGCCGCGAGGCGGCAGCGGTTTACACTCACGCGGACGGCCGCGACCCGGTGGAGGTGGAGGAGAATGTCCGCAAGTTCATGGCCCAGGGGTATCGGTACATCCGGGTGCAGATGGGCGGCTACGGCGGCAAGGCGGGAACCATCCATAAGCCGGAGGGCGCTCCCGATGGCTCGTACTACGACCCGCGCGCGTACATGCGCAACATGCTGCGGATGATCGAGCATGTACGGGCTGCCGTAGGGCCAGAGGTGGAGCTCCTGCACGACGTGCACGAGCGGCTCAGCCCAATCGAAGCGATCCAGTTCGCTAGAGACCTGGAACCGTTCCGGCTTTTCTTCCTGGAGGATCCCCTGGCGCCGGAAGACATCGAGTACTTCCGCCTGATGCGCGCTCAGTGCGCTACGCCGCTCGCGATGGGGGAGCTGTTCAATAGCCCCCACGAATGGACACCCCTCATCAAGGACCGGCTGATTGATTTCATCCGCATGCACGTGAGCCAGATGGGCGGCATCACCCCGGCCCGTCACGTGGTCTCGTTCGCCAATCTCTTTGGCGTGCGCACGGCCTGGCACGGCCCCGGCGACACCTCGCCGGTGGGCCATGCGGCCAATCTGCATCTTGATCTCTGGGCGCCCAATTTCGGCGTCCAGGAGTGGTGCCGATTCGACGACCTGGTCTACGAGATGTTCCCTGGCCTGCCGGTCGTGCGGGACGGCTACATGTATCCCAACGACAGGCCGGGCCTGGGCATTGATATCAATGAGGCGCTGGCGGCGAAGTATCCGTGCGAGGATTGGGTGGAGAGGTGGACGCAAACACGTTTGCCGGACGGCAGCCCGGCACGGCCGTAAGGCCGGCCTGCATGAGGAGATCCGAATGCACAGGCCGAATCTTCTTCCTGCATCTCAGCTTCTGCTCTGGCCTGGGTTGCCAACTTTCTGGAATAGAGGGCCTGAGCAAGTTACCCGTTTGTTTGCTTTGGCGGCGCAGGCGACGTATAATTGCAGCTATCAGCGACGCAAGCGAAGGCTGCATGCGTAGCTGTTGCTGCCTTCGGCTACCAGGATTGGACCATGACCAAACGTGACGTCATTCGCGCCGTCCTCGATGGCAAACGGCCACCCTATGTGCCCTGGTCGTGTGGGTTCACCGTGGAAGCAGCGGAGAAACTGCAGGCCCATTACGGCGCCGTTGACCTTGACGAGGCGCTCGACAACCATTTTCTGGGACTGGGCAGCGCCATCGGTTTCTTCACCGATCTGGGCAACAACCGCGTGCGGGATGTCTTCGGTGTCGTCTGGGACCGCAGCGTGGACCGGGATATCGGCCAGGTCGAAGGCTGCGTGCTGCCCGAGCCCACCCTGGCCGGCTATACCTTCCCCGATCCGCTCGATCGCCGCTTCTTCGCCGACATCCCAGAGCGGATCGCTCGCTACGGCGACCGCTTTCGGGTCTTCCAGATCGGCTTTTCCCTCTACGAACGCGCCTGGACGTTGCGCGGCATGACGAACCTGCTGATGGACTTCCACGATCACCCCGACTTCGTGGATGATCTGCTCAATGCCATCGCCGATTACAACATCGCCCAGGTACGCGAGGCGCTGAAGTACGACATTGATGCCGTCCACTTCGGCGACGACTGGGGCCAACAGCACGGCCTGCAGATGGGGCCGCGGCTGTGGCGACGCTTCCTCCTGCCCCCGCTGACACGCATGTATCGCGTCGTGCGCGATGCCGGCAAATATGTCTCCATCCATTCCTGCGGCGATGTGGACGAGCTCTTCGATGACCTGATCGGCATCGGGCTGAACCTGTTCAATCCCTTCCAGCCGGAAGTGATGGATGTGTACAGTCTCGTACCGCGCTATCGCGGTCGGCTTGCGTTTCACGGCGGCCTCTCGACGCAGCGCACCCTGCCCTACGGCACGCCGGACAACGTGCGCGCCGAGACACATCGCCTGCTGGAGTTGGGCCGCGAGGGCGGTTACATCTTCGCACCGGCGCATGCGGTGGAGGGAGATGTGCCGCTGGAAAACATGCTGGCGTTCATCGAGGTGCTGCACAGCCAGCCAGGATACAAACGATAGGCTGAAAACACCGAAAACACACACAGGAGCAGAATCATGAAACAAGTCACGCTAGGTCTCATCGTCGGCAACCGGGGGTTCTTCCCGGCACATCTATGCGAGACCGGCCGCCAGACGGTGCTGGACGTCCTGGCGGCCGAGGGGATCCGGGCCATCGCCCTCGGCCCGGAGGACACCACCTACGGCAGCGTTGAGAGCGTGAGCGATGCCGAGAAGTGTGCCGCGCTCTTCAAGCAACACGCAGACGAGATTGACGGTATCCTGGTCACCCTGCCCAACTTCGGCGACGAGCGAGCTGTCGCGAACGTGATCCGCTGGAGCGGGCTGGACGTGCCGGTGCTCATCCATGCGTTTCCCGACGTGGCGGGCAAGATGACCGTGGCCGACCGCCGTGACTCCTTCTGCGGCAAGATGTCGGTGTGCAACAACTTGCGCCAGTACGGCATCAAGTATTCGTTGACCACATTGCACACCGTAGACCCCACAAGCGAGAGCTTTCGGGCCGACCTGCGCAACTTCGCGGCGACATGCCGTGTCGTGCGCGGCCTGCGCGGGGCACGCGTCGGCGTGATCGGCGCGCGGCCGGCCGCGTTCATCACGGTACGCTTCAGCGAAAAATTGTTCGAGCGCGCCGGCATCTCGGTCGAAAGCATTGACCTGTCGGAGGTGTTCGGTCGGGCGCTGAAACTGGCCGAGACCGACCCAAAGGTCGTGGCCAAGGTCGAGCAGATCAAAGCCTATGTGCCGGTGCGCAACACTCCGGCCGACGCGCTGGTGAAAATGGCCCGGCTCGGCGTGGTGATCGAGGACTGGATGGCCGAGAACCGGCTGGTCGCCAGCGCAGTGCAATGCTGGACGGCAATGGAAGAGTTCTACGGCGTCGTGCCGTGCACGCTGATGAGCATGATGAGCAACGACCTGATGCCATCCGCATGCGAGACCGACATCGCGGGCGTGATCGGCATGTACGCAATGGCGCTCGCTTCCGGCAAGCCCAGCGCACTGGTGGACTGGAACAACAACTACGGCGAAGATCCTGACAAGTGCGTCATCTTCCACTGCTCTAACCTGCCGAAGGACGTCTTCGCGCCGGCCCCGATCCGGCCCGAAGATATCATGGTGATGGACTACCAGGCAATCATTGCCGGCACGGTGGGCAAGGAAAACACCTTCGGCACAGTCGTCGGCCGCGTCAAGGCCGAGCCGTTCACTTACTGCCGCGTCTCCACCGATGATTACAGCGGTCGCATCCTGGCCTACCTGGGCGAAGGCGAGCTCACCAATGATCCGCTCGATACCTTCGGCGGCTACGGCGTCGCCCGCATCCCCAATCTGCAAGGCCTGTTGCGTCACATCTGCGAGAACGGCTACGAGCACCACACGGCCATCAATCTCTCGCAGGTGGCCGGCGCGGTGAACGAGGCATTGGGAAAGTACATGGGCTGGAGCGTTTACCATCATCGGTGATCTGCGGACAGCTATTCAACCGCACCCCCAATATTCGCGCCGCCCCCTGATTGGGGACGGGGATGCGGGTGGGGGTCAGGCGCCGCAAAATGATGAATCCGGCCAAACGAGGCAGTAGTTACAGCTGAGAAACAAAGGAGACCCCATGGCAAAGTATGCGATCGGCGTGGACTTCGGGACCGAATCGGGACGGGCGCTGCTGGTGGATGTGGCCGACGGCCGCGAGGTGGCGACCGCCGTGCACCCGTATGCCAACGGCGTCATAGACGAACGGCTGCCGGAGGATGCGGGCGGAATGCGTCTGCCGCCGGATTGGGCGTTGCAAGACCCAAACGACTACATCGAGGTGTTCAAACAGGCTATTCCTGCCGTCTTGAAGGAGAGCGGTGTCTCGCCCGACGACGTCATCGGCCTGGGCATTGACTTCACCGCCTGCACCATGTTGCCGGTCAAAGCAGACGGCACGCCTCTCTGCTTCCTGCCGGAATGGCGCGGTAATCCACATGCCTGGGTCAAGCTGTGGAAACATCACGCGGCGCAGCCCGAAGCAGACAAAATCAACGCGACGGCGCGCCAGATGGGCGAGAAATGGCTCGACCGCTACGGCGGCAAGATCTCATCGGAATGGTTCTTCTCGAAGACGCTGCAAATCCTCGACGAAGCGCCCGAGATCTACGCTGCGGCCGACCGGCTGATCGAAGCTGCCGACTGGGTGGTATGGCGTCTGACCGGTCGCGAGACGCGCAACTCGTGCACGGCCGGCTACAAGGCGATGTGGTCGAAGCGTGAGGGCTTCCCGAGCAGGGCCTACTTCCGGGCACTCGATCCACGACTGGAGAACGTCGTGGACGAGAAGATGTCGCGCGAGATCGCGGCGCTGGGCAGCCGGGCCGGTGGGCTCACCGAAGAGGCCGCCGGCTGGACGGGGCTGCGACCGGGCACTGCAGTGGCCGTCGCCAACGTGGACGCGCACGTGGCCGTTCCGGCTGCGACCGTAGTCGAACCGGGCCGCATGGTCATCATCATGGGCACCTCCAACTGCCACATGGTGCTCGGCGTAGAAGAACACGTCGTGCCGGGCATGTGCGGCTACGTCGAGGACGGCATCATCCCCGGCTTCTTCGGCTACGAGGCCGGCCAATCGTGCGTGGGCGATCACTTCGCCTGGTTCACCGAAAACTGCGTGCCGGCCGCCTATGAACGCGAGGCCGAGAAGCGGGGCCTGAGCATCCACCAGCTCCTGGAAGAGCGTGCTGCCGCCCTGAAGCCGGGCGAGAGCGGCCTGCTGGCGCTCGACTGGTGGAACGGCAACCGGAGCGTGCTGGTGGACGTGGATCTGACCGGCCTCCTGATCGGCGCCACCCTGGCCACCAAACCGGAGGAGATCTACCGGGCGCTGATCGAAGCGACCGCCTACGGCACGCGCATGATCATCGAGACGTTCCAGGCGCACGGCGTGCCTGTGCACGAGATCGTGGCCACCGGCGGCCTGCCCGACCGCAACAAGCTGTTGATGCAGATCTATGCCGATGTGACCGGCCGGCCGATCCACATCGCGGGCACGCATCAGAGCGGCGCGCTCGGATCGGCCATGCACGGCGCGGTGGCGGCCGGCAAAGCGGCGGGCGGTTACGACACCATCGTCGAGGCCGCCCGGCACATGGCGCACCTGCGCGACGAAGCTTACATCCCCAACCCGGCGGCAACCGCCATCTACGATCGGCTCTACGCCGAATACGTCACACTGCACGACTATTTCGGCCGCGGTACGAACGACGTGATGAAGCGGCTGAAAGCGTTGAAGGCAGAGATGCGCAAGTGAACGGCTAAGCCTGCCCCAGAGGAACAGCAGGCAGAGAGGGGACGCTCGCCGGATCGGTCGGTGAGCGTCCTCATTATCAGGAGATCGCGCTACACATCCGCGAATGCCGTGCGCGCGATGATTTCATCCTGCAGGCCGCGATCCAGTTCGGTGAAATATGCGCTGTAGCCGGCCACGCGCACGACCAGGCTGCGGTATTCGTCCGGACAGGCCTGCGCGCGGCGCAGCGTCTCGGCCGAGACCACGTTGAACTGCACGTGCGGAATCTTCAGGCGGCAGAAACCTCGCAATAGCTGCACGAACTTGTCCAACGCGGCGTTGCCGTCGAAAAAGGCAGGCAGGAACTTCATGTTCAGCAGCGTGCCGTTGGATGCCAGCTCAAGGCGCAGCTTGCTCACCGAGCGCAGCACAGCCGTAGCCCCGCGCCGATCGCGGCCCGCCGATGGTGACAGACCACCATCGGCCAGCGGCTCGCCGCGGCGCCGGCCATCGGGGGTGGCGCCAACGTTGGCGCCCATCGGCACGTGCGCGGAAACAGTATAGAAGCCGGCCTGGTAGACGCCGCCACGCCAGGTCGTGTAGCGCTCGACCAGCTCGGCATAGCGGTCGCCCCAGCGCCGGGCAAACCGATCCACCGCGTCAAGATCGTTGCCGTACTTGGGCACCTTGTGGATCAGACGCTGGCGCAGCGCCTCGTATCCCTCCCAGTTGGCCCGCAGTGCGGTCAACAGTTCGGTGGCCGTGACCCATTTCTCCTCAAAAACCGCCCGTTCGACAGCGGCCAGGCTGTCGGCCACGTTGGCGATTTGGACTCCCTGCACGCCGGAGAAGTTGTAGCGCGCACCGCCCGCCGTCACATCCACGCCGCGGCCGATGCAATCTTCGATCACCAGAGAGAGAAACGGCGAAGGCAACAGCCCGGCATGCAGGCGATCCACGATGCCGCAGCCCTTGATCATCAGGTCCACGAAGTGCACCAGCTGGGCGTCATAAGCCTGCTCCAGCGCGGCCAGCGAAGCGAGCTGATCGAGCGGCGGCGTCGGCAGGCCGACCTGCTCGCCGGTCTGCGGATCTTTGCCGCCGAACAGGGTCAGCTCCAGCACGCGCACCATGTTGAACATGGCGGCATCGCTCCACCCCAGCGCCTTGCCCGGCGTCGAGAGCTCCACGCAGCCCACCACAGCGTAATCCCGCGCGTCCTGCGGGCTGATGCCGCGGCGGAGCTGTCCGGGGATGATGACCTCATCGTTGAAGACTTGCGGCATGCCGCTGCCCCGGCCGATGACGAACGCGGCCGCACGCAGGAACTCCTCCGGGCTGTCGCGATGGATGCGCACCGACAGATTGGGTTGCGTCAGGCCCAGGCGGGCCTGCGCGGCCAGGCACATGTACGAGAGCACGTTGGTCGCATCGCCGCCGTCGGGCAGCTGGCCGCCCACCACGACGTTGAAGCCGATGGGGAAGCCGGCGAAGTAGCGTGCGCTGGCCGAGCTGCGCAGCAGCACCACCTCGTTGAACTTCAGCCACAGATGCTCCAGCCACGTCTGCGCCTCGGCCAGCGTCAGCCGGCCAGAGGAGATGTCGGCGGCAAGGTAGGGCAGCAGATACTGGTCGAGGCGGCCCGGCGAGAAGCTGCTGGCATTCGACTCCATCTGGAGCAGCACGAACAGAAACCAGGTGGCCTGAAGCGCCTCGCGGAAGCTGCGCGGGGGACGCTCGGCCAGCCAGCGACAGGTTGCGGCGATCTCCAGCAGCTCCGTATCCCGCGGTGCAGCGGCATCGGCGGCCAGTGCCTCGGCCAGATCGGCGTAGCGGCGGATGAGGGTAGCGGCCGCGTCGAGCGCGATGAGCGCGGCGTCGTAGAAGATGGCAACCTCGGCTTGACGGGTCTCATCCCCGGTCGGCGCGGCAGAGCTGCCCGCGTCCAGCCGGCGCGCCCGCGCCGCCTTCACCCGCTCGCGCAGCCCGCCGACGCCCAGGCGCAGCCAGGTCGCCACATCGGGCAGGATGTGACCCTGTGCGTGGTCGGTCTGATTCAGGCTGAACACCCGACCCCGGATGGCGGCTGCGACATCGGCCGGCAGACCGGCCGCGACGGCATCCTCCAGCGTCTTGCCCCGCCAGTAGGGGAAGATCTCCTCTCGCAGCTCTCGGATCTGCTCGGCCGTGATGTCGAAGCGGTCCTGCGATCGCGTCGGCAGCACGTCGAGCTCGCGATCCACCCAGTCCACCGCGCCCTCCGGCGCGATCACTCCCATGCGCGGCAGCAACGAGCGGTTGCCCACGATCAGTTCATCGGGATAGATGGCCAGGCTCATCTGCCGCGCCAGGTCGAGCAGCATCGTCGCCCGACGGATCGGCATCGGCTGGCCCTCGGTGGCCTGATAGCTGCGCGTGGTATAGCGCGCCCGCTCCACATCTACCTGCCGCGGGGTCTCGCGCAGCCGACGTCGAATCTCGGCGACGCGCGGATCGAGCCGGAGATCACCCCAGCTTTCCGGCGGAAACGCCAGCGTTGGCTGCGCCTGCAGGCGACTCCAATCGTCCATCATCCTTCGTTCGTTCGCATCAGCAGCCCGTGGCGTCCATCACCGCAATCGCGGCGATGTCCACGATATCGCGCACGTCGTCGCCGGCCTGCAACACGTGCACCGGCGCGCCCATCCCCAGCAGGATCGGCCCGATCGTCTCCGCGCCGCCCAGCCGCGCCAGCAATTTGTAGGCTACATTGGCTGCATCCAGCGAGGGGAACACCAACACATTGGCGTCACGCACCTGGCTGAATGGGAAGCGCTCGTCAATGATCTCCGGCACCACAGCCGTATCCGCCTGCATCTCGCCGTCCACGGCCAGATCGGGGCAACGTTGTCGCACCAGTTCGACGGCACGGCGCACCTTTTCGGCCAGAGGATGACGGGTGCTGCCGAAGTTGGAGAAGGAGAGCATGGCCACACGCGGCTCCAGGCCCAGACGGCGGGCGAAGTTGGCAGCCAGGCAGGCGATGTCGGCCAGATCTTCGGACGATGGCTCGATGTTGACCGTGGCGTCGGTGAAGAGATAGGGCCGGTCGTTCACGATCATGATGTACACGCCCGCCACCAGCCGCGTACCGGGCGCGGTGTGATGGATCTGCAGCGCTGGCCGGATCACGTCCGGGTAGTGATGCACCAGGCCAGAGAGCGCGGCATCTGCATCGCCCATCTTGACCATCATGGGCGCCAGGACGTTAGGCTGGCGCATGAGCTGGCGCGCATCCTGCAACGTGACTCCTTTGCGCCGACGCAGCTCATAAAAGGCCTGAGCATAGGCTTCGCGGCGCTCGAACGTCTCGGGGTCTATGATCTGGGCGCAACAGTCCAGGCCCAGGCGATCCAGCTCGCGGCCGATCACTTCGGGCCGGCCGAGCAGGATGGGCAAGGCGATCTTCTCGTGCACCAGACGGACGGCCGCGCGCAGGATCTTCGGCTCCTCGCCCTCGGCGAAGACGATGCGGGCACGGCCGCCGCTGCGCTGCGCACAGCTCATCAGGTAGTGACGGACCTGCTCGCCTTTGCCCAGACGGAAGGCCAGTTGCTGACGGTACTCGTCCAGGTCGAGCTGGCGCCGGGCCACGCCGGTCTCCATGGCCGCCCTGGCCACCGCGGTCGGCACCCACTGGATGAGTCGGGGGTCGAGCGGCTTGGGCACGATGTAATCCGGGCCAAAGCGAAGGGCATCCAGGCCGTAGGCGCGCAGCACGCTGTCGGGCACGTCCTCGCGCGCGAGCGCGGCCAGGGCATGGGCGGCCGCCACCTTCATCTCTTCGTTGATGGTGCGCGCCCGCGCATCCAACGCGCCGCGGAAAATGAAGGGGAAGCCCAACACGTTGTTGATCTGGTTGGGATAGTCGGAGCGGCCGGTGGCGATGATGGCGTCGGGCCGGACCGCGCGCGCCACCTCGTAGCGAATCTCCGGGTTCGGATTCGCCATGGCGAAGACGAGTGGCCGTTCCGCCATGGTCTGCAGCATCTCTGGAGTGAGCACATCAGCCACCGAAAGGCCATAGAAGACGTCGGCCCCGCGCACGGCATCGGCCAGCGTCCGCGCCTCGGTATCCACCGCGAAGCGCTGCTTGTAGATGTTCATGTTCTCCGTGCGACCACGATAGATCACACCGTGCGAGTCCACCAACATGATGTGCTCGCGGCGCACGCCCAGCCGCACCATCAGCTCGGCACACGAAATGGCCGCTGCGCCTGCGCCAGAAATACAGACGCGCACTTCATCGACGCGCTTGCCCACCAGCTCCAGGGCGTTGAGCAGTGCCGCGCCGGCAATGATGGCCGTGCCGTGCTGATCGTCATGGAACACCGGGATGTCCAGGCTGGCGCGCAGCGTCTCCTCGATGTAGAAGCATTCCGGCGCTTTGATGTCCTCCAGGTTGATGCCGCCGAAGGTGGGCGCAATGGCCTTCACCGTCTGAATGACCACCTCCGGGTCGTGGCTGTCCAATTCAATGTCGAAGACGTCTACATCGGCGAACTTCTTGAAGAGGACAGCTTTGCCCTCCATCACCGGCTTGCTGGCCAGCGCACCGCGATCGCCCAGGCCGAGAATGGCAGTGCCGTTGGAGACCACCGCGACGAGATTGCCCTTGGCCGTATAATCGTAAGCCAGGGCAGGATCGTGAGCGATCTCCAGCACGGGGAAGGCCACGCCAGGCGTATAGGCCAGGGCCAAATCGTGCTGCGTAGACATAGGCTTGGTGGGCACGATGGCGAGTTTGCCGGGCTTACCGGCCATGCGATGGTACTCGAGGGCGTCGTCGGGAGTGATTTTGCGCATGTATCACCTCTGAAACATGTCGTCAAATGGATGTGGATGAGAAGTGGAAAGAGCGCGTTGTTTTTCGGACTGCAAAAACGCGGCGCCGTACAGCGAAACGGCAGCTGTCGGGTTCGGAACGATACCCCTGGCAGGATTCGAACCTGCGACCTTGTGCTTAGAAGGCACCCGCTCTGACCGCTGAGCTACAGGGGCACGTTAATTTCGATTCTAGCCCAGGCGCTGCGGCTTGTCAAACCAACGCCAGCGGCGACTCGACCGCAGCGAGCGCAGCGAGCGCAGCGAAAAAGCTCGCCAGGTCGGGGAAGATGCGCCGCGAGAGCGCGATCACGACCCAATTGGTCGCCAGCGGCGAGATCGTGATCACCGGCACGCCGGCCTGATACGCGGCATACATCTCCATGGCCGTGCCCATGCTGGCGGTAGGCAAATAGGCGATCACCAGATCGCTGGTCGCGGCCAGATGCACCATGGCAAACAGTGTTGCCTTCGCCTCAGCGTCGTCATATTCAACGCTGTTCGGGTGCAGGCTGAACGGGTCGGTCACTTCGATGTCGGGCCAGCGCGCCGTGAGCGCGGCCGCGATCTGCTGCCGATAGCTCTGATCCACGATCCCTTTGCCCGGATTGGAGGCCTGCATCACACCGCCGATGAAGACGCGCATGGACCACTCTCCTGGAAATACACTCGGGGTGCAACCCGACTCATCTCCTGATTTTCGCCATCTCACTTACCGCCCAGGCTCTTACAGCAGGCTGGCGAGCGTTTCGATCAGCCGTGTGATCTGCTCTGGTGTGTGCGTGGCGAAGATGGCGATGCGCAGCGCGCCGCCCGGCGGCGTGCTCGTGTAGCCTGTTACATGCGCCACGCAGATGTCGCGCGCGAACAGTTCGTCGCGCAACCGCGCCAGGTCGAGCCCCGACCGCGCGGCCAGGCAGAGGATCGGCACCGGCAGATCGGGCAACGCCCAACCCAGGCGGCGCAATCCGGCACGCGCCTGCGCGATGTTGGCGCGCAGCCGAGCCCGCAACGTCGTATCCTCGGCCATGAAACGCAGCGCCCAGGCGGCAGCGCCGGCCGCCGGCAGCGGTGCCGGGCTGGTTGCCACCAGCGCCTTTGCCTGGCGGTTGAGGCGGGCGATCAGCTCAATGTCGCCCGTGATCACGCCGCCATGGCTGCCGAGTGCCTTGCTCAACGTATGCGCCGCGTGGCTGCGCACGCCGGCATCGGCCGCCAGGCCCCAGAATTCCAGCGTGCCTCGTCCCCGTTCGCCCAAGACGCCCGTCGCGTGGGCATCGTCCAGGCAGAGCAGCGCGCCTGCGTAACCGGCCAGCACGGCGCAGTAGGCCGGAACCGGCGCAATCTCGCCGGAGATCGGGAAAAGGCCGTCGCTGAAGACGAGTGGCCGCTCGCCGGGGCGGAGATGACGGCGTAGCTGATCGGCCAGATCCCCGGCATCCAGATGGCGGAAAGGATGCACCGGCACGGCCGCCGTGTGCGCGCCGTCCCAGACGCTGTAATGGCTGGCCTCATCCACGAAGATGCGCTCGTAATCACCGCGGAGGCCCTGGGCCAGCACGGCATTGCCCAGATAGGCCGTCACATAATAGACCGCTGCTTCGGTCTCCCAGTAAGCCGCGGCCGCCGCCTCGACCTCCCGGTAGAGCGGATGTTCGCCATAGCCGCCGCGCGAGGTCGCCGTGCCCAGGCCGTAGCGCCGCAGCGCAGCCGCCGCCGCCTCGAGCAGGCCGGGATGGCTCTGCAATCCCAGGTAGCTGCACCCGGAAAAATAGTCGCGCCATCGTCCGTTGATCAGCATGCGCGCGGCGACCGGGCTTTCCACCGTGTAGTTCATCATTGGGCTACCCGACCTCTGCCACGAACGTACGCGCGCCGATGAGGCTGTCGCGCAGATGCGCCACGGCCTGGACATCGTCCTCGTACACGCCGTTGCGCGAGCGAGACGAATGCAGGATGCGCCAGCCGCCCAGGCTGATGGCCACATGCGTGACACGAGACGATTCACCCCTCTCGCCGAAGAAGAGCAGGTCGCCAGGCCGAAAAGGCGGCTCGACCGGCCGACCGGAGGCGTACTGCATGTCGGCATCGCGCGGCAGGATCAAGCCGGACAGGTGATGCACGAGCTGGGCGAAGCCGGAACAATCTATGCCCAGCGCCGTACAGCCTCCCCACAGGTAGGGCACGCCGATGAAGCGCTGCGCGTCGGCGACGACCTGCTGGCGCCGGCCGTCTTCGGTCACCGGCAGGACACTCAATGGCCGCAGGTCGGCCGCGGTGGCCCATCCCGTTTGCCCACCGACGAGAGCCACGCGCAGCCAGCCGTCCTCGGCCGCATCCACGGCGACCGCAGTTGGCGCGAGCACGCGCGTTACCGGTACGGCAGCATCGGCGGGCCGTTCACGCAGCAGGCTCACCGGCGCGGCAATGAGATGCGTGGCTGCCCGGTCCGGCCCATCGGCCAGGTAAGGCCGGTAGGCCCAGCCCAGATAGCCGTCATCCTGACGCACGAAGCACCAGCGCTCCTCCTCCTGGAGCACTTCCAGCCGTTGGCCGTTCAGCAACTGGCTGAGCTGCTCGGCCAGAAATGAAGGCTCGGCGTACAGGCCGGTCAGATTGGTCGCCACGCGCATGTACCTGGGCTCAGGCCGGCGTAGAATGGTCACCTCTTCAGCGGTGAAAGCCAGGTCGGGGAAACGGGCGGCCAGTTGCGCCAGCACGGCAGCGAGAGTGGTCGCATCGAGCACGGTGCCCGTCAACGCGCAGCGCCCCCAATCGAGCGCCGTCGCGCCCAGCCGGCACACCTGTACGCGACGGTCGGCGTAGCCACGGCCGATCTCGGCCAATGCACTGCGAATGTCATCCAACATCAGACATGCTCCTTCCCGTCGGCTCAGCCGAGGACTTCGGCATAGACACGCGCCATGTTGCGCCAGCAGACCTTTTCCACCTGTGCCGGGCTGAGACCGGCCGCAGACAACAGATCGGCAATGGCAGGGTAGCTCTCCGCGCCGGTAAGCCCCGCCGGCATGGCCAGAATGCCGTCCAGGTCGCCGCCCAGACCGATGCAGTCCTCGCCGCCCACCGTCATGGCATGGAGGACATGACGCGCGATCCAGGTGGCAGGCGGCAACGGCAGGCTGCGCAGTTGTTGACGGGCCTCTGCATAGATGCGCTGCTTCTCGGCCGGGTCGGACGCCCGGGCTGCGGCAGCATAGGCTGGTTTGGCGATCGCATCCCACTGCTCCAGGTAGTCCGGCGCCAGGAAATCAGCGGACAGGTTGATGCCCATCACCCCACCTCGATCGGCCAGCGCCCGGATCTGAGCGTCGGTCAGGTTGCGCGGGCTGGGGCACAGCGCACGGCAGTTGGAATGGCTGGCCACGAACGGCCGGCGGGCGATCTGGCAGATCTGGTCGAACGCCGCATCGGAAGCGTGCGATACGTCCACCATCACGCGCAACGCCTCGGCCAGCTCGATCAGCCGGATGCCCTCGGCTGTCAGGGGGCCGCGGTCGCCCATGCAGGTGCCGGAGAATTCGTTGTCGCTCCAGGCCGGGATCAGACTGCGCACGCCCAGACGGTGAAAATGGTACAGGTTCTCGGCCTGGCCTTCCAGCGGATCGGCGCCTTCCAGGCCGAGCAGAGCACAGAGCCGGCCGTCGGCGGCGCAGGCCCCCTGGATGTCCTGGCCGTTGAGGCCCAACCACATCCGGCCGGCCGCCGCCTCGATCCAGCCCGCGATGACCGCGATGATCTCCTCGGCAAAGGGCCGCAGCGGCCGGTCGGGATAGCGGCTGCGCGGTGCGAAGACGGCGAAGAGCTGCACGCAATGGCCGGCCGCCAGCAGCCGCGGCAGATCGGTGTGACTGCGGCTACTGCCGGCCACGAAATCGAACTCGCCATCGAACGCCCGCATGACGGTATCGCAGTGGGCGTCGAAAAACTTCGACTGATGAACAGAAGGGATCGTCATCATGGGCACCAGATTGTATGTCGAGTGAAGGCACTCAGTCGCGCCGCAGCGCGCCGATGCCGGGGCGAGCCGGCACACGCACGGCCGCAGCGTCATCGTACTCCACGCCGACAAACGGATCATCGGCGATCAGCAGCGGCGCATCCAGGTCGAGCCAGTCGGCCAGACCGGCGAGATGTGCCATTGCAGTCACGCCGAGAGAGGTTTCGATCATGCAGCCCAGCAGGACGCGCAGGCCGAGCTGGCGCGCCCGGCGGAGCATGGCCAGGCCCGGACCCAACCCGCCGACCTTCTGCAGCTTAAGGTTGATGCCGGCCACGCCGGCCGCAGCCAGGGCCTCCACATCGGCCAACGTCTGCACCGATTCGTCGGCGATCACCGGCACATCGGTGTGGGCCTGGACATAGCCCATGCCCGCGATATCATGGCGGCCGACCGGCTGTTCGATCATCTCCAGGCCGTAGCGTTCGAGCTGGCGAAGGCGCGCCACGGCCTCCTCGGCCGTCCAGCCGGCGTTGGCATCCACGCGCAGGATGGCATCGGGCCGGGCTGTGCGCACCGCAGCCAGCCGGGCTATGTCATCGTCGGAGCCGAGCTTGATCTTGAGGATCGGGTAACGGCTGGCCAGCGAGGCCAGCCGCGCCATCTCCTCCGGCTCGGCGATGGCGATGGTGAAGGAAGTGGGAAGAGGCGTGGGCGGCGGCAGCCCGAGCAACGCGTGCAACGGCACACCGGCCATACGGGCCAGCCGATCGTGCAGGGCCAGGTCGAGCGCACAGCGGGCCGGCGCCGGGCCTTCTGTGCCGACCCATGCGGCGATGCCCGCCACGGTATCGGGGAAAGGCTCTGCCCGTCGGGCAGCCGCCTCCCAAACGGCAATCATGGCCGCATCAGACACGCCGTAGTAGGGCGGGATGGCAGCCTCGCCCCAGCCGGAATCCCCGGTTAGGCGCACCCAATAGGAGGTTCTCGTTTCGCTGACGCCATAGGAAAGGCGGAAGGGATTGCGCAGATGTAACGTGTGACGCTGCCAGCGCAGACGCGGCAAGAATTCGGACATAACACTCCGGTCGGATGGCGAGATGGCGGCGAGATCAGGCTCGCCGAACGCAGGTCAAAGCATACCACAGACCGGCCATCTCCGACAAAAGCGATGGGCGCTATTGGGAGAGATCGAGCAATTTGATGTAGAATAGGCCCGATCCTGACAGAAAGGAAGTCTGACCATGGGAAACGATTTCTACGGCTTGCCAACCCGCACGTTGGACAACGGCGTGATCCGCCTGGACTATCTGGCCGAGGCCGGCCCGCGCGTCGTCCGCCTCTTTGCGACCGGCTCGGACGAAAATCTGTTCGCCGAGCTGCCCGATCTGCAGATCGAGACGCCGTATGGCCCCTATTTCATTCGCGGCGGCCATCGCCTGTGGCATTCGCCTGAAGCGTTCCCGCGCTCCTACCTGCCCGATAACGCCGGCCTGATCATCACCGAGCTGGCCGACGGGGTGCGGCTCACCCAGCCGATCGAGGAACCGACGGGCATCCGCAAAGCGTTGGAGATCCGCCTGGCGCCGAATCAGCCCGTCGGCACCCTCACGCACGAGCTGAAGAACGAAGGCATCTGGCCGGTCGAGCTGGCGCCGTGGGCCATCACCCAGATGCGCCTGGGGGGTGTGGCGATCTTGCCCCAGCAGACGACCGCACTCGACGAGGCCGGCCTGTTGCCGAACCGGCATCTCGTGCTGTGGCCCTACACACGCTGGGGCGATCCCCGCCTCCAGCTCGGCGACGACCTGATCCTGGTGCGCGGCCAGGCGCTGCTGCCTCCCTGCAAGATCGGCTACCTCAACCGACACGGCTGGTCGGCCTATCTGACCGGCAGCACGCTCTTCGTCAAACGGTTCGCGCCGGCTGCCGACCTGACGCACCCCGACTACCATTGCAACGCCGAGATCTACGTGTGCGACCGCTTCATCGAGGTGGAGAGCATCGGCCCGCTCAGCCTGCTGCCGCCGGGCGCGTCCGCGTTCCACATCGAGACCTGGGAAGTATACACCGGCCTCCTGGAGACCGACACCCCCGAAGGCCTGCGTGCAGCATTGCGCGATCTCAAACTGCTCGCATGAGATGCCGATGACCGCCGACGTCACAATGACCGCATTCGAACACAGGCTGACCGCTGCCGAGCGCACGGTCCTGGCCGGGCTGGACAGTCCGATCGCCATCCAGGCCTATCTGGACGCCACCCCCTACAGCGTGGACGACCGCGATCGGTGTCCGCTCAACGTGATGCGCGACCGGGTGGCACACTGCCAGGATGGCGCCCTGTTCGCGGCGATGGCGCTGCGTCGCCTCGGCTACCCGCCCCTGATCGTGGACCTGCTGCCGGAACCAGGCCTGGACGACGATCACATGCTGGCGATCTACAAACAAGACGGGTGTTTCGGCGCGGTGGCGAAATCCAACTTCGTGGGCCTGCGCTATCGCGAGCCGGTGTATCGCACCCTGCGCGAGCTGGTGATGTCGTACTTCGAGGTCTACTTCAACGTGGATGGCGTGAAGACGCTGCGCGGTTACACGGCGCCGCTGAACCTGACCCGCTTCGATAGTCACGGCTGGATGTGGGACGACGCCGGAGTACGACCGATCGAAGCGGCGCTGGCGAGGTCACGCCGCTTCGCAATCGCCGACCCGGTCATCCTCGGCCGGCTCGGCCGCGTGGACGAGCTCACCTATCGGGCGGGGCTGCTGGTGGCCAACCCGGCCGGCCTGTTCAAGCCCGACCAGGGAAAAGCAGCGTAGGAGCAACGCGTCAGTTCGAGTGAACCTGCGTCCACGGGCCAGGCACCCTTCTCGGCTGCCTGGCCCGTGCGGTGGCGGTTCGGACCATGTGCCAGGCACCCCCTCAGGGGCCTGGCACATTCAGTCCACTGCCTCATCTTCATCCTCAGCATCCGCATCGCTCGCGACGGGCTCGTCTGAGGGGTGTCCGACATGCGGCAGTCGCGGCGACCACCGTTCCACCGCATGGCGTTGCACGATCAGCGGCTCTCCTGTGCCGATGTCGAGTGCCAGCGCGCCCAGGTCCCACCACATCACCGTGCCGGTGACGACCTGACCATTCCACAGGTAGAGGGTGAGCGGCTCCTGGCTGAGCGACATGGCCATCAGCGTGCGACTGAGTGCCTTGCGCGGCCAGTCAAACCGCCAGCGCAGCTCCGCAAACGGCACGCCGTAAAAATCGGCCAGCATCTGGATGACGTTGTCATCGCCCATGGCCCGATAGCGCTGCTCCAGCTGACGATAGAGGCCCCTCGGCAACTCGGTCGCCGCCTCGATCTCCCATGGTGTGATGCCCTGACGCTTGGCGCGCAACAGGCGCAGGTAATCACCGAGGCTCATGGCGTCGGCTCCTCGCCCTGCAGCCGACGGGTATAGCAGACGATCGCCAGTTTGTTCACCGTGACCTCGGCACCGTCCGGCGTCTCCAGAGTGATGGTGTACGGGCTGAAGCCGACAACCATGCCGTCCACAGTCGAGCCGTCGAACAGCGTGAAGTGGAGCAGGTCGCGATTCACTTGGGCGGCCGTCAGATAGCGGGCCTCGAACTCATCCACGGCCTCTGGCAAGTAGGCACGATGGCGAGCCGGCATGGGGGTCGTTTGCACCCTGTCCTGGAGGTCCTTAAGCAGACTGCTGAGGGCGCTGCGATCCAGGGAGGAGATCGGCTTGCCGAGCTCGGCTTCGAGCTCGGCCGGTGTTTTTTTCAGACGCTTGAGCAGGTTATCGAGGTGAGCCAGCTGGCTGGGTCGCGGCGGGACAGGCGGCCGCGAGGCCGATTTCGGCCGCGGTGGCTTCTCGCGGCGCGGGACCGCCGGCTTGGGAGCCGCGACAGGCGCCGGTGGAGACTGGCGGGCAGGCTGACGTTCGAGCGGCGCCGCACCCGGCCGCGGTTCGGACTGTAACTTGATAGCGGTTTCCTCTACATAAAGCGCACGGGCAAGTCGGCCCAGATGGCGAGGGTCAATGCTGCGCTGACCCGATTCGTATTCCATGATCAGGCCGATCGGCAAGCCGGCTCGATTCGCCAGCGCCGCGACGCTGAGTCGCTTCTGCTCACGCAACGCCCACAGGTTTTCTGCCACGATCACAACCTCCTGGTAGTCACCACGTTCGATCTGAAATGAAGCTGCCGGCGGTCTTTCCGGGCACCCACGACAACTGACCGGGCCTCGATTCCGGCCAACTGCTCGAACACGCATCGAAGTGAGCCTACGATCTTACACTAAACAGGAAAGCCCCCAAATGTCGGTGTGAGCGATTACGTTTCCTCTCTCACGCATCGTTCTCCGGCAAGGGCGGCAGATCGGCCAGGCTCTCCAGGCCCAGATATTGCAGGAAACGGGCAGTCGTGCCGTACAGGAAGGGACGGCCTGGCTGCTCCAGGCGGCCCACCGGCTCGATCAGCTCGCGCGCCAGCAACGTACGCAGCACACCATCGCAATTGACCCCGCGTACCGCCTCCAGGTCGGCGCGCGTCAACGGCTGCTTGTAGGCGATGACCGAAAGCGTCTCCAGGGCGGCCGGCGACAGCTTGCTGCCGGCATCGAGGCCCAGAAAGCGTTCCACATATGGCGCAGCTTCGGGCGCGCTGACCAGCTGCACGCGATCTCCCTTGCGCTGAAGGCGGATGCCCCGCCGCGCCGTCCGATACGTGTCGGCCAGGTCGGCCAGGGCGATCTCCACCGCCTCCTGGCTCGTCTCCAACAACTGCGCCAGCCGGGCCACAGCCACCGGCTCGGCCGCTACGAACAGCACGCTTTCCAGCAGAGCCGGCAACGCTGCCTGGTCGGTCGGCGGCCGGTGCTCGGCGTCGGCCGGGCGGTCGTCGTTCTGCCCGGCAGATACTTCAATAATCAATTCAGGTTCCGGCACAAGCTGCTCCGTTGAGATGCCAATTCGTAGCCGATTATACTGCAGATCGGTCGGAATGGCGCACGCGCGCCCTCCGCACACTCGTGGCTGCCCAGACCAGCGCCAGCAACGCCAGGGTGGCCAGGCTGATCGCCCGGCCCCAGCGCCAGCTCGCCGGGGCATAGACAAACACGACTTCATGGAGGCCCGGCGGCAAGGCCACCGCCCGAAACATCGCATTCGCGCGCATGATCGGCGTCGCGACGCCGTCCACGGTCGCGGTCCAGCCGGGGTAATATGCATCCGCCAGCACCAGAAACGCGGGTTGACTCACGCGGGCCTCCAGCACGATCCGCTCGGCCTCGCAGGAAATCAGGCGGACGAATTCATCCGGCAAGGCGGCAGCCGGCGACTGCCACGGAACATCGGCAGCCAGCAGCACGGTCTGGCGCGGCTCGAAGCTCCGGTCGGCCAACAGGCGCCACGCCTCCTCCTGCTCGCGCACCGGAATGGCACCGTGAACCAGCCACGCGCGTCCGGCCGCGCCGACCCGCTCGTAGATTTTCACGTCGCCGGAGTGAATGCGGCGCAGGTCGCCGGCCGGAGACAGGGTGATGGACTGATGTGCAGCGGTACGGCCATCGTACAGGCTCAGCCCGCGCAGCGTCAGGCCGGCAGTGCCGGCTGCTTCGACGATGATCATCGTCGGCGTCAGCACTGTGCCGAACGCCAGCATGACCGGCTGCGCCGCGTCATCGGTCGGCTGCCGCGCCAGACGCAACGAAACGGTTTGACCATGGGCATCGCTCACCCACACGTCTGCCTCGCCAGGCGCGTCGGCCGCCGCCACGATGCCGAGCGCCGTCGCCGCAAATGGCGGATAGGTGGCCAGGTCGAGGACGAGCCGGCCCGCCGGCGAGAGCGTGACCGTCTGCTCCAGGTCGTAGTACACATCGTCGGCCCACAGATCGCGCTGCTTGTCGGTAATGACGAAACGGACGCCGGTGAGGTCAAGGAGGCGATCGGGTGGGATACGCCGCAGCTGCTCGCGCAGCCGGCCGTCGGGCAGCCGCGTCTCTGCCGGCACGAACAGCTCCTGGAGACGACCGTAGTCCGCCGTGGGCAAAATGCCCCCGTCGTACCCGTCCACCGCCGGCAGGCGCAGCGCCATAGACAGATTCGGCGCGATGACCTCGACCCATTTGGCCGCACGCACGAACCGCTCGACCGCCTCTGGGGGCAGCCGATCCGCCTGAAGCGCGCGCAACCCGGCCAGATCGCCGGGATCGTAGCGGATATCGGACATGCTCAGGAAGCGGTCCCGGCCGGCAGGAGGCTGATCGGCCGTCGCGGCGAGCAGCGCCGCGGGCGCATTGCGGAGAGCAGTCGCGGCGGGCGCGGTGGCCTGTGCAAACGGCAATGCCCGGCCGGCCAGCCACAACTCGACCAACGCCAGGCCGACCAGGCCGGCCCGACAGGCGACCGGCCAACGCCGGCCCAGCGCCGCCAGGCCGAAGACGGCGGCCGCGACCGCCGCCCACCCGACCAGCACCTGGGTGGCCGGAAGTTGCTGGGAAGCTGCGAACAGCGCAAAAGCCACCAGGACGACAATGAGCCAGGGGCGGCGCATCACCGCGAACGGGATGGGCGGCCGACAGTCGTGGCCCCGGCGAGGCCGTAGCCACACATCCAGCCCGACGCCGGCCAGACCGGCGGCTGCGACCGCGTAGAGCGCCAGCCAGCGCGCCGGCGCCCGAAACAGATCGAAGCCGGGCACAAAACGCCACAGAAGGTAGTAAAACGGATTGTAAGCGCCCAGAGCCAGAAAAACGCCGACCAACGCCAGGATCGCCAGGCCGCGCCGTGCCTGCCAGGCGGGCCGCGCCTCAGCGCGCCCATGGCGAACGGACCACAAGGCCGCAACGCCCACAGCCGCCAGGATCAGGCCGACCACGCCCACATGGCCGATGAATTCGGCATAGCCCTCGCTGCCGAACGCCTCGGCCAGGCCGCCGGCGTAGGGAGGCAAAAAGGTCTGCGCCAGCAAGCGGGGCCGCAGCGAAAAGCTCACCGCCAGTCGGTAAGTCAAGCCAGCAGTGCGCAGGCCCAGGCCGTTCAGCTCGAGGGTGGGCAGCAACTGGCCGGCTGCCAGCCCCAGGGCCGGCAGGACGGCGGCCAGCGGTACCAGCCCATTCAGCCGGCTCGCCAGACGAGGCCGGCCGGTGAGTGGGGGCCACGGCCCGGCCAGCGCGTAGATGCCCAGCCCGACCATGTTGATGAATGCGGCCTGCGTATGGCCGGCGAGAACCTGCGAGGCGATCATCATGCTGAGGCCGACCGCCCAGCGGCTGCGGTCGCGCCAGCCGACGGCCAGCCGCGTCTCGTCGAGGCACCATAGCAGGCCTGGCAGCCAGGCGAACGCGTTCAGCTGATTGATGTTTTCGATCTTGCCGAGCGCAAAGCCGCCCAATGCCCAGAGCAATCCGGCCAACCAGGCGGCCGACCGGCCGAGTCCCAGCGAACGTCGGCCAAAGGCAAACATCAGCCCGCCAGCGAGCCAGAGGTGCAGCAGCGCCGACCAGATCAGCGCGCGCTCGGCGGCCAGTCCGTTCAGCAGCCAATGGAGCGGATAGAGGACGGCCGCCTGCGGATTGGCCAGAAATGGCGCGCCGAGGAACAGGTAGGGGTTCCACAGGGGCCATCGGCCGGCATTTAGCTCGGCGCTGCGGAGCGCCCAGTAGGGCAGAAAGTAGGTGAACGCATCCACGCCGGCCAGGATCCGGTTGGTCAGGCCGAGCGGCCAGCAGACGCCGAGGACTGCTCCGGCCAGGCTCAGCCAGGCCAACAGATCGCGCCAGGAGAGCGCCTGGCGCTGCGGTTCGACACGCCCCTCATCTCTCGCCACAGCACATCACCTCGGGCACGATCTGGTACACGGTGAAGGCCCGACTGCCATCCCCACGATAGATGCGCATCACCTCCGCGAGCCGCAGGCCTCGGCTGGCGAGCGCCAACCGCACATCGCCTGCGACGACATCGCGCCAGCCGGGCAGCACCAGCCATTGCGTGCGGCCAGGTGTCTCAAGGTGCGTCCGGCCGGCGTCGTCGGCCAGCTTCCAGGCGGCACCCCACCAGCGCCGCTCCTGAGGCGCGTCGAAGAGATAGAAGTCGAAATGCCAGCCGAGCCAGCGCTGATAGATGACGGCATCGGGCGCCTGACGGCCGAGATAGGTCGCGATGCGCTCCAGCCCCGTGTAGGCGCCGTGATCGCTGCCCACCGGCAGCCGGGCAGTCACGCCCAGCCAGGCACCCCAGCCCAGCGCCAGGGCCAGCCCGAGACCGACCGCCCGGCGGGCCAGCCATGACGGCGAACGCGGCAGCCGCCGCCATGTCAGCCGTCCCCGCAGCCACAGGTCGGCCCCGCGCGCGGCGAGGAGGCAGAGCAGCGGCAGGATCGGCAACAGATAACGATCCCATGGCTGAAAGGTCACCAGGAAGTGCAGCGCCAGATAGCCGGCCAGAAAAGCCGCCAGCGCGCCGACCACGAAACGGCGCCGATCGTAGCCTGCCGCGGCGCATGCCAGGCCGAACATGACCACAGTGAGGCCGGGCGTGCCGAACAGATAGCCGGCGATCTGGCCCCAATCCGCGGCACGATCGGGCCAGGCAGAAAGGGAGGCCAGTCCCAGGCCGCCATACGTCGTCAGGCTGCGGTCCCAGAAGCTCGGCCGATTGCTCCAGCGCAGGCTGTCCCAATACGTGAGCGGCGCCAGGACGAGCGCAAAGCCGAGCAGGGCCACTCCCAGCCGGGCCAGAACGGCGAGCACCGCTGTCGGACGCGCCCGCGCGGCGCCCACAGGCCTCGCGTCCGCGAGCAGCACGACCGTCAGCGCCGCCACCAGCACGCCTTGCTGTTTGGAGGCGACTGCCAGTCCTGCCATGAGGCCGGCCACGAACGGACGCCGCGCGATGGCCGCCCAACCTGCGGCCATCAACCACACAGTGAGCCACGGGTCGGTGAAGATCGTCGGCGCGAAAAGAATGGCAAACGGCGACAGCGCCAGGAATACGCTCGCCAGAAGAGCCGTGCGCGCATCGTACAGGCGACGACCGAAGCCATACACGCAGACGATGGTCGCCAGCGAAGCGATCATCCCCGGCAGCCGCAATGCCCATTCCGAGACGCCGAATAGTCGCAACGAAGCCGCCGCCAGGTAGATCACCAGGGGGGGCTTGTCCACCCACGCGGTGAGCAGGAACGGATCGCGGCCGCTGGCGATCAATTGCGCCCAGTAGCCGTAGAGCGCTTCGTCGTGGTGAAGCGGATCATTGCGCGCCAGGAGCCAGCCGCGCAACAGCGCGGCGACGACGATCACCAGCGGCCATGCTCCCGCACCACGCAACGCCGACGCGATGGCGCGCCATCGGCCCCCTCCGAGCGCCTGCGAGACGCTGCAGGGCTGCAATACCCCTCGACCGGCCAGGCTCACTCGACGAAGCGATACTTCAGAAGCGTCCACATGACGGTCAAGCCATCGCGCCAGCTGATCTTCTTGCCCTCGGTGTACTCTCGACCTGTGTAGGAGATCGGCACCTCGTAGATGCGGTAGCCGCGCTTCAGGATCTTGGCAGTGATCTCCGGATCGAAACCCCAACCGTGCGATCGCAGGCGCAATTGCTGAGCGATTTCGCGCGTGAAGACCTTGTAGCAGGTCTCCATGTCACTGAGGATGGAGTCGAAGAGGATGTTGGTAAAGAGGGTGAGCAGCTTATTCCCCAGCATGTGCGAGAAGAACATCGCCTTGCGCGGCCCGCCCAGAAAACGGCTGCCGTACACTGCCTGACTGCGGCCCTCCAGGATCGGCTGCACCAGCGCGGGATAATCGCGGGGATCATACTCCAGGTCGGCATCCTGGACGATCATGATGTCGCCGGTGGCCTTCTCGATGGCGGTGCGCACGGCCGCACCCTTGCCCAGGTTGCGCTCGTGATAATAGACGAAGACGCCGGGCAATCGGGCGAGGGTCGGCAGGAGATCGCGCGTGCCATCCACCGAGCCATCGTCCACGATGATCACTTCCTTTTCCAGCACCACCTCGACGCTGCCATCCGGCAACACGGGCAGGCCGAATTTGCCGTCGAGCACGCGCACCCGCAGCTCAACCGCGCAGACGCGACGCACGATCTCCTGGATGGTCGTGACCTCGTTGTAGCAGGGAATCAAAACAGATAGTTTCACGGACAACCCCAAGACACATCCCATATTGTACTGCGAGATTGATCTCGCAGTACAATATAGACGAGTAGCCTTACGACTGGCCGACCTGATGCGCCAGGATGATCGCCTCGGCGACATCCTTCATCGGCTTGCGGTTGTCCATGCTCATCTTCTGGATCTTGCGGAACGCCTCGGCCTCCGACAGGCCCTGCTTGTCCATCAAGATGCCCTTGGCCCGATCCACCAGCTTGCGCGTCTCCAGCGCTTGCTGCAGATCGTCCACCTGTTTCTGCATTGTCTGGAACTCGCGGAAGCGGGCCAATGCCACCTCGATGGCCGGCGCCAGCTCTTCCTCCCGATACGGCTTCACCAGATACGCGACCACCCCCGCGTCGCGGGCGCGTTCCACCAGGTCACGCTGGCTGTAGGCGCTCAGCAATACGGTCGGCGCGATCCGCTCTTCGGTCAGTATCTTCGCCGCCTCGATCCCGTCCATGTCCGGCATTTTGATATCCATCACCACCACATCGGGCCGCAGCTCGCGCGCCTGATTCACCGCGCTGCGGCCATCGGGCACCTCGCCCACCACCAGGTAACCCAGGTTGGTGAGCATCTCGCGCAGATCCATGCGGATCAAAGCCTCATCATCTGCGATAATCACTCGCGTCCGTTCCATGGTGTTTCTCCTCGCACAGAGATAATAGCATCTGCTAACTCTTGCCCCAGTCCGAGCCCAGGGCAACTTTCGGGAAGTCAACGCTCGCCACGACGCCGTCCTCGCGGTTCTCGAGCCGCAGCACCCCATGCAGGTCGTCTTGCACGAGCGAGCGCACGATCTGCAGCCCCAGGCTGGAAGTCATCGCCAGATCAAATCCCTCCGGTAGGCGATCGCCATCATCCCACACCTCGAAGCGCACGCGCTCTCCGCCATCCACCAGAAGCACCCGGATCTCGCCGGCCTTGTGGGCCCCGAAACCATGTTCGAGCGCATTGTGGATCAGCTCGTTGATGACCAGGGCCGCCGATGTGGCCTGCTGGCTGGGCAAATAGATGGCCGGGCCGTCCACCGCAAAGCGAATGCGCTGGCCTGGCTCCATCATCACCTGACGGTTCTGCGCCACAATCCGCTGGCAGACATCGCGCAGATTGATCGCCTGCACCTCGTCCAGCGATAGAAACTCGTGGATCACGGCGACGCTCAAGATGCGGGAGATCGCTTCGTTCAGCGCCCGCAACGTCTCCTCGTTCCTGGTGCGTCGAGCGTGCATCCGCAGGACGGCCGCGATCGCCTGCAAGTTGTTCTTGACGCGATGGTGCACCTCCTGCACCATTGTCGTCTTCAGTTTCAGCTCCTGCTTCTTGCGGCGCTCATCGGTGGCATCGTGCACCATGATGAGCACCCCGCCCACATCGTTGCTGCGACGTCGCCGCGCAAGGAACCCCTGCAGCCAGCCGCTCATGGTGGGCGGCGGCCAGACCGGCAACGCCTTGCGCACCCAGAAGTGCGTGGATTCTTCGGCCACCTCCTCCATCGGCCGGTGAGCCTCCAACGCGGCCTGGACCAGGGCATCATCGCCGGTGTGCAGATAAGAGAGAGGCTTGCCGCGCAGATCTTCGAGATAGCCGAGGCGACGATAGAGGTTGTTGGCGATACCGCTCATGTAGAGGATGCGACGCTGCGCATCCACCAACACCACACCGTCCATCTCGCCGAACGGCGACAGGTCTGCCGCGTCGGCCAGCTCGCCGCGCATGCACATGGCCTTGAGCCACTCGATGGCCCGCTGAAACGAAACATGGCGGTGGCGATGCCGTTCGAGCTGGATCAGCGTCGTCTCGATGCTGAAAAGCGCCAGCAGCTGGCCGTTGCTGCCGCGAATCGGATAGACGTCCTGCATCACCGGCGCGCCGCTCGGCAGCAACTCGTGCTGCGTGCGCACATGGCGGCCGCGGCGCAACGCCTCCAGAAGCACACCGGTCTGCGTTCCGGTCAGCTCCCGGCCGACCAGGCGGCCGTCGTAGAGCGATGCAATGGAGTGCGGCTGAGCCTGCGCCGCGACGATCACGGACTTCGCTGCAGTGGGGCGCAACAGAAGAAGATCGGCCCGGCTGAGGTCGGCCGTGATCGCCATGCCGCGCTCGATGTTCTGCAGAAGCGTCAAGTCAGGCTCTGACAGGCCCGCATAAATTGCCGCCAGTTCGCTCATTGCATCCCCACGTCAGGCGTCCTGGTCTGCACAGAAGTCAAGCCGTCATTCGAGGTGCAAGACAGGCCGACACACACCCTGCCGACGCATCACTCCCAACGCAGCGCAGCCCCTCATCGTGCTGAACCAGGCAGCTATAGAACGAGCATGTCACAAACAAGGAGGGGTGGGAAACCTACCCCACCCCTCCTCCAAGTCAGTCGGGGCGAGAGGATTTGAACCTCCGACCACTTGAACCCCATTCAAGTGCGCTACCTGGCTGCGCTACGCCCCGATCACATCGCCAAGTATACTCAAAAGGCGCAGATTGTGCAAATCGCCCGACTGCGCTGTCGCATCACGTCCAGGTTGCGCTTTGATCGCAACCGTGATATAAGCCTGATGAAAATCTTTCGTCCATGCGTGCTTTGTCGAGATAGAAACCATGCTGCCCGTGGAAATCGCCTTCCCCAACGTTGCGCTGGTCGAGCAGCGCATCGAAGCGCCTAGGCTGGACGACATCGCCGGCGCCATTCGCGATGAGATGGCGCGCCTGGGTGTCGCCACCGTGGTGCGGCCCGGCATGTCGGTAGCGGTTACCGCCGGCAGCCGGGGGATCGCCAACATTCCCCTGATCCTGGCCACCGTCGTCGCCGAACTGAAGCGCATGGGGGCCGACCCGTTTCTGGTGCCCTGCATGGGCAGCCACGGCGGTGCCACGGCCAGCGGACAGATCGAGGTGTTGCGCAGCCTGGGTATCACCGAGGAGACGGTTGGCTGTCCCATCCGGGCTTCGATGGAAGCCGTGTGCATCGGCACCACGCCGGAAGGTATCCCGGTGTTTCAGGATCGGTTGGCATTCGGCGCGGATGGCATCGTGGTGGTGAACCGGATCAAGGCGCATACCGACTTCACCGGACCGGTGGAGAGCGGCCTGATGAAGATGCTGACGATCGGCCTGGGCAAGCATCAGGGCGCGCTTGCGGCCCATCGCCACGCCATCCGCTACACCTATCGGGTGGTGATCGCGGCGATGGCCCGCGAGGTGATCCGCCGGGCGCCGCTCCTCTTTGGGCTGGGCCTCGTCGAGAACGCGCGCGACGAGACTGCCATCGTGCGGGCCATCTGGCCGGCCGATTTCGAGGCGGTCGAATGCCAGCTCCTCGCCCAGGCGAAGGCACTGATGGGCCGACTGCCGTTCCAGCAGCTCGACGCACTGCTGGTTGACCGCATGGGCAAGGAGATCAGCGGGACGGGCATGGACAGCAATGTGCTCGGCCGACGCATCGTCTTCGGCGAGGAGGAACCGGCCGGCCCGCGCATCACCCGCATCGCGGTCTGCGACCTGACCGAGGCCAGCCACGGCAATGCGATCGGCATCGGCCTGGCCGATTTCACGACCCAACGGCTGATAGATAAGATGGATCGTCGGCAAACGTATATCAACGGCCTGACCTCGGGCTCGCCGGAACGAGCCAGACTGCCGATGATCGCGGCCACCGACCGCGAGGCGACGGAATGGACCCTGCTCACCTGCGGTGCCGTGGACCCGCGACGCGCGCGGCTCGTGCGCATCCAGGACACGCTGCATCTGGAACGTTTTTACGCTTCCGAAGCATTGCTGCCCGAGATCCGGGCCAATCCGCGGCTGCGCGTCATTGGGGAATGGGCGCCACTGGCGTTCGACGCGGCAGGCCGTCTGACGCCGAGCTTCACCTGACGCCCGACCGATCGGCGAGGATACTTGCCGAGGTGCAGGGCGCGCCGGGGCCAACCCATCACGCCGGATGAGACATACAGATGAAAGATGGCGTATTGCCGGAATTCGCAACCCCAGAATTCAAAACACTCGTTGCCCAATGCATTCATTGTGGCCTGTGCCTCCAGGCCTGTCCCACATACGCGGTGTTCGGCACAGAGATGGACGCCCCGCGCGGCCGCATCGCGCTGATGCGCGCGGCGTCCGAGGGCCGTCTCACTGCCGACGATCTGAGCCACGTCTTCGCCAGGCACATCAATCTGTGCCTCTCGTGCCTGGCCTGTCAGACTGCCTGTCCATCCGGCGTCCAATACGGCCGACTCATCGAGATCACCAGACTGGCGCTGGCGCGCCGCCGCCGACAGGGCCTGGTCGAACGGATCGTGCGGTGGGTCGGCCTGCGTCAGGCCATGCCGCACGTGGGCCGGCTGAAGGCGCTGGCCTGGTTGCTCTGGCTTTACCAGGCCACCGGCCTGCAGCGCCTGGTGCGTCGGGCGGGTCTGTTGCCCGGGCCGCTCAGGGCCGCCGAAGCCATCCTGCCGCCGATCTCGCCCCGGCATCGGAACTATCGCCGGCCGGCACCGGCGCTCGGCCAGCGGCGGGGCAAGGTGGCCTTCTTCATCGGCTGCGTCCAGGAAGCCTTCCTGGGAGCCGTCAACGAGGCCACGATACGCGTGTTGCAGCGCAACGGATTCGACGTGCATTTTCCGGCCGGCCAGACCTGTTGCGGCGCGGCCCAGCTTCACATCGGCGAGGAGGCCCTGGCGCGCGATCTGGCACGACGCAACATCGAGGCGTTCCTGGCAGACGATTTCGATGCCGTCATCGTCAACGCGGGCGGCTGCGGCGCCACCCTCAAAGATGAATACCCCGGCCTCTTCCGCGCTGATCCGGTCTGGGCAGCCCGTGCCGCCGCATTCAGCGCAAAGGTCAAAGATATCAGCGAATTCCTGGCCGAGAACCTGCGCGCACGACCGCAGGGAGTCGTCAACCTGCGCGCCACGTATGCCGACTCGTGTCATCTGCGCCACGCCCAGAAAATCGTGAAACAGCCGCGAGCCCTGCTGCAACTCATCCCCGGCCTGGAGCTGATCGAATTGCGCCAGCCCGACCGTTGCTGTGGCAGCGCCGGCGTCTACAACATCGTCCACTGGGAGACCGCCGACCAGGTGCTGGCGGAGAAAATGGCCGACATCGCCGCCACCGGCGCAGATACGATCGTGGTCACCAATACCGGGTGCCACATGCAGCTTCTGGCCGGAGTACGCAAGGCCGGCCTGAACGCTCGCGTGATGCATTTGGTGGAATTGCTGGAGCTTTCGTATCGGCAAGGCGAGATGTAGGAGCGGCCCCGCGGGCACGCGCGTGGAGCAATCATGTTATCCGAAGAAAGACTACGAGACCTGACAAAGCGGCTGGGGCCGGCCCAGGTGTTGAGCCACCCGGTCGAGCTGCTGACCTACGAGACCGATGCCAGCATGGAGCGTGGCCGACCCGACGCGGTCGTCTTCCCGCGCACCGCGGCCGACGTCGTCCAAATCGTCCGCTGGGCGAACGAAGCAGATGTAGCACTCATCGCGCGCGGGGCGGGGACGGGCCTTTCGGGCGGCGCAGTGGCAGAGCATGGCGGCATCATCGTCTCCTTCTCGCGCATGAACCGGCTATTGGAATTCGACGAGGTTGGCCGCAGCATCGTGGTCGAGCCGGGCCTGGTCAACCTCACACTGGACGAGTTCGCGCGCAGCCGGGGCCTCTACTTTCCGCCCGATCCGGCGAGCGGCCGCAGCGCGACGCTGGGCGGCAATATCGCCGAAAATGCCGGCGGGCCGCACTGCTTCAAGTACGGCGTCACCACCAACTACATCACCGGCCTGGAAGTCGTTCTGGCCGACGGCCAGGTGACACATCTGGGTGGTCGCGCGTTGGACTACCCCGAATATGATCTGGTGGGGTTGTTGACGGGCAGCGAAGGCACGTTGGGCCTGATCACGGCTGCCGAGGCGCGGCTGTTGCGCAACACACCGGCCGTCAAGACGATGATGGCCTCTTTCGACTCCGTGGAAGCGGCCGGCCGGGCCGTCTCGGCTGTGATCGCGCACGGCCTGACGCCGGCGACCATGGAGATGATGGACCAGAAGATCATGCGCATCATCGAGGATTTCGCGCATGCCGGGCTGCCCGTGGAGGCCGGGGCCGCGCTGATCATCGAGGCCGACGGCTACGCCGAGAGCGTCACGCCGCAGATCGAGGAGATCGCCGTCATCTTGCGCCAGCATGGCGGCCGCGATCTGCGCATCGCCGGCTCGGCCGAGGAGCGCGATCGCATCTGGTATGGCCGCAAAAGCGCAGCCGGCGCGATGGCCCGCCTGGCGCCGGCCTACTACCTGGTGGACGGCACTGTGCCTCGCAGCCGCCTGGCCGAGACACTGGCGGCCATAAATCGCCTGTGCGAGGCCGAGGGCCTGCGCGTCGGCTACGTCTTTCACGCCGGCGATGGCAATCTGCACCCCTTCATCCTCATCCCCGATCCCACCGATCCGGCGCTGCTGGCCCGGGTCTGGCGCGTCGGCGAGGCGTTCATGCGGCTCTGCGTGGAGCAGGGCGGCAGCATTACGGGCGAGCACGGCGTGGGCAGCGAGAAGCGCCACTACATGCCGCTGATGTACACGCCGGACGAGCTGGCCGTGATGGCCGAGATCAAGTGGCTGTTCGATCCGCACGACCGGTTGAATCCGGGGAAGATTTTTCCCCAGAATCAACAGGGCGACAAGTCGGCAAACCAGCAAAGCGGCCCACCGACGAGTGTACAGCTGGGCCAAGCACCAGAGAGCAGACCGGCCGAGGGCACGGCGTATGCCCCGCGCGATGTCACCGATGCCGCCCGGTTCATCCGCAGCTGCGCCGCCGACTGCCAGCCCCTCCGCCTGCGCGGGGGCGGGACAAAATCGGCGGGCCTGCCCGCGTTGCCCGTGACGCTTTCCACCGCCCATCTGGCCGGCGTGCGGACCTGCGCGACGGAAGACCTGTATGTGACGGTCGGCGCGGGCACGCCCCTGGCCGAGCTGCAAGCCGAACTGGCACGCCATGGGATGTGGACGCCGCTGGTTGCGCCATGGCCGGCGGCCACGATCGGCGGCATCGTAGCCACCAATTTCAACGCGCCGCTGCGGATGCGCTACGGCGGCGTGCGCGACCTGACTCTGGCAGCCACCGTTGTGCTGCCCGACGGCCGGATCATTCGGGCCGGCCGGCCGGTGATGAAGAACGTTGCCGGCTATGATCTGCCCAAACTTTTCGTGGGATCGCATGGCACGCTCGGCCTGATCGCCGATGTGTCGCTCAAGCTGGCGCCGCGGCCCCGAGCGCGCGCCAGCCTCATCGTGCCGGTCGAGACGCTGGACCAGGGCGTGCGCTGGGCCGACCAGCTGCGCCGCGTGTGTCTGGTCGCTTCGGCACTGTTGCTGTGTCGGGGCTGCGACCTGCCCGATGTATCAACGCCCTATGCGTTGATCTACACCGCCGAGGGATGGCCCGAAGATGTGGCTGCAGAACTGGCGCAGGCTCGCGCCGCGCTCCAGACGGCCCATGCGGCCACGCCGACTCAGGTCAGCGAACTGGCAGGCAGCGACCTGTGGGCGGACTGGCTGGCTGCGGCGGCCGCTGAGACGGTGGTGCGGGCCGGGGTCGCGCCGAAGGATCTGCTGCAGCTGATGACCACCGTGGTGCCTGCCCTGGGCGAAGCCTCGTTTGTGGCCGATATCGCCAACGGCCAGCTCTTCACGCGCGGCCTGACCGTCGAAACCGTGCGCAGCCCGGCGCGCGCGCTGGCCGGCTATGCGGTCGTGCTCGCCGGCACCGCGGCCGACCGTTGGGGCCACACTCCCGACGCATTGCGCCTGATGCGCGGCCTGAAGGCGTTGTGGGATGCCGGCGGGTTCTTCAACCCGGCCGCGTACATCGTTTGAGGAGGCAACGCGAAGAGATATGCCGCCCACTCCGAAACGCTGGGAGATCGCACCGCGCGCGCCACGCTGGCAGCGCGAACGGCTTTCGCACATTCATCCGCTGCTCACACAGATCCTTTACAATCGCGGTATCACCGATCCGGCCGCAGCCGACGCGTTCCTGGGCGGTCGCGCCGTGTTCCACGACCCCTACCGGCTGCTCGGCATGGCGCAAACGGTCGAGCGCATTCGTGTTGCGATCCGCCGGGGCGAGCCGATCGTAGTCTATGGCGACTTCGACGCGGATGGCGTCACTGCGACCGCGTTGCTGGTGCAAACGCTGACGGCGCTCGGCGGCCGTGTCCGGCCGTACATCCCGCATCGCGTGGACGAAGGCTATGGTCTGAATTGTGCCGCGCTCGACAAGATCGCCGGTTGGGGCGTGCGCCTGGTCGTCACCGTGGACTGAGGCATCCGCTCGCCGATGGAGGTAGCCCACGCCAACGCGCTCGGCCTGGATATGATCGTCACCGATCACCATTCGATCTTCTGCGATGAGGAGGGCGTGGAGCGGTTGCCGCCTGCGCTCGCCGTCATCAATCCGAAGCGCGCCGGCGACCCCTATCCGTTCAAAGAGCTGGCCGGCGTCGGCATCGTTTTCAAGCTGGCGCAGGCGCTGCTGATGGCGGAAAAGGAGGCACCGCTGGGACGGGGCCCGGGGATGCCGGAAGAACGCGGCCTGCTCGATCTGGTCGCACTGGGCACGGTGGCCGACCTGGCGCCGCTCATCGGCGAGAATCGCTTTCTGGTGCAGCGCGGCCTGGCCGAATTGCGCCGACCGCAGCGGCCCGGCATCCAGGCGATGTTGGAGGAGGCCAGGCTGGATCCGGGTCGGGTCGATGCGACGGCCATCGGCTTCATTCTGGGGCCGCGGCTCAACGCGGCCGGCCGCCTGGCCACAGCCGAGATCAGCTATCGTCTGCTCACCGCCCCCGATGCGCTGACGGCGCGGCCGCTGGCCGAGGAGCTGGGCCGTCTCAATGTGGAGCGACAGCGGCTGACTGCCGAATCTGTGGCGCTGGCAAAGGCACAGATCGAAGCCGATGGCACTGACAGGCGCCTGTTTCTGGTCGCCAGCCCTGACTTCAGGCCGGGCATCGTCGGCCTGATCGCAGGTCGCCTGACCGAGGAATACTATCGGCCGGCCCTGGTGGCCCAGATCGGCGAGGAGGAAACCCATGGCTCCGCACGGAGCATCCCGGAGTTCAACATCACGGCCGCGCTGGACGAGTGCCGGGACTTGCTCATCCGTTACGGCGGACACGCGGCCGCGGCGGGTTTCACCGTGGCCAACGACAGTCTGGCCACGTTGCAGGCGCGGCTGGAGCAGATCGCCGCGCGCGAGCTGGCCGACCGCGATCTCACGCCAGCCCTGGCGGTGGATGCCGTGATCGGGCTGGGGGAGATTGATTGGACCACGCCGGAATTTCTGGCACAGCTGGAGCCATGCGGCTATGGCAATCCGCAGCCGGTGCTGGCCAGCCTGGAACTGGAGGTCGTGGCGCAACGGCCGGTGGGCCAGGACGGCCAACACCTGAAACTGACGGTGCGCGATCCCAATGAGACGGGCCTGGCAGCGGCCCGCGTGCTGGATGCGATCGCCTTTCGGCAGGGGGCCTGGTACGGCCAGCTGCCGCGGCTGATTGATCTGGCCTATACGGTCGAGGTCAATGAGTACAATGGGGAGAAGCGATTGCAGCTGAACGTGAAGGATATTCGGCCGGCGACGGGCGTGAAGCGTCAAGCGTGAAACGTGAAACGCAGCGCGCGAAAGGCAACACGCACAACGCAGGTGGAGGGAATGATGAGGATGCGAGCAGGATTTTTGTGGGGGCGGTTGGGGCTGGCAGGGCGCGTCGGCCTGATCTGCGCCGGGCTGGGCGTGGCGCTGGCGATCGTGGGGATCGTGCGCGGCACGGTGCCACTCAACCCGCTCTCCATCTTTCTGGCGCTGCTGATTTCCGGCGGCAGTTGGGGGGTGGTGAGCTGGGCAGTCACCACGGCGGTGGTGGATGTGGAGCAGGACCTGGCGGAGGATGCGGATGCGTGAGCGGCCAGAGCTGCGCGTCATGCGCGGCTTCATTTTCGATATGGACGGCGTGATCTATCGCGGGCAGGAGGTGGTGCCGGGCGCGGCCGAATTCATCGCCAATCTGCGCCGGGCGGCAATTCCGTTCGTCTATCTGACGAACAACTCCAGTACGCCGCCCGATAAAGTGGCTGCCCGCCTGACGGGTATGGGCATTCCAACTGCCGCTGGGGAGATTTTGACCTCGGCCGAGGTGACCGCTGCCGAGGTGAGCCAGGCAGTGAGCGGGCGCCGGGCGCTGGTCATCGGCGAGGAGGGGATCCGGCAGGCGTTGACCGCGGCAGGCTTCACCCTGGTCGAGGATCATCGGCAGGCCGATGTCGTGGTGGTAGGCATTGACCGACAGGCGACTTATGCCCGGCTGCGCGAAGCAGCGCTGGCGATTCGCCGCGGCGCGCCCTTCTTCGCCACCAACACCGATCGCACTCTGCCGACCGAGATCGGCCAGATTCCGGGCGCGGGCGCGCTCGTCGGCTTTCTGGAGATCGCTACCGATGTGCGGGCTACAGTGCTCGGCAAGCCGTCGCCGGGCTTCTTTCGACATGCACTCTGTCGGCTGGGCACGCCGGCCGATCTGACCGTTGCCGTGGGCGATCGGGGGGAGACCGACATTCTGGGCGGGCAACGCGCCGGGCTGCGCACCATTGCCGTGCTCACAGGCGCCGGTACGGCCGAGGAGTTTGCGGCCATGCAACCGCCGCCCGACTGGATCTTCCCCAGCCTGGCCGAGGTGAATGCCGCCTATTTCGGACAGTAGGGGCTCCGTGCCCGTCCGCCTCGCGATCAGCCGGCCAGGCGGGCCATGCCTGCCAGCAGGCGGTCACGTATGACATCGGGGATGCGCCTGACACAGCCGGCGCGATCCACCGAGATGTGCCTGGTCGAACCGGTGACGAGCAACGCGTCGTCGGCGGCACGCCGGATCTCGTAGCTGAAGACCATGCCGCGGCTCTGGAACTCATCAAGGCGGACGCGCACGATGACCTCGTCATCGTAGCGGGCGGGCCGATGGTAGCGCGCATGTACCTCGGCCACGGCCAGCGACAGGCCTTCTGCTTCGATCTGGGCGTAGGGATAGCCGATGGCACGCGTGAACGCGCTGCGGCCTTCCTCGAACCACGTAATGTAGGCCGCGTGATGTACCACGCCCATCTGATCGGTCTCGCAAAAGCGGACGCGAAAGCGGGTTTCGACGATAGGAAAAGCGCAAGTATCCATGGAAAGTAGCCGGGGATCGGTGGTGATATCGTGTCCAGACGATCGCGTGAAATGCATTGGTCATATGATAACCGCACGGCACGATCTCGTCAAACGTCGAAGCTGGAGGCAGCAGGATCATGAACATCATCTTTCTCTCTCCCCATTTTCCGCCCAACTACTACAATTTCTGCGTCGCGCTGCGGCGCGCGGGTGCCAACGTGCTGGGCATCGCCGACGAGCCATATGATTCGTTGCGCCATGAACTGCGGGCAGCACTGACCGAATACTTCCGCGTCGAGGAGATGACCTACGATCAACTGCTGCGTGGGGTGGCGTTTCTGACCTATCGTCACGGTAAGATTGATCGGCTGGAATCCCATAATGAGCACTGGCTGGAGACCGATGCACGGCTGCGCAGTGATTTCAACATTCCCGGCATCAAGGCCGATCAGATTCTCGACATGAAGTCGAAGACGCGCATGAAGGCGCATTACATGGCGGCCGGCGTGCCGGTGGCGCGAGGCCGCCTGATACGCACGCCCGAGGAGGCACAGTCGCTGATCCAGGAGGTGGGCTATCCGATCGTCGCCAAACCCGACATCGGTGTGGGCGCCGGCAGTACCTATCGCATTGACAACGAGGAACAGCTGGCTCACTTCTTTGCGACCAGGCCTCCCGTGGATTATGTGGCCGAGGAATTTGTGCGCGGCACGATCATCTCTTTCGATGGCCTGGCCGGCTCTGACGGGGTGCCGGTGTACTGCACGTCCCATGTCTTTTCGCAGGGCATCATGGAAACCGTCAACGAGGTGCGCGATCTTTTCTACTACTCGCTGCGTGAAGTGCCTGCCGACCTCGAAGAGCTGGGGCTGCGCACGTTGCGCGCGTTCGGGATCCGGGAACGATTCTTCCACCTGGAGTTCTTCCGCACCGACGACGGCCGGCTGGTGGCGCTGGAGGTCAACGCGCGGCCGCCCGGTGGGCTGACGATGGACATGTTCAACTGGGCGATTGATGCCGATCTGTACCAGGCCTGGGCGAACATGATGCTGGGGAAGGCCGTCGGCGGGCCATGGCCGCGCAAATATCATGTCGGCTACGCAGGCCGTCGCCGGGGACGCGCCTACCGCTATAGCTTTGAGGAGATCCGCCGCACGTTCGGCCGCCTGCTCATCCACTCCGAACAGATCAACTCGGTCTTTCGGGCAGCCATCGGCGACGAGGGCTATGTCTTTCGGTCGGCGGACCTGGACGAGCTCCAGGCTGCGCTGCGCTTCACCCTGGAAACGCCATGAGATCAGAGGGCGCACTTTGAGAGAGGCTATCCGCAAGGTGCAGCAATTCCACGAGGCCTTCGACGTGCCTGTGACCGATCGTCCAACGGCCACGCTACCCCCTGAGCTGGTCGCACTGCGTGTCCGGCTCATGGAGGAGGAGCTGGCCGAGTACAAAACGGCGGCCACGGCGGGCGATCTCGTTGCCATCGCCGACGCGCTCACCGACCTGGCTTATGTGCTCTTTGGCACCTATATCTCCCACGGCTTGCAGGATGCAGCCGAGGCGCTTTTCGAGGAGGTGCATCGCAGCAATATGAGCAAGCTCGATGAGAATGGTCAGCCCATCTATCGGGAAGATGGCAAGGTGCTGAAGTCGTCGCGCTTCGCCGAGCCACAACTGGCTGCCATTCTGGCGCGCTTTGTCTGACCTGAAAATGGGCCATGTACCGCGGGATTCATCCCGCCCCGGCCCGCCGCGTGGGATG